>UEXM01001630.1_pt1 | contig 18043 bp, 20 predicted proteins | sample 1796661 | NCBI WGS metagenome assembly UEXM01 (sample SAMEA4772469, study PRJEB27181) | metagenome | reverse complement strand
GGTATAGGAGGTAGAACACCTTTAAAGAAGAAAGTAATTAAAGAATCAGACTGGAAGACTTATTACGGATCTCAGACTGAAATAAGAGATTTAGTAAAAAATGGAAAAGAGTCGGATTTTGAAAGAGAAATTCTTAAATTTGTAGACAATAAGAAGCATCTTACATACTTTGAGTGTAAGTATCTATTTATATATGAAGTTTTAGAAAATAATAAAGAGTTTATTAACGATAATATTCTTGCCAAATTCTACTCTAGAGATTTTTAATGATTAAGTTAGCCAAAATTATAAGTACTACTCCCGGTATTAGGTACCATATTGAGCACGGTTTAGCCCTTCATGAAAATATTTATCGCTATTCTTCTAAGGAGTTTGTAAATTTATTTTTCGAAGCTCGTTTATTATATAACGCAGGTAAGATAGATTTAATTGAAGCTGATATCGATCTCATAACTACTACCGATATCGGAGAGTATGGTGTATATGAAGGTAAACAAATACCTTTAGATCTTCCTATGGCTACTGAGGCTAAATATCAAGGAAAGGATGTTGATCTTAATAAACCGAAAAGAGGCGGTAGTAAAAAATTCTACGTTTACGTACGAGATCCTAAAACTAAGAATATTAAAAAAGTTTCTTTTGGTGCAAAAGACGGTGGGGGTAATTTAGCAGTTAAGTTAGATGATCCAAAAAGAAGAAAAGCATTTGCCGATCGTCACAATTGTAAAGATAAAAAAGACAAAACTAAACCAGGTTATTGGGCATGCAGAACAGGGCGTTATTGGAAATCTCTCGGTGGAAGCAAAAACTATCCAGGTTTCTGGTAAAGTTACATCTTCGGCTATTCAAAAATACAACAGATTTTCCTTTCGAAGAAGAGCGTATAGGCTCAAGAAGAATACGGACTTTCTCTAAAGATTCTCTTCAAGACGATATGGTATGGCATCGTGATAGAGAAAATAGATTAGTAATTCCATTAAACAGTACAGACTGGTTATATCAGCAAGATAATGAACTTCCAGTACCTTTAAAGAAAGGTAGATTACAATTTATTCCTAGGAACGTTTACCACAGGCTCCTAGTTGGTAAAAAAGATTTAGTAGTTGAAATAAGAGAAATAGAATAGTTGATTTTCTTACTTTTTCTTACGATATTATAGAACGTACGTAAAAAAGTTATATGCAGGACTACTCAATTTTATTAGGGGCGCTTGAAAACGTCCTTGGCAAAAGCCATAAAAGAGCTAGGGATAATCATGCCTTTCACTGTCCTTTCTGCAACCATAAGAAGATGAAGCTTGAAATTAAGCTAGGAACAACAGAGGATGGTAGGAACCCTTGGGAATGCTGGGTTTGCCGTACTAGAGGTAGAACCATTAAATCTCTACTATACCAACTTAAGCTACCTAAAGAACAAGCAGTAGAAGTACTAAAGTATGTTCATAAAGGTAAGGATAGTTACTACCGAGTCGAAGAAAGTGTTACTCTACCTGAAGAGTTTCGATCTATAAATGAGCTTTCTACTACATCTATTATGGGCCAGAAGTTAAGAAGATATCTAAATAAAAGAGGTATATCTGACTTAGACATACTACGGTATAATATTGGCTTTTGTGATAAAGGTGAATATGCCGGCCGAATAGTTATACCTTCCTACGACGAAAATAATAACCTAAACTTTTTTGTTGCCCGTACTTACGAAGACAACTGGATGAAATACAAGAACCCTGAAGCTTCAAAAGATATAGTAGCATTTGAAAACCAAATTAATTGGGCTAAACCAGTTGTACTTGTAGAGGGTGTATTTGATGCAATGGCCGTCCGAAGAAATGCCATACCTATTCTAGGAAAAAGCCTGCCTCAAGCACTACTAAAGAAAATAGTCTCTGCCGGTAGCGAAGACATATACATAGCCTTAGATGGGGATGCTAAGAAACAAGCTCTCTCATATTCTGAGCAATTGCTAAACATGGGTAAGAATGTTTACCTAGTCGAACTCAAAGATAAAGACCCAAGCGAACTTGGCTTTACCGGTTTTACTAACTTAATACAACAAGCTCAAAGACTTGATCTCTCTTTGCTCTTAAAACATAAAATGTCATTATGATAAATGTAGGAACTAACGTCCTAAAAGAACACAGTAAAAACCGTCTTAAATTCGACGGTGATCTTAAACAGATAAATTTCCTAGACAGAAGAGTTTACCAGAGAGGTGAAGGAGTATATTATCCGTCAGTTACTACTATCCTCCAGTATATGCCAAAGAATAAGTTCTTTGAAATGTGGCTTAAAGACGTAGGTCATAACGCCGACTTAATTATGAGACGAGCAGGTAAAGAAGGCACTCAGGTTCATGAAGCTATAGAGACTTTACTTGACGGTAAAGAACTTCATTGGATGGATGATTACGGTAATGCCAAGTACAATGAAAAAGTCTGGGAAATGATTAATAAATTTGTAGACTTTTGGACTACTTGCAAACCAGAACTAATCTCCACTGAAGAATTTGTATACTCAGATGAATACCGTTATGCTGGAACTGCCGATCTAGTTTGCAAGCTTGACGGAGAAGTATGGTTAATAGATTTTAAGACTTCTAATTCACTACATAAGTCATACGATCTCCAACTTGCCTCTTACGCTAAAGCTCTAAAAGAATCTAAAGGTATTGAGATAGAACGAACTGGTATACTTTGGTTAAAGTCTTCCAAAAGAGGTCCGTCAAAACAAAAGGGACGTATTCAAGGTAAAGGTTGGGAATTAAAAATGATAGATGATATAGAAGAGAACTTTGAGTTATTTCAACTTATACGAAAACTATACAACCTAGAGAACCCCGATACTGAGCCTATTTATACTAAATATAGCACAGTCCTTAAACTATGAAATTAGCACAAATACTTGTAGAACAAGAGGGAAGACCTAAAGCTCTAATTATGGCCGGCGGTGCTGGAGCAGGTAAATCCTATATACTTAGCAAAGTTGATACTAGAAATACCACTCAGTATAACCCTGACAAGTATGTAGAAGATCCTAACAGCCCTATGTACAATAACTTAGGTGCAGCAGCTCCTATGGTTAAGAAGGACGTACTTGCGGCTGTAGATGCTAAAGAATCCTTTATATGGGATACTACTGGAAGAGATATAGAGACTATAAGACAGATACAGGAAGAGGGCTATGATGTTTTCGTAGTAATGGTTTATACTCATCCTATTATTTCTTTTATTTCTAACTTTGAACGTTCACGTGCCGTACCTAAATCAGCTGTATTTTCTACCTGGCAACAAGCTTACGATCTCGTAGATAATTACAGAGATTTACTTGGGAAGAATTTTATACTTGTATCAAATATGCGAGGTGGAGAGTATGAAAAGCAGATTAAAGACTTTAATAAAGCTGCACAGAAAAAAGGTGCAGGTATCTTACAGTACTTAGATTCGATGATTTCTAAAGATCCTGAAAAATATAAAACTACTTTTTCAAAAGACTTCGACATTACTGACCCAGAACCCCTAGAGGCATATAATACTGAAGTACAAGGCCTTAACTTTGATGAAGACGACGAATCAATGGTTAAGCAACTAAAAAGACATTTTATGAAGTCGTGGGATAAAAAGGGTCAAGGACCTGGACGTAAGTCGATGGAAACTAGAATTAAAAGTATAGAAAGAACTAGAAATAACGCTGCTGTAAAACATGAGAAGATAATGGATGAGATAGCCAAAATGGTACTTAATCCTAAATTTAATAAAATGCTTGAAGCAGAACCACAATCTGAGGCTATTTTTAAAGCTAATCAATTCTTAAAGTAATGGCAATAGCAATTTTCCCTGGAGCTTTTAAACCACCTACTAAAGGGCATTTTTTAGCCGTCAAGGAACTTGCTACAAATACATTTAAAGCTGCTAAATGGGACTCAGATCAAACAGGAAAGATTACTCCAGGTACTTTACGTTCGAAAAAAGCGGATGATAAAGTAGATACAGTAGTAGTTATTATTTCCAAAAAAGCTAGAAATGGTATTTCGGCTGAAGACTCTCTTAAGGTCTGGAACATTTATAAAAAATATTTACCCGGAAACGTTGATATTATAATAAGTCCTGATTCCGACCCTATTCGTACAGCTTTAAAAATGGTTAAACAAAACCCAGATAAACAGTTTATTAATACTGTTTACCTTAGAACTGAAAAAGACTATCCAGATTTATCTAGGATTAAGACTTTTGAAAAGTACCCTAATTCGAAAGGTCTAGCACTAAAGTCTGAACTAGAAGGGGTTCGAGCTACAGATTTAAGAAAAGCCGCTATATCTAATAGTTTTGATCTATTTAAACAATATATACCCGAAGAAGTTTCTGAAAAAGAAGCACAATTAATTTTTAATATGGTAAGAGAAACAGTTAAAGCAGAACAAAATATGTACGAAGAGATGGGAAATCTTTTTGAGAATATATTCACAGTTGAGGAAACAGTAAATGAAGCCAGCTCGGGAACACCTATTTCAGCACGAGGTACGGTATCAGCAGCAGATAGACAAAAGCTTACCGTGGCATATCATAGAGTAGTAAATACCCTAGGAAAGAGTTTTTATGATATAAAATTTAATCAAGATCATATCAGAATACAGCTCCTTAACGAAGATCAAAAAGTAGGTTTTGATTATACCCCTTTCATGGGCTCTATATTAGAATATATGATTGACGAAGGTATGAACGTTTCTCCACTACCGGAAGTCAAAATTAAAAAAGACCCAGTAGAAGCAGCAGATTTTTTCGGCAGAACAGCATTTTATGACCCAAACTTAAATGAGATCACCCTCTATACTGAAGGACGACACCCTAAGGATGTAATGAGATCTTTTGTACATGAGATGATACATCACATCCAGAACGTAGAAGGTAGAATTAAAAACATAAATACTACTAATGTTAATGAAGATGACGCTTTAGTAGAACTTGAAAAAGAGGCCTACATGCTTGGAAATATAACTTTCCGTAGTTGGGAGGATACTGTTAAGAATGGCTAAGACGTTATTAGAACTTTTAGGCGGCCCTGATCCGTTGAGAGAAATAAAAGAAAAACCACCGTATCAAATATACTGTGATATGGATGGAGTACTTTGTAACTTTAGAGCTAGGTTTGAGCATTTTACAGGGATGAATCCTAGAGAGTATGAGGACAGATTTGGCAAAAATCAGTTCTGGAATCTTATAGATAACGAAGTAGGTTTGGTATTTTGGTCTAAAATGGAATGGACTCCAATGGGTAAAATGCTCTGGCATTTTATTAAACCTTATAGCCCGCAACTTTTAACTTCTCCTTCCCGTGCTAATGAATCACGTCTAGGTAAAAATATTTGGGTTAAAGATCACCTAAATCCTCAACCCAAAGTTAATTTTAGAAGAGCAAAAGAAAAGCAGGACTTTGCTAACGAAAATTCTATACTTATAGACGATAGAGAAGATACAATTGAAAGGTGGAATAACGCCGGTGGTATTGGTATACATCACCCGGAGAATACAACTAACTTAAATCCTATATTAGATAAGTTAAAAAAACTTGGTTATGAGTGAGACTTTATTAAAAAAAGAATTTAAAAAATCGGATGTTGAACGTATCCGTAATCTTGTAAAGAAAGATTTTACAGCTAAAACTAAAGTAGGATCCGGATACAAGAAAGCCCAAGTTAAAAGAAAAGAAGGCGATATCTGGGAAGAAGACGGACGTTCTTGGACCATTCAAAACGGTCTTAAACAAAATATTACTAAGCTAGACGCCGCTAAAGATGCTTATAAGATACCTTTAAGATGTCCTAAATGTAAAGGCTCTATGAGTCATTGGCTGGCAAAAAAGATGTACCGTATACACGGCTTCTGTTTCGACTGTACTGTTGAGTATGAAGCCAGTCTTAGAAAAGCCGGTAAGTATGAAGAGTACGAAAAAGCTATGATGGAAGGAAATATAAAAGAATTTGCTAGAGATCTTGAGCACTATATTATCGGGAAACTTGAGGAAACTAGTGATTTTGTTACTGAGCAAGGTGATATAGAGGACTGGAAGAACGATAATACTCAACAAAAAGAAAGAATTCTTAAAGAATTAGCCAGTTTTACTAAACAAGTTAATAAGTCCTTAGAGAATTAATATATTTATAAGAGTATTCTCTAAATCTTATATATGTATTATGACTCAAAAAGAAATTTTAGAAAGCCTTCACTCTGAAGTATTAGCAATGAAAGGAAAAATGCCCAACGGTGAATTAGTTGCTATGGCTGAAGATATGAAAGAACTTAAAGAGGATGTACACGACCTCAAGTATACTCTTCTCAACCCAGAAGATGGAGTTATAGTAAAGACTAATCAGAACACTTTTTTTAGAAAAGAGAACGCAGGTAATATTGAAAGGATTGATGAATTGGTTTCCTGGAAGGATACAGTAACTAAAGCTTTATGGATACTCTTTACGGCGATAGTTGGAGTAGTTGTTAAACTAGTTTCTATGTCTTCATGAAAATGACTAAAAAAATATCACCCGATATGCAAGCTTTTATGAGAGAGCTTATCAAAGAGTCATTACGTGATTGGTTTAAAAAAGAAAAATGGGTAAGAATAACAACTTCAGGTAATATAGCCGGACCTTGCGGTACATCTAAAGATACCAAGAATCCCGACCGCTGTTTACCTAAGGCAAAAGCACTATCGTTAACTAAAGCTCAAAGAGCGGCTACTGCACAAAAGAAAAAGAAAGCAGGTGCTCAAGGAAAAACAGTCGTAAAAAATACAAAGAGAGCAACCGTTAAAAAAGAAAGCCTTTGGGCAAATATTAATGCTAAGAAAAAAGCAGGAAAGAAATCGTCCCATAAAAATTCTAAGGCTTACAAGGATGCAAAAAAAGCAGGACAAGCTATGAAAGAGTTAACTAAAGAAGATATTAAAAATTTAGTAGTCGGGCTAATACACGAAGCCCAAGGTAGAGAAATACTTACCGAAAAAGACGATAGATGTACTAGAATTGCTAAAAGAAAATACGATACCTGGCCATCTGCTTATGCTTCGGGAGCTGTTGTTAGATGTCGCCGTGGTGATATTTGGAAAAATGAAAAATGAAAAAGTCTGAACTACATAGAATAGTAAGAGAAGTTATCCGTAAAGTAGGAGATGAATACGCTGTATACCCTAAGAAAGGCGGTAAAAGATTAGGCACTCATAGAACAAGAAAAGGTGCTGAAGATCAAATGACCGCTATACATATTAGTAAATACTCAGAAAACTTGGACCCTTCCTATAAACATGACGGTAAGGCAGCACCGTACGGTTCAGGGTATAGACCAATAAAAGAGCAAGATCCTAAAACTGGTACTGGAAAAAAACCTAAAGATTCTAGTAGAAGACTCTATACAGATGAAAATCCAAAAGATACCGTGTCGGTAAAATTTAGAACTAAAGAAGACATAGTTAATACACTTAATAAAACTTCCTTTAAGAATAAATCTCACGCTAGACAATCTCAGATAATTAATCTAATACATCAAAGAGTAAGAGCTGCATATGCTAATGCTAAAGATACAGAGACTAAATCTAGACTAAAAAGAGCTTTAGATTATATCGAAAGTAAAAAAGAAGCATCAAAACAAAAAACTAAAAGACTTAATAAAGAAGTTGTAGATAATAACGATCCACTTCCTCTATCACCTGAAGAACTTAAAACCGCTTTAGCTACTATGGAAGGATGGTCCGTAAAAAATGATAAGCTATATAAAAGGTATAAATTTAAAACTTTTTCTGAAGCATTAAATTTTATTAATATTATAGCTCCGATATTAGATGAGGAGGATCACCATCCTATAATATACAGCTTTTATTCTATGGTTGACCTGTACTTTTTCTCTGGGTTTGCAGATAATAAAATAACTTCTTTAGATTTTGATGTAGCAAGAAAGATAGATAAATTACATACTGGAATAAATTTAAATGAATTAAAATGTAAGTATGGTCAATATTTTTGCCCTCACGATAAAGTATATAAATGTAGAAAAAGTCCTAAAAAAACTAGATCCGAAGACGTTCATAAACCTATGAACCCGGGTATATTAAAAAAAAGATTAGGTAAACTGTCTTGCTCTAAAGTAAGAGCTGAAAGAGCAAAGCTAAAAGACAAGGGTACTACCTACGCTAAAGCTCTACAACGTTATTTAAACTACCATTGCCAATGAAAAAAGTAATATTACATCCAAACCACTTTGATAAAAATATGTACTGGTCTAATCCTTTATCCGATGTTGCCGTCTTAGACGACGCAGATGGATTAGATCTTTTTGACCAAAACGGATATCATCTAACTAAAATTGAACAAGCTTACGGGAACGTAAACGGTTATCCATTAATTCAAAGAAGGCATGAAACAGTTTTAAGACAGAATTGGATGACTATGTTCGGTCCTAAATACGGTGCACACTTTAACCACTGTGACTTATTCGAAAGAAAAGGATACTCAGGTCAAGCTAAAGAACAACTTTTAGATTTTGTAGATTATAATCCTCTTCTATGGAAACTTGTTAAACTTAGACCTAAATACGGTATTGATGTAAGCATTGATTATGTTGATTCAGTTGGAAACGTATTTGAAGTATTTCATTTTGAATGGGATTCTTTCGATTACAATGCTGTAGTGGAGAGCAAATTGCTTGTGGAGGAAGTTATACTTAGTACTGATTGGGATGATAAAGCAAAAGAATTGTTAGATAGAAAAGATGAATGGTATAGTTTAGAATTCTTTGAACAGAGTAAATGGAGAACAGATTTCTTTGGACTTCCCCCTGAGAAGTTTAAACAAGTAATTTGGGAAGAATAGCTCTATTTATATATACTATGAAACTTTTACAAATAATAGCAGAGGCTGAAAAGTGGGAAAGTTGTCCTAGAGCTACACAAGATCTAGAATACAACACCATGAACCGTGACTATTCTATTAAAACAGAATGGATTAACTACGGTCCCCTTAATCTTGAAGATGAAGATTACTGGGTTAAGATAGCTAAAAAATGGAAAACAACTCCAGAAGTAGCTAAAGAATCTAAATGTAAAAATTGCGTAGCTTTTGATATTTCACCCCGTATGCTAGAATGCATGCCTGGTAGTGTTGATAAAGATGGATATTTAGGGTACTGCTGGATGCATCACTTTAAATGCCATTCAGAAAGAACTTGTAATACTTGGGCTACTGGTGGTCCAATAGATGACGATAAAAACTCATATATATGGGCTAAACGAAACGAAGGAAGTCTAGAATGAAAAACGAAACCAAAGGGGCACCCCCCGGACATTATTTTACTAAATCTGGTAACTTAGTTAAAGGACGTTTAACTAAAGATGCAAGAGAAAGAGGAGCTAGAAAATCTGATCCTAAAGATAAGATGAGATCTAAAGTACCTCCCGTAACCCAGTATAATCCAGAAGAAACTAAAACTGCTCCTGCCGGCCACTATTATACTAAATCTGGCAACCTTGTTAAAGGACGTCTTACTAAAGATGCTGAAGAACGAGGTGCACGTAAGTCTGATCCTAAAGATAAAATGAGATCTAAGACCCCACCAGTAACTCAATATAACCCTGATGAAGCCACAGACGGGACAGTATCTACTACGGATACAAGAGAAGCAGAAAAGCTTGCTAAGAAAGGAATCGACGTCAAGTTAACAGACGAAATGACTGAACAAGAGAACGTTGAGTATTCTGACTTAGAAATTAAGACTATGGCTGCCGAAGTTGGTAAAGCTTTGAATCAATCTCTGGAAGAGTTAGGTGAGGAAGTAGTTTCGATGAAAGTCAAAGGTATGGAAAGTAGTCCAAAAGGCGGAAGCTTTGAACTTATCGTAGACTACCAAGGGGACAGCGACGGTGATGAATTTTCTTTCTATATCTCAGGTAGTGAACTTCACTTAACAGATTTCACTTTCGATAAAGTAGTAGGAGAAGTAGGAACTTTACCTTCCGGCAAACCAGTACTTAATAAAGACGTAATTAAAAACAATTTAGTCAAACACTTTCGTTCTAAATATCTAGAAGAAAAGAAAGGAAAAGATATGGACGGTGACGGTGATATTGATTCTGAAGATTATTTAGCAGCTAAAGATAAAGCAATTAAAAAAGCAATGAAAAACGAAATGGATGACGATTCAGCTAGAGATAAGAATGGTAATATGCTCTTTATCGGAGACATTATTTCAGTTATGGGGTTAATGTACCAGGCAAGAATTTGTCCTAAAACCGGGAGAGTAAGACTTTATCAAGTAGAAGATACTAAAGGCACAGATCATTCGTCTGGAGCTACTATAGGTTCAGATTCTCCCTTATTTAAAAAGGTTTTAATGTCAAGTGAAAGAGTAGCAGAATTTGGTAGATTAGGTCTAGCTGAAGATATGGATATCGGACATCAGGACGACGAACCAGACATGCTAAAGCAATACGCTTACGATACAGCTGTTTATGCTGCTAAACTTTATAAGCAGTTAAATAAATACGACCAAATGGAAGGGGAAGTTGACTTTCCTAACTGGTGGCAAGCTAAAATAATTAAGGCTAGAGATTATGTTTCAAAAGCACAGCACTATCTTGAATTTGAAGAAAAGCAACCAGCTTTGGATAGAATGGCTTTAGAAGGTCAAGTTAATGAACGTAGTAGTGTACTTGATGATGTTATTCACGATATTAGAGTACACGGTGAGGAATCAGGAGACGTACAAGGTACTGCAGCCGAATACATCTTCCGTATAGCAAACGCTTTTGACATTAATTTAAGAGACATTAAAGATTACCTTTTCGAAGAAGAAGGACCTGAAGAGCTTAGTAAAATTTACGACGTAATTCTAAAGTACGTCAAGCATCCAGATGAAGCCATGGAAGAGTTCGATAACTTTATTAGCCAAGGTAAGGATGGCTTTTCTGATGAACTTTACGCAAATTTAAGTAGAGATCCTGAATTCATACTTGCTCTTAAAGAAGCAGTGGAAGAAATGATTCAAAAAAAAAGTTAAATGAAGCTAAAGCCACATGCTGTCACAGGTGTGGTAGAAAACATGTTAAAGGGACCCCTTGTAAAAGACCCTTTTTAAAGAAATCTAATAAACGACATTGTGCAAATAAATAGAAAAGACATAAGAGGTATTTTAGAGGAAGCACTTTACGAAGTACTTTCAGAACAAGAATTAAAAACAGCCTCTCAAGAGATACTGGGTAAGTTCCCCACTCTTAAACGTCAGCTAATAGCTCTATTTACTGCAGAGTACGAAGAGTTTGTTGATGAAGTAAAGTGGATAGCTCCTAAACCATCTACTTTTCAGGTAGTTCTACAGAACGGAGAAAAGTTCTTTTTAAAATGGAACGGAGCCGGATTTGAAGCTCAAATAGCTGGAAAAAAGTACGCACTTAATTATATATCTGAATTTCAACAAGCACTTGACAAACTTAACGAACTACTAAAAGGCGGACCTATGAAGAGTCTTGCCGACATGGATGCTGAAGCTGATGCTGAAGCTGATGATGATTTCGGTGACGGTGGTGATGACTTCGGCGGTGGAGGCGACTTTGAAGAACCTGCCGGTGGAGAAGAAGATCTAGGCGGCGAAGAAGAGGAAGAAGGCGAAGATATAGAATTTGAAGAACCTGGTGAAGAACCGGAGGCATAATGGACCTCTTAGATAAAGTTTTATTAGAATGGTCGGTTAGATGTGAAAAAGGCTATCCCGACTTTAATAATGAGCAGGATTTAGCTATATTTGAGTCCATGTTTGGTTTTAGTTTTATAAGTGAAGTAAAACATCCATTCAACTACTTAAGTCCTGAAGCACAAGAATTAGGTAAAGATTTAATATCTAAACTTAATCTTAATGATGATGAAATAATAGCTCATGCTAAAAATAGGATAATAGTATATACTGATAGACCTCGACAAGACGTATTTAAAGCACTACGTACCCTAGGTTACGAAAAAGATGCCATTAGAGGTTCAAGCGCTGGAGGATTTAGAACTCCAGAAGGTATAGAAATAATTCATAAGAGTCAAACTTCTGTTGGTGACGCCGGATTAGATAACGAGGACATGTTAGTAAAGCAAATAAATGAACACGTTTCTCTTTACGGACCGTTGAATATTACTCTTCAAGGAACTAATAAAAAATTAAATTTTAGCAAAGTTACTAAAGCTTCAGGCGTAGGTAGAGATACCGGAGATAATAAGAAAGCAGATGTACTTATAGTAGATAGTAGTGGTGAAAATCCTATTTCTATCAAAAAAGACGGGGCATTTAGATGGTCTTCTGCTATGACAACTCATGGTGATATTTTTCATAAAATTATAGGTGGAGCTTTTGAAAGAAAGAGAAAAGATTTAGTCTTGGTTCAAGACGAAGAAAATCCTCGACTTTTAAAAATGGTTAATCCTGAAAATAAAAAGCCATATGGTAGAATTTTTGTAATAAATGCTCCAAATCTCGACTTCCAAACCATTGCTTTTGGTTCAGATAATGCAAAAGTTGTTCAAAGAACGTTTGATGATGAAGACTTTAAAATGGACGGACAAATATTGAAAATAAAAGTAACTAAAATTTATACAGAAAAAAGCGATTTCTCTGACGATGACTTCCCAGTAGTTCAATTTGAAAGAAACGCATCTAAAGCTACTAAAACTGAAGGATATATAGGGAGGGGTATAACCTTAAGAACTGTACCTATGTCCGTAATGAATAAAGCTACTAGTAGAGCTAATAATTTAATTATTGATTACAATAAAATGTAATGAAAACAAAAGAACGTTCCGTATACTTACTTATAATCATAGCCCTTCTTAGTGCGTTTTATTATTTTACGTTTTACAAAGACCTTGAGTACATCGATATTTATAGACAAGAAATAGATGCTTTAGATGCTAAGATAGATTCTTTGCATTCTGAAAACGACCACTTAACAATAACCATAGACTCTCTTAATGTCGAAATTACGGCTCTAGATCAAGAAATAGATGCCCAAGATGACGAAATAGAGAAAATAAGAGAAGAAGCAGATGAAGAAATTACTGCTGTTGATACCTTTACTCCTAGCCAGCTTACCGACTTTTTCACAAACCGTTACGGATACCTCTTTAGTAGTCCTGCCGGAGCCGATAGCACGGGCGGTAATTAAAGAGCTACTTTTAGGTGATGCTACTAAAAAAGAACTTAATGCTACAAACATTAAGCTAAGGCTAATAGAACAGAAAGTTTCTGTTAAAGATAGCGTTATAGTTAATTTAGAAAAGCAAATAGAAAACTTTATCTCAGCTGATAAAGAAAGAATAGAACAGCTAGAAACTTTTGATGAGATGACTATTCGACTTCAGACAGAACTTAAAAAAGAAAAAGCTTCTAAAAAACTTTTCCAAGCTTCATCAGGTATTTTAATTGTTGCTGCTATTGTATTAGGAGTTTTATGATAACTGAAAATATATACGATATTCAACACGTAAGTACGTATGATGATATAAAAAAGTTGATCAGAGATAATAAAAAGTATCTAGAATATTTAGATCAATATGAAGGATTAGACCACTTCTTAGGTTCCGGTCAATACGGTAAAGTTTTTAAGATAAAAGGTAAAGACTTAACTATAAAAGTTACTACAGACTCTGATGAAATAATAGAGTCTAGACTTATTAAAAAAGCCGGTAGAACTAATAGATTTATTAATATATACGAAATACAAGTTATTAATCCTAGACTTGCTATCAAGGTTCAAGACCTACTGTATCCGTTAACTGGTAAAAATATACAGTACGCAGAAGAGATTCACGACATACAAAAGAACTTAAACGGTACTCCTAAAATAGAAGATATACCTTCTCATTTACAGAGCTTTTATAGAGATATTATTGCCGATTACGACAAGGTAGGTTTTAGAGGTTTAGAGTTCAATGAACTAGATCTGCACGAAGGTAATCTACTTCAAACTAAATCTGGCGAGTTAAAAATAGTAGATTTCTAAAGATTTCATATTTATATATATGAATCAACAAGATCAAATTAAAAAGGTTATAACTCAAGAATACGTAAAGTGTGCCAAAGATCCGGTTTACTTTATGAAAAAATACTGTTATATACAGCACCCAACCCGTGGTCGTATTCTCTTTAACCTCTACCCTTTTCAGGAGAAAGTATTACAGCTATATAAAGACAATCAGTACGCTATAACTCTTAAGTCTAGACAGCTAGGTATATCAACTCTTGTAGCCGGATACTCGTTATGGTTAATGACCTTTCAAAAAGATAAGAACATACTTACTCTTGCAACCACTCAAGCTACAGCCCGTAACCTGGTAACCAAGGTACAGTTCATGTACGATCAGTTACCTAAGTGGTTGCGTATGAAATCTGTAGAAAAGAATAAATTAAGCTTAAGGTTAAAAAATGGATCTAGAATTAAAGCTGCTTCTTCTAACTCTGATGCTGCAAGATCTGAAGCAGTATCACTACTTGTATTGGATGAAGCTGCATTTATTGATAATATCGATGAAACGTTTACTTCAGCTCAACAAACTTTAGCAACCGGTGGACAGTGTATAGCCTTATCAACTCCTAACGGGGTAGGTAACTGGTTTCATCAAACATGGGCAAGAGCTCAAACTAAAGAAAATAGTTTTCTTCCTATAAAACTTCCTTGGACTGTCCACCCGGAGAGAAATGAAGCCTGGCGTGAACAGCAGGACGGAGACTTAGGTCCTAGGATGGCAGCACAGGAATGTGACTGTGACTTCCTATCTTCCGGTGATACTGTCTTTGAACCCGAAGACATGACTTTCTACGAAGAGACTCAAATGCAAGAACCTCTTGAACGTAGAGGTATAGACGGTAATATGTGGATATGGGAGACGCCTGACTACTCAAAAGACTACATGGTAGTAGCCGACGTAGCAAGAGGCGATAGTCAAGACTACTCAGCATTTCACATCTTTGATATAGAGAATGCCGTACAAGTAGCAGAATATAAAGGTAAACTTTCCCCTAAAGACTTCGGTAATGTACTTGTTGGAGCTGCTTCAGAATACAACGATGCCCTACTCGTAATAGAAAATGCTAATATCGGATGGGCTACCATAGAGCAGGTGTTAGAACGTGAATATCGTAATCTATTCTACTCTTCTAGAAGTCAAACTGAAACTGTAGAGTCATATATGAATAAATGGGATACAGATAAGCTAGTACCTGGCTTTACTACTTCATCAAAAACCCGTCCTTTAATAATAGCCAAGATGATGGAGTACGTTAGAGAAAGATCAGTAACGATTAAGTCTAAAAGGCTTGTAAATGAAATGAGGGTATTCATCTGGAAGAACGGTAAGGCTCAAGCTCAAAGCGGATATAATGATGACGTAGTAATGTCTTTTGCTATAGGGCTATATGTACGGGATACTGCTCTAAGATTAAGACAACAAGGTATGGACCTGGTAAGAGCACAGCTATCCTCATTTACTAACCTTAATAAACGTAACCCTGCTGTAATAACAACAGTTGATAAAATGAAGAATAATCCGTATAATATGGAGACTCCTCACGGTGACGAAGACATATCCTGGATACTTAAGTAACACTATTTATATAATAAACTAACGCCTTCCTTATGGCAGATCGATCCTTATTTTCACGACTTTCTAAATTATTTTCGACCGATGTAGTAATACGTAACGTTGGAGGTAACCAGCTTAAGGTTGCCGACATAAATCAGATACAGACTACCGGTAAGTATGAAACTAACTCTTTATTAGATAGATTTAGTCGACTCTACATTTACAATAATAAGAATATTTTCAATCCTAATCTTAACTACCAAACGTTAAGAATACAGCTATACTCAGACTATGAAGCAATGGATACCGATCCTCTTATTGCTTCAACTCTAGATATACTGGCCGACGAGTCTACTCTTAGAGATGAACACGGAGAAGTGCTTTCAATTAAATCCTCAGACGAGAGATTACAGAAAGTACTTTATAATTTATTTTACGATGTTCTTAATATAGAGTTTAACTTATGGTCCTGGACTCGTAATATGTGTAAGTACGGTGATTTCTTTCTCAAGTTAGAAATAAGTGAAGAATTTGGAGTATATAATGCCCTTCCTTACACAGTATATCATATGGTTAGATTAGAAGGCCAAGATCCTGAAAACCCCGCAAGTGTACAATTCCATATCGACCCCGATGGACTTGCTTCTTCCTTGGATCCAAACTATATGCCAAAGTCTAATAAAAAAGTTATAGAATTAGAAAATTATGAAGTAGCTCACTTCCGTTTAATATCCGACACAAATTATTTACCCTACGGCCGTTCTTATGTGGAGCCTGCAAGGAAAATCTTTAAGCAGCTAACTCTTATGGAAGATGCGATGTTAATACACCGCATAATGAGAGCACCTGAAAAGAGAATGTTCTATGTGAATGTCGGCGGTATTCCTCCAAACGAGGTAGACCAGTTTATGCAGAAAACTATTGACGGTATAAAGAAAACTCCGTATGTTGATAAGAATACCGGCCAATACAATTTAAAGTTTAACATGCAAAATATGATGGAAGACTTTTATCTTCCAGTTCGAAACGGAGATTCATCTACTAGAATTGAAACCACTAAAGGACTAGACTACGACGGTACCCAGGATGTTGAGTACTTAAGAGATAAGATGTTTGCTGCTTTAAAAGTACCTAAAGCTTATTTTGGATATGAAGCGGATCTAAGCGGTAAAGCAACATTAGCTGCAGAAGATATAAGATTTGCTCGTACAGTAGAGAGAATACAAAGAATTTTAGAATCTGAGTTAACTAAAATAGCCTTAGTACATTTGTACGCTCAGGGCTTTACCGGTGAGTCGTTAACTAATTTTGACATAAAGCTAACTAATCCATCTATTATATTTGAACAAGAAAAGGTTGCACTTTTAGCTGAGAAGATGAACGTAGCACAGAATATGATAGACTCAGATATGTTTTCTTCAGATTATGTTTACGAAAATATTTTCAACCTCTCTGAAGACCAATATAACGAGATGAGAGATTTAGTTAGAGAGGATAAGAAAAGAATATTTAGACACTCTCAGATTGAAAACGAGGGAAATGACCCTGTTGAATCTGGCGTATCTTACGGTACTCCCCATGATCTAGCTTCAATGTACGGTAGAAGGGCAGCTGACGCACCAAAAGTACCTTTAGGGTACGATGAACAAGATCCTGTTGGCCGTCCTCAAGAAAAATCCTCCTTCGTTGGTACCCAGGAAGATCCTATGGGCGGCCGGGATAGACTAGGTAAACATGGAATGAAAGGCGGATTTCCCAGTGATAACGATAATGTAAATGAAGTAGATTCTATAAAAGCTAAAAGCATGTTAGCTCAACTAACTAATACGTTAGAGAACTTTAATAAAAAGAAAATGATCTTTGAAAAACAGTCCTCAGTTAACGATACCTTGCTTGATGAAAGCAATATAAAGGAATTGGATAGTTAACTATATTTATATATAAGGCTAAATAAATCTACATATGAAGATAAAGCATTCTAAATTTAGAAACACTGGACTTATCTATGAACTTCTAATGAAGCAGATAGCTGCTGATACTTTAGAAAACAGACCATCTCCAGCGATTAACATATTAAAAAAATTCTACTCTGGCAAAAGTTTTTTAGCTAAAGAGAATAAACTTTACGAATACATTTCAAGAAATAAAGGTACTAGTAGACATAAGGCTGAGATAGTTCTTTCTACTATTACTGAGATCTCTCGCAAATTAGATCAAGCTTCTCTAAAAAATCAAAAATATGCACTTATAGCTGAGATTAAAAAAAGCTATAACGTTAATCATTTCTTTTCAGCTAAAGTAAGAGATTACAAACCTTTTGCTGCTTTATACTGTTTATTAGAAGCACAGAATAATTCTAATCTAGTTGATCCTCAAATTTTCATTGATAATAAAACTACTATCCTTGAACATTTAACAGATAAAGAACAGGATAAAAATAAAGTAAGGC
>UEXM01001629.1_pt1 | contig 18048 bp, 17 predicted proteins | sample 1796661 | NCBI WGS metagenome assembly UEXM01 (sample SAMEA4772469, study PRJEB27181) | metagenome | reverse complement strand
TAGTTGTTGTTGTGGGCGTCTGTGTAGTGGTGGTTGTGGTGGGTGTCGTTGTAGTTGTTGTTGTTGTTGTCGTGGTGGTGGTGGTGGTGGTCGTCGTAGTTGTTGTTGTCGTTGTCGTGGTGGTGGTGGTGGTCGTCGTCGTAGTTGTTGTAGTCGTTGTCGTTGTCGTGGTGGTGGTCGTGGTGGTCGTCGTCGTAGTTGTTGTTGTGGTGGTAGTGGTGGTGGTCGTAGTTGTAGTCGTGGTGGTTGTTGTTGTTGTCGTTGTAGTCGTGGTCGTTGTGGTGGTAGTAGTTGTTACGGGCTCCTGAGAAGTAGTCGTTGTAGTCGTGGTGGTCGTAGTTGTTGTTGTTGTTGTCGTGGTGGTGGTGGTGGTCGTCGTCGTCGTCGTAGTTGTTGTAGTCGTTGTCGTGGTGGTGGTCGTAGTTGTCGTGGTCGTCGTAGTTGTTGTTGTTGTTGTCGTGGTGGTGGTGGTCGTCGTCGTAGTTGTTGTTGTGGTGGTAGTGGTGAGAGTTACGGGCTCCGGAGAAGTAGATGGGCCCGGAGTTGTCGATGAAGTTACGGGCTCCGGAGAAGTAGATGGGCCCGGAGTTGTTGATGAAGTAAACGGTCCCGGGGTTTCAGGCGGTCCACCGAAAAAGTCATCATCGTCTCCGCCAGGTGGCAGAGTTTTTGGTCCCGGATTAGTTGTGATTGAAGTTGTTGAACTCAACGAACTTGGCTCTGGAGTGGTCGAAGTTGTTGAACTCAACGAACTTGGCTCTGGAGTGGTCGAAGTTGTTGAACCTGTCGAACTCGACGAACTTGTTGAGCTCGTAGACACGGTTGACGTCAATAAAGTAGTCGTCGTTGTGGTAGTTGTTGTAGTCGTCGTAGTCGTCGTCGTAGTTGTCGTGGTAGTGATGAGTTGAAACTCAAAATGACGCGCGTGTCCAGAAACCGTTCCTGCAGCTTCGTTCGCTATTGCACCGCCTATGAATTGTGTTCCGTCATCAGACAAAGCGACTGACCCCCCAAAGGAATCTTCGTTGCTTTCTCCGACTACGTCAGAGCCAAGTTGGATCCAAGAATTACTAGCGTACTGGTAAACGCGCACAAGACCGGGCTCCGTCGACGTTTGACCAGAAGAGTCGTGCTGGTGACCGTACGACCCAACTACAAGAAGTGTGCCATTCGACGATAAGTCAACAGAATACCCAGAAAATTCAGATGCACTCTCGCCGTCGATATCGTTTCCAAGTTGGGTCCAAGAACTACCATCGTATCCAAAAACGCGAACGTGGCCCGAGTTCCCAATAGCATGTGTGGCACCGTCATCATTAAAATGTGCACCAATGGCAACAATATTGCCGTCATCCGACAATGAAACAGAAATTCCTGATTGGTCGTCTGCTGCTTCGCCGTCTATATCAGCGCCAAGTTGCGTCCACGAAGTACCATATTCAAAAACGCGAACGTGACCAAAGTTCTGATCAACCCCAACATCATGAAATTGTGCTCCGATTGCAACACGCGTGCCATCCGCGGATAACGCAACAGAAATTCCGGACTTATCTCCTGCAGCCACACCGTCAATGTCAGCGCCAAGTTGCATCCAGTTCCCAACAGAGTACTCGTATACACGAACGTGACCAGCGTTTGATGCTCCGCCATCGTTTAGTATTGCACCCACCGCGAGTATGGTGCCGTCCGACGAGAGATCGACTGAATATCCTGATTGGTCGTCTGCTGCTTCGCCGTCAATATCAGAGCCAAGTTTCGTCCAGGTCCCACTAGAGTACTCGTATACACGAACGTGACCAGCGTTTGTTGCTCCACCATCGTTTAGTATTGCACCGACCGCGAGTATAGTTCCGTCCGAGGAGAGTGCAATTGAGTGTCCTGCTCTATCTTGTGCTGTCTCGCCGTCAATGTCACTGCCCAGCTGTGTGTGCGTCGACGTCGAAGCATTGTATTGGAATACGCGAACAATACCCTTGTCAGTACCGTCACTAAAAAAATATTGTTCTATACCAGCAACGGCCACTATAGTAGCATCGCTCGACATTGCAACATCGTATCCAAAATAAGTGTAAGATCCATCTCCGTCGAGGTCACTTCCGCGTTGGACCCAGTCATACGACGCCAAAGTGCCAACCCCTAAAATTAAAATTCCCAGGCTCATCTTTTTAAGTGGAACATCTGCGGTTTATAGGCTCACAACACAATGGCGGCGTCTAACGACTATACCGAAAGGATGGTTGCGTTTGCAGAAAACGTACTAATCGCCGTAGACGGCAACACGGGATCAAATTTATTCGAAGCGGCCGTAATGACAAACCAAGCGGAACTTGTTGGAATGATATTGGACGCGGCGCGGAGTTTGGACCTTGACATGGTTCTCGTGCATCGTCAAAGCTACCGCGGCTTTACGCCGCTTCATCGTGCAGTGTTTTCAGGACGCATCGATACAGCTCGTATGTTGGTGCAAGCGGGTGCAAGCACAGAAGTGCGCGATCGGTCGGGAAGGACACCTGCCATGGTGAATGTCTTGACAAACCAAGTTAGAAACCCAAAGATATACGAAGAGTTTAATGATCTTCTAAGCTCTAGTCGTCCGATGTATCTGCACCGCTAGTATCTTTAACAAATAAAGCTCTCGGTATCATTCCATGTCCACGCGGAGAGAGCGCTGCACTTCCAGCAGCCTTGGCCGCTGCGTGAATCGGTTCTTGTGGCTGTGCGTCTGGCATTTGAAATAATTTGGTTATGCCGATAATCCAAATCCAAAAACAAGGCCCCAAAGTACGAGAATGACTAAGCATGTTATTTTTGGCCACACCCCATGCAATGCTGGCGCAAACCTCAGCACGATTTCCAAAAGGATCGACGCGATAACCGTGCCGAAAAAAATAAGAACAAGCTTGTCGTCATCAGGACCGCTTGCGCTCGAATCAACCGTATCAGTGGGCTCGCCGAACAAAACGCTGTCGTGCCTAGCAACAACACCAAAATAAAATAACACGAGAAGCGGAATCTTGGACTCGGAACTCAGCGCCATCCATCCAAATTCATTGTTTAGTATTGTTTGTTCAGAAACTACTTCTTTGCTAGTAAATTCCTCTCTTATTTCTCTGTATTCACCCTTAAGTACGCGTCGATACAATTTTTTGAGCTCTGGCAAGACAAACTGGATGGGAAACCGAAGAAACGATTCCAAGAGGTACAAAATAAAAAGCGTGACAACCGCTGGGGCATCTTCGACCGCGAGTGAAAATGGCATGAGGAGCGACGTCCACAAAAAAACATAGACAATACAAATGGCAGCAAAAATTGGCCAAAAGAACCCCTTGCCGCGAGGGAGCAGCTCGAGGCAAAATCCGACGAGAATAGTTGCTGCTTGCACGCTTGCGGCCAAAAACAGGAATCCGAGGTCGGGCGGCGCCTTGAAGAGCACAGAGGCGACAACAATCATCAAGCTGCTGGAAAACAAGTAATCAAACGCACGATACGGATTGGCTCCCTTTGAATCTTTAATCTTGTCCACGTAATCTTCAGTAAAAATAGCAACGTAGAGATGATGGTTGCCGCTGATAAAACTGAAAAACGGTATGAGTAGTCCAATATTAAATCCGTCATTGATCTGATTTGATTCCTCGTTAATAAAACACGGTGTCTCGGCCGAGCACGCCTCGTCCTCGTTTCCGTCAGCCTGTGTCCATTTGGAGTATTGTATGTTGATGGGCGTGCGCCACGGGTACTTGAGGGTCTCTGCGAGAACAAAGACTGCGAGAAAAATATGGGCTATACCAAGCACGGCATTCCACCGTGCAAACACCTTTGTGTTGACCATGGTAATACGTGTAGTCGTAAAGGGCTTTATATTATAGACCCTCTCCCCCTATCCAAAATTTGAGAGGCTTCTCGCCAAGATCGAGAATCTCCGTGTTGCATCTATACGCGACGCCAAGCTGGATGGCCATCAAATAAAGTGCACACTCGACGAGGTGCAGCGGGTTTAGCAACGCAGTCGCATGAGGTGCTCGGTCTTGGAGCGTTTCTCGGGCTTGATCCACTAGGGCTCTGCCGACAGGATCGGACATAAATTTGCCCCTTGTTTTTAGCGATGATTTATCGAGTTCTCTAAAAAGAGAGACGACGCCTCCAATCCGTCCCTTATTTTCTACGAGCTGACCGCCATCAATCAAGAAGACCCGCTGTTGACCAGGCTCAAGTTTGTAGCCGTCGGCCCACATCTCGCAATCTTTTTCGGTGATTTCAGTGTATATTGCATTTGCAGGTTTGAGATCCGACGTAATAATACCGTGCTGTGCTACTTCTTCTACGATATCCCGAAGTTGCCCAAATGCAGTGTGCGCAACAACAGAGCCCCGACTTGCTGTCAATTTGTCGAGGGGAATGCCTTTGAGCATGACAAGATGTGGGTCACCCGTAAACAAATAGTCGGCTTTGATGAAGGAAGGGACTTCATCGTCTATGATTACACCAAGCGTGTTTTCATGGGCGCCAAAACTGTGGCGCTTGCATTTTATGACTCGGATTCCCAGAAGGTCAAGATCAAATGTTCCTCGCGCATACGGTTTTTTTCTATCGCCCGTAAACTGAAAAGGGACAAAGACCGCCAAAAGATTGGGGTTGGAACACATTAAACTGAAAATGCCCTGAAGATGTGCATCGGCATCCGAAAATGTACTGTAACCAAGTGTGATGGTACGCTCAGTCTCACTAAGGATGACAGCCATGATTATAAGGGATTCTTGGAGTGATGTAAATAATGCAGTATCCCGAGTGTAAACACAATGTCCCTATGTGTGTCAAAACCCTGATCGTGGTTCTGGCAACAGGAAAATGTTATTTTGAATCTGATACCCATTGTAAGAGTTCTAAAAATGGACCAAGCATAGCTTTGCTCGAGAAAGAATATCCAAACGGTATCGTAAAGTTGGATGTGGCGGAATCATCGCGACCCGAACCTCTTGTTCTAAACCAGTCCCTGATTGACACTGGCGACGGCGACTACTATTGCAACGTCACTCTGGGAAACGTGACGCTTGGTGCGTCTACGTGGCTGATTGGAACAAAAGATTGTGTGATTTCAAGGCTGAGTACGACTGGGCGAAACGTCCACGTTGAAAATGTTACCATTCTTGAGTATGGCCCTTTGAATGCGGTGGGACTCGAGTTGATTGGGGTTCAGTCGGATGCGTTTGCGGTGGTGGCCCCTACCAACTCGACGTTTGAAGTTGCGTGCGAGGGACTGTTGGTCGTGAATGCAAGTGTTGCGGTCGGCGCGTGTCGTGATCAGTGGACCATTTCTGGCCCGTTTGGTGTTGCGATTTACCAGTCTGCATCCAAGCCCACCGTACTGGACGGCGCGAGTGTGATTTCCGTGGATACGTACATTGGCGTGTTTGGGCGCGACTATGAGCAGCGGTTCCTTGAGGGTGCAACGGACACGTCGGATCAGCAACAACTGCTTGGAATAACTGCAACTATTGCCGCTGCATCCTTGGGCGTTTTACTTTTGAGTTGCATTGTGATGCCCGATGTGGACAGAGTATATCACCCACCCGAACAAAAGTTATACGATGCGGCCAATCAGTGAATCTATTTTGGCGTGGGGCTCGATTAGCGTGGCATGTATTCTCATGCTAGCACGAATCATTATTGTCCCAAACAACAGCGAGTCGTGGGGACTTCCATCCTACAACACGTCGCAGCCCGTAGCAACATACACATCAACCGACGTTGCTACGGTCCTTGGGTACCTTGCATTTTTTAGCGGACTTTACGCGGGCGTGACGTCCATATGTGTCCATTGTTGCGAAGAGTCGGTTCCCACAATGGTAGAGTGGCTGGCGAGTATGTGCGCACGAAACTCGGTCAACGCGTGGGTTGCGATTACCGGTACGGACATTGCGCTCTTGCTTTCGGGACACAAGACCGAGGCGCTCGTCGGACTGGATGCAACCATCGTGTGTTTATTGAATTCGTTTAGTGCAGCAGAAGAAATATTTATTGGAACAACCGTTGTTTACTCGGATAAAGAAATAGAGCTACTAGGGTCTGAAGCAGCAGAGTAGTCGCATAGTGCACGCAGCATAGAATAAAGGGGTCGCGTATCGATATGATTTCCACTCTTGATGGGTTTGGGCCGTTCAATAAGAACCTCGAGTGTTTTTTCTACCGTGCCAACAAACTTGCGCGGCGTCTTGGGTGGATGGATCAACATGCCGAGTGTCGTCCGGTACACGGGCTGGGCGGGATCAAGTTTTGCGAGGTTGTAGCAGTAAGCCATAACGACGAGCGCGGGCAGACCCGTTCGGACGGGACTTTCAAATACTCCCGTGAGAAGCGAACCGCGAAACTCGACAATCTTGCGCGTCGCGAGAATCAATCGTGCCTGCTGCGCCGTCATGGCACCCGCGTCGTTGACAACGAGAGGACGCGTCGACACGCTCGGAATATAATCAGCAGGCGAAGCGATTTCGTCAACCGCATCCGATCCAAAAACATGTGCACAGCGACACGCCGTCCATATGACCCTTGTCTGTGGAAGCATGCCGAGCACATCCAACAGCGCCGTAGAAAAGAGGTGACTCTTACCGTCCGTGTTGACACGCCAGTCGTTGATGGTACTCGGGTCCTTCTCGAGAGCACACTGCGCTTCATCGGCAAGTTGGTTCAAAGATCTTGACCATTGGGCCATACCGTTGAGCGAAAATTCAAGCGCGGCTCTGCGGTCGAGCTGGCGTGCACATCGCCACAGCGTCAGCAATTTCATAAAGTCGCCCGTGTGACCCTCTTGGGCGCACTCGACAATGGCAAGACGAACATCATCAGAAATGTTGCTCATGGCCAAGTACAGCGGATCCGACAACAAACAGTAGCCGCGGTTGATGAGCGACGACTCGCAATCACCACCGCCACAAAGGCTGGTAACCAACGCCAAAAGATGCGGTCGTCGCAGGCGTCGCATAAACTGACGCACACCTTCCGAGTCGGACAAAGACAAGACGGAAACAGCATGAAATATATCTTTCGTACCTTTGGACGCCGTCAACTTGTAGGGCGGCCTCTTTTGTTTTTTCCCGGCCCTAGCGCGAATCTCTTTGTTTTGAATGAAATGACGGAGAATCGGATTGGCGACACGTTCAATGACTCCACCGGGCAAAACAAGCGACCCGCGTGCACTGAGTTTTCCAAGCCTTACGTTTGATATCCACTTTGCTACTGTCGGGTGAAGTGCATGCTTTCCGCGAGCAAACGGTAGACTAACGCCCCTGAGTGGCAAGGGCGCGAGGCACTGGTCCGTCTCGACGGGATAATTTTTCGTATCGAGCCAACCACCGATACCTGCAACGAGAACCCCCTCGCCCTGATCGGGCATGGCCATGCCCGCTAGAGTTGTCGAAGAATGACTGCTGCTACCAGTAGCACCGGTGGGGGCTTTCCGTTGAGCCATACGATCGATACGGCGGCAATCGTAAACACTGCGAACCTATGCAAGAATAAGTGCACGAAACTGTGGTTGTGGCACTTCTACTTACCACAAGTCTTCAGTAAAATAACCAACAAGACCAATACAGATACTGATGGCCAAGAGAATATCCGTATAGGTCTTAACCTCGGATTCACGGATGTATTTTGTAGCGATCCACACGAAATTGTAGTACAAAAGTGCCGTCGAAAATACAAACGTCGCTTCGCTAAAAACTAAATGCCTCCGGATAGAATCATAGAGACTAACAATGAATAAAACAAAGGTAACAACAACCCAAGATTCTTTATGCATACGTCTTTTCTAAATGCACATGCTACGGATATAGCTACTTTGGAACAAGAGAAGATGCGTAGAGCCATCCTGCAGCCGCCATGCACACGACGGCCAAAATGACCAAAATCATTGGGATCCGGGAACTCGTGCCGACGATAAGCTTTTTGTACCTCGCAGGACCCCCTGCATCCCAGACGGTCGCACGCATCGCATCCGTCTCGAGCATAATATCGACTGCACCGCCACGCGCAGTGATGCCCTCGACAAACTCTTCAACGTTGAGCATCTCCTGTGGAAGCGTCAACTTGAAGCATTTTTTACCGCTGCTCTGGATGGCGACGCCACGAGACGTAAAGTTGGACGTCACGTATTCCTTTAATTCTTCGAGGCCGCATTGATGGCCAGCTTGTCCTTCTCCGCTTGTGTCATCCATGTTTGCGAGGCGCGCGATAAATGTTTTTGGCAAAGCGCAACCGGCTTTCCTGCAACTGTCACTCCATGTTCGGGCCTGTATAGAGTCACTGAACAAAAAGCACAGTGGGGCTCAAGCAGAGTCGGTTCGGGAGCGTGTGCTTCACAGTACGGCTGCGTCCCAATAATCTTGGCAAGTTTGGTAATCCCATTACATTTCGCGCAGACACATAGCGTCGTCGACGTACCGTTCTCAGTCACGACGAGCATGCGACGTGTCAGGTCAAGGCTCACGACAGCACTAGAACCGCACACACCGCACATGGTCCCGCGCGAAGTCAACACGACGCCTCGTTTTGCTTGTCGCTTTCCCTTGCCGCCCAACGAAGAAAGAACAGTCATGCACCCAAGACATATGCACACGGATTCGGATGCTTTCGAAAACGGTGCATCGATAACTTTTAGTGACTGTGCCGTCTGCGCACAGTAGCGAAGCATCCACGCCTCTTGTTTTGACGCGACGGGTGTCGTGTCGCCATATGTTATCATGGCCTGAAACAACTTTTGCGCCCGCTCGAGGCCACCGAGCTGATCCACCATCTTTGCACTCATCTTGATGGGCTGACCGGTAGCACGACCGGTGCGAGCCTCGGAAAGCCACGGTGCTTTGAAAAGAGGCTGTGGCGCGCCAGGCGGCGGAGACCCGTAAAGATCGGTGCGTATTGAAATAATATTTCCCTCGCCAGTCATCATTCGAACAAGAGGATCCGGAAACGCCCGTAGCGCTTCGTTCATGGCAAATAAAAGTCCCCTTTTTGTACTTGCCTCGACAACCCTTTCAATGAGTGCGTTGGCATCGTAGAGTGTAGCGACCCGAAACTCGACGGTGGCAATGCCACCCGGATTTGGGAGCCCTCCGTACGCAGCGGCGCGCAAGAGACGAATCGGTGCCGTGTCTGCCGTCGATGCCTTTTCGAACATGCGCGGAACGTAGCGCACCCGTTCTCCTGCAGGATTGACGGCCTTTTGGATGAGCACATCAATCGGGTTAGCTCCCGATGCCATGAGAGCCGAGACCATCGAATCCGTCATGTGGCGCGCACCAAGAACGCATCCCACCAAATCAGAATCGGCAAGCTGTTCAGGTGTTTTTCCGGCAGCGTACAAGGCTGCTACCGTGTTGCGCGTTTCGGGATCTTCAAGAATCCATGCGCGCGAAATAAGATTGGCGTCAATCCAAATTGACAAATCACACAAAGTATAGTTTGGTATACGCGACTGGCGCCCAAACGCCCGCGACGCCTGGTTCAACAGGTACGACGCAGGATCAAGTTCACATTTCAAAAAAAGATGGAGCGAGTACACGCCCTCATCATATCCCTCAGAATCAGCGCAGCGAAGCCGAGATGCTGCTACTCCTACCGCAGAGGTAATAGTAGCACTCAGCCGGGACAGCCGCGCCATCAGTTTAAATGATGCTTGGGCGCACCGAACCGAATCTTGGACTCGTCCACAAAAAGGCGACCGTTGGGTCCGCGTTCGATTGTTAGCATGTGAGGAACATGACGCACAACCGATGCCGACAAAACATGAGGCCCCGAAGAGGGTCCAATCATCCACCTCGAGTCGTACCCGTCGGGGACATCACAGAGATTTACAAATGTGGGACAGCAAGGTCCGGCAGAAGCATTGGTTGATTCAGCAATCCGCCAAAACGCCTCGAGATTAAATCGAGAGCACAGCACACACATCCGACTCTCCGAGTCTGGCGGCACTTCGCCCGTCGACTCCCACAGTTCTCGTTCGGTCGGGCTCAGCTGAATTGATAGCGCGACCGTCGGTGTATTGTCAATGTAGCTTACTACACAGCTCTGGCCTTGCATACAAAACGGAAGAACTGTGCCAGTCCTGGGATGACGCTGCTCCCCCAGGACCAAATTGGTCGCCTCGTGCGTCGCCGTATGAACATTGGGCTGCCACTCTGACGTCTGGCGAGATTTTGAAACTGCGACCGCCGACACAATTTTGTGGATGGCAAGATCCCGTTCTCGCCGGAGTGCGTCTATTTGGGTGCTGTTAATAGTACCTGAATCGGAAAAGGGCCCTCTTGCTCTCTTGAGTTGTCTCAGAAACTCGGCAAGGTCCATCTCATCATCTTGGGCCATCTTGGGTTATGGCCGACGAAGAAGACCACGAACTGAATGTTGCCATCGAAGCACTCACAGTGGCAGAGCCAGGTGATGATCTGAAAAAATTCAACATACCCCGTATCGCCCTGTACATGAGCCCAAAACAAATTTCGGAACTGCCCTTGCACGTTCTCAAGCTCGTGCTACCCTATACGCGAGCATGGCCCCTTGGCATCTTCTACGAGTTTATCTTGTCAAAGAGGCGAAACATCAAGCAAAAACTAACCAAAATCCAAAACCGGTTTGGTTTCAATTTGCGTATACTAAGCGAGGCTGCCTTTGAAGTGGCCGACAAGTACGACGGGCACTATGATAACCTCGAGTGGCTGTTTGAGAACGGAGCGTCGCCAAACACGCGACGTCGACAAACGCCTCTTTTGTGTGCCCTGGCAAAACGCAAGAATACTGGCAATGCCTTTTTGTTGTGCCTCAAGTACGGTGGCGATGCTCTCGTCACGAGCAAGGGAAAAACCGCATTCGACATTGCAGCCAACTCGAATAGGAGCATGTCCGAAGCGGGATACCTTAATGCGCCAACGCCACTCATTGTTGCACTTCTTGAACCAGAGTCTCTTGTCATGTGCATTTCACATGGAGCGGCCCTTCCCGCGTTTACCCACTACGAAAAGGATGCACACAACAACCTCTCAAAAATAACGTGGGTGCCCAATACGGATCCTTCTCTTTTAGAAGCGATTCCAAAAAGTTGTCTTGGCACGATGCGAGCAGCAATTCACGAGTGGCAGCAAGTATGGACGCCATCACTTCATAAGACATGGCCCGAACCACACCGAGGATTTGTTCGCTTTATTTACATGTGCATTGGACCTAGACTACCGCCAGAGATGGTTGCTATGATTGTTGGGTTTGCTCTCAAGACTATTCGTCGAATGAACAGACTGTTCCATAATTTCCACCAGAGGGTTCTTTTGTGACGACGGACCATGTAAACAAAACGGCAGACGTAGCAACAACAAGTGTAGTGGCCATCACGACCGCACTGTCGACATTTCCAGCCTTGGAGCACGCGAGCGGCGGCGACGAGCGAATGGCTGCTGCAAGCGATGCACTTGTTGTACTAGGTAGAGAAGGATCAATACACTGACTTAATGCTGCTTGAATAGCTTCTAGCCCTGGATCATTTGCCTCTTCACTATACGCCGCAAGAACCCCAAACGTCTCACAGTCGTCCAACGTAGCAAGCGAGCAGTCGCTACAGGCCGTGCCGGTATCGGCGCACCCAAGCCGTTCAAGAGCAAGCTGGACATGAGCCTTGAAGACTTGGTAGCTCCCAAACGCACATGCACGTCTGTCTACGGTTGCAGCATTGTGGTTTAATTCACACTGACCAAACACGCCAAGTAATACCAAGAGCATTTAGACTATGAGATTTCTTTTATTTATAGACGATTATAGCCCAACCCCGAATCCGTCCGAAGTCTAGCCCCTGGTGGCGTCGAGGATGTTGATGATGAGCGTTTACCCGTAGCAGGAGTTGGGCGCGTCCTCGGGTATGCCGACCCAACCGAGTCTGCAAATGCAAGAAGTTCAGAGTCGGGTGCGTTTTTGAACAGACGCCTGAGATGCACCATCCGTATCTCCTCTTCGAATCCGAGAAGGTCAATGGTTGGCGATGCGCCCGTGAAAAATTGCGGCGTCGCAGCCTCTTCTTCTTCGTCGTCGCTTACATCAAGAAAAGTGTCGTGTATGTCTGGCGCCCGGTACTGTCCGTCTGGAACACGATAAGATGTAAACGGACAATGCACCGGAACTGTTATGGATGGAATGTCGGTCGTGGTTGCCTGAAGCGGACCCGCGAACGGTACGAGTTCGTTCCTATAGTCTGGAGATGCGATCGAGACAAAGTCGCGTAAAATAGAAGCAGTCGCATCGTCCGAGTCGTCGTCGTGGGGTTCGGTATGCGAAATCTTGACGCAAAGTCGGCCCACCATGTCAAGTCCCCTGGTCTTGTGAAGACCTTTTCTGAGAATTGACGGTACACTGTCTTCTGTCGGCTGCTGGCTATAGTCTGCCGTTGTGACGTTTTTGATGCCAAGAATACCCGCAGCACGAAGCAGTGCAACCGACGTGACAAGTTGCTCGCGAGTGACCGTGCCTCGCATCCCGGGACATCTGGCCTGTTCATCTCTCAGCCGAGCAAGTTCAGTCTTGAGAACGGGATGCGAGAAAAGTTCAGGGTCGCCGTCGGGCTCTGACATTTGGTCGAGTAAACTAGCAGAAAGAACATAGTGTTCCTCGTCAAACGAATTGTGCGCCTTTTGGTCGGTACTCATGCCGGCCTGGACACGTCGCAAAAACTTGAGCTGGAGTTGCTCAGACTGGGTGAGAACGCAGCAGTCGTCACTGACGCGAAGTCCCATAGCAAGCCGACCGTTTTCATCTGTTAATTTGGTCAAGATCGGTCGACCCAAGTGGTCGGAATCGTTTTGGAGCTCGGCCAACGTACGGTCAATCAGTGCATCAGACGGTCGACCATGCGGAGCAACTTGACCTACAGCTGCACTCACCGACTGTGTAAATCGCCCAAACTTTTGCCCGCCGCGAACTTCGGAAAACAATCCCGCACTCGCCCGAAGTCGATAATATCCACCTTGAACGTTGGCCGTCGCACCGATTTGGTCACCGTCTTTGGAAATCTTGACTTCGATTAATATACGAAGCGCCATAAGAACCGTGCGTCTGTATCGCTCGTTGGTCGCATACGAAAACCGCGAAAAGGCTTGCGCGAAATCGCCCGCCGTCACAAAGGAATTGACCGCATACTGTTTGGCCCGCAGCATGGGATCCTTGGTCGATCCAAACGAGCTGTAGAGACGCAGCATCATCTCTGACACGGCCATGGTCGAAATCTTTTTCCAGTCTCGGATGCCGGGCGCCGGGAAAAGAGGATCTCTTTTGGCAAGAAACGCTCTAAACACTTGATCGACCGTCGTAGTAATTGGAAATAAACCCATTGCATTCATTGAAAACGGTGCTACCGTCGCTGCCATGTACAAGTTCCTAATCGTTAACATTCCCAGTCGAACACGGTCTGGATTAAATTCCGTCGTGCTCGGCGTGATACTCGGCATACTGACTTCCATGTACCGAGACCGCATAGCCTTGTCGTCCATAGCATAATTACCCGTTTCAATGCGTCGAAGAGCCCCAAGAACCTTGACCGTTTGAGTTCCATAAAGACCCGTACTGGGATCCTGAACCGTGCGTTCACTCGTAAAGGTACCCGTCTCGGTCAGAGACTTGAGCACCTTGACCTTTCTTGGGTCGGCTGTCCCCGACTGCTCCGTCTCGTCCATGCTTAATACGCCCCGCTCGTCCTTACTAAGAGTTGCTGCTAGTGCAGAAGCATAGTCTTGTTGAACCACCGCCTCTTCTGGAAGCATGTCGAGCACCGTCCGAACTGCATGACTCTTGCCTGTAGCATGCAAACCGTTGAGTTGGACATGCACCAAATGAAGATCGCCCAAGACGGGAATGCAACATGCGTTGAATAGAAACGATGCTATCGATGCCTGAGCCTGTCCAAGATTAAGATACCGCTTCCAGAGAGCATCAAGACGTGATGCAATCTCGTAGGGATTCAAGCCATGAAACGCACATCGAATACGATTAGCACGCGACGGCGACATATTTTTCAAAGTAAGAGCCAGTCCACTCTGAGCGCGTCGTAGCTTTGCATAAAGAGGCGGAACGGCTACACCCGGCGTTTCAGTGAGTTTAGCGACTGTCGGAAGCATCGCCTGGAAGAAACCATGCATCAGGCCACGGTCTGTTGCTTTCGAACGGATCTCGACGGAATCTGCAATGGCGCGAGAAACGACGGGATACTTGCGTGTCTCTTCAACCTTGTATGCTGTTGTAAACTCGGACTCGATTCCCGAACATGACCCGACTTTGCTGCCTTCGTCGAAAATAGCACGACGGTAGGCGGGATCATCGACCTGGATAGGTGCCGGATCGTCTGATGCGCCGCGGACTAGGTCTTCAGTCTCGAAATCAATAAGATCCTCGACGCTACAGTCGGCGTTTTGGCTCAATAAAACAATGGACTCGTCAACCATTCGGCGATATTTTTCCGGATCGGGTCGCGTCCCTAAAAAATAGGTCGATGCCAACGTATCTGCGGTCGGAACAAGGCAAAACGGCCGCGGACCAAAGTCGTGTAAAAAGTATGGCGCCGAATCGGGATATGGACTCTTCCATACAATGTCACCGTCGCCTCCTTCTTGCGAACCGAAATTTATGCGTCGCGTCGCCTGTAGAGGTGCAATGTCCAGCCCAAAACTGTCAGGCGGTGCGAGATACCAAAACAAGTGTCCAGGCGTCTGCATCAGCTCTGGTACTGTATTCGAAAGCGAATAATCAAACATGGGTGACCCCTCTTTGGTCACAGACAATGCATGTGCCAACTGGTCGGGCGTCCGAATGTTGTGCATGGATACAGGAGGATGCACGGGACGACGCGTGTTGGCGCGTTTGCGTTTGTCTTCATTCTCCATCTCACTGAATCTTGCTTCGAGTGTCGCCTGAAGCTGGTGAGCCGCCTCTTGGTCGAGTAGGACCCATACGACGGTCTGCACCTTTTCTTTTGTCGTGTCCGGGTACCGCTTGGTACTGACACACTCGATGAACGCCGAAGAGTCGACAAACTGCTCAAAGAGAATCTTGGACCGTATCTGAGCCCCCGGCGTCGCCGTTGATCGAATCGTGTTGACTACCGCATCCAAAAGAAAGAGATGGGCCGAAAATAAATTTGCACGAGACATGGTTGACTGCTCGCCAAATGTGAATGCATAGGGAATCTCCGGTTGGGGAATAGGAAGACATAAAACGACACACGTTTCAAAACGCTGTTTGGCCACCACACCTGCCGTGCCCAAATGGGGCGCGTAGTACCTCCTATCGGTGGCCATTCACGCAACGTGACTTTTGGGGTTGTGGCAAGAAATACTCTTCGAAGTTTATCAGCTGGCCAAAATTTATTTTTATTTTTAATTTTTATCTGCCTGCGACTGCTTTGTATGTAAGTCCGTTGTCGAGTATACTTCTGCTTTGGTTGAAAATAACGGCCATCATGATGGCGTTCGAGCACAGCTGGACAATCAGGAGGGCCGTCTTCGTGTCGCTTTCGACGTCGCGGCTCCACAATCCAACGCTGAAAAAGGTTGCTATGGATCCAAGAGCAATCGTAAAGGGCGTAATTTGCTTTTTAGAATAACGAAAGTCGATCGACGTCGTCACACCCGCAAAGATGGTTGTAATCAGCACGACAAGATACCGTTTGTGGTCACTGTAGTCGTCGCCAGTCGCAATGACTGAGCTGAGTATGACAGTGGCAATAAAGCCAAGGGCGCCGAGGACCATACAAATTGTATCTATAAAATACGCATCGCCCACGCCTTCTTTGAAGTAAGCTTTGATGTGCTCCCACATTTTTGATTGTCAAAGGCTGGAGCAGCGTTTATACCGCGTGTACGCGTGCCAGTTAAAAATTTCGCGCGATCGACGTCGGTCGGGCCAAATCCATGGCGATGCCCGAATTCAGGTATTCAACCGATTCGTCCCACGAGGTCTCGATCTCAAGCCCCGAGACAATCGCTTGAATTTTTTGCGCCAGAATCTGCAACGGGGCAAAAAGTATCTCGAGTGTGTTTTACCGCATGGGCATGGAATGAAACTGCCGCGAGACTGGTACATGCGCTCTTGGATAGTTTTTTCTGCATGACAATTCGGACAAAGAGCCTGGAGGTTGTCGTGGGAGTTTGGTTCCATGTCAAGTAAATCCCAAAATCCACACCCAAGCGGAATAAAGTGGTCTATTTCAACAGTCGCTGGTAGGATGACCCGACACGCGTTGCATTTCCATTCCTGCGACGCACACAGAACCATACGAAGGTCGCTATTGATTCGTTTTCGTTTGGGTGCTGACATTGTATACATGTAGACGTGACATGGTTTATATCTTTAAACTAGCGCGACAAGAAGCGAAAAATCAAGACGGAAACAAATGCGACCCCGAGGTGACTGAGCGCGTTTTGGTTGCCAAGGCTTTCTTCCAGCATGCCGGGATTCAACAACTCCAGCATAATCAGAAAAACAATAAACATGCAGATGCGTGCAGTCCACCATCCGCGCGTCGCCGACTTTTTGATCGTGTCCGTCTTGGTGTTGGCCTCCTTGAGTTCTTCTTCGAGGGATGTGATGCGGTACGTCCTGAGCTGAACCGCACGTTCGTAGTAGTCGGAAATGTCGTCGAGAACATCGGCTGCTTTGGATTCTTGACCACCGGTTGCAAGTTGTTTCATCCGTGCAGTGAGAACACCAATGTGCCCACGGATTTCGTCCATCCCCGCACTCGACGCCTCGTTGTCAGCCATGGTATAACTTTGCCCAGACTCTACGCTAATACTATGGACGAGTCGGGAGACATTGTGACGACGGCTACAACAACAATTGTAGCGCAAGAGTGTAGTGTTCAAGAAAATGACGTGTCTCCCGTGACAATTGCCATCATGGTCGTGTCCATGATCCTGATAGCCATGGTCGTTGCAAAAACGTTTATTGTAAAAAAACCAGAACCTCCCAAAGCGTACGAGCGCTTCGTTTCTACACTAGCATCTGAAAACGGATGGCGTCAACAAAACTTTGAAATGGATAATGTTGACAACTCAGACACTTGATGCGCACACAAGTGGCAGTAGGCCAACACTTTCCGGGCGCGTCTCGGTGTCGCCGCCAATCAGCTGAGCGGTGATGCCCGTCTCGGATTTAGTCAGGATGGGACCGGCATCTTTTAGGTTCATCCCATCCGTATCAAACGAATAAAGATGTGCAAGTGTGTACTGCCCATCCCTCTGAACCCCATAGGCCGGTGCCCCGCTGGTGTGAACATGCCCGGGATCTGAAATGTCAATAGCAACGCCACTTACGTCAATTCCCGCCGGAACGTAAACGCCCACGTCGTTTCCAACAGCCCCACGCGCGTACCTGTTGATCAAATTCGGAAGCGTCCCCTTGCCAAGAAGCGTCGCGAGGTCTGCGTACTTGACCGTGTCGAATGCAGACCCATCAGCGACGAGATAAGCCTCGGACGGTGGCGACGATGCAACCGACCAACTGACCGTGCCAATTACACATACTGTTGAAGTCACAGATGCAGACGAAGATGACCCCGGCGAGTCCGAGTTTGTGTACGACAGACCAACCAGCCCAATGAGCCCTAGCAACCCAAAAAGACCAATCCGATTTGTTTTTGACGGCGGAAGAGGGAGCGGAACCGACGGATAACTGTTGCGACGTGGCGGTTCGGGCTTTCGGGGTGCTGTCGTGTAAATGGGCCGACTAAATGCTACAGGTTCTAGAGGCTGCTCGTACTTTTCTTGTTCGAGTATAGTTTCGCCCGTTGCGAGGTACCCCGGATCCGTCAAGTCTGGCGGCTCGTCGGCCGCATAATGATAGAGTACTTCGGGATCGTAGGTGGAATCCATGCGATTTTATAGTGTGTAAATCTTGCTAAATACCTACAGACGGATCACCGCGCTCCCTCTCGGGCGGTTTGATTCCAGTGTCTTTTGTGTCAATGGCTTGACTCATGATTTGCGTGTTGGCCACCAAAAAGTCGACTGGAACGCCAAGTGCTGTAGCAATCAGTTC
>UEXM01001623.1_pt1 | contig 18084 bp, 24 predicted proteins | sample 1796661 | NCBI WGS metagenome assembly UEXM01 (sample SAMEA4772469, study PRJEB27181) | metagenome | reverse complement strand
GCTTTACTAAGTTCAAAATTAAATCTTTTTCTGAAATTTACTCTAATTGTTTGTTCTACAATTTTCTTGAAAGGAAATCTAGCTTTATAACTAGCCTTTGGACTCCAGGCAATAACCATTCTAACTTTGCCTAACTTCGTTTTTGATTTCTTACCCTTCGCTTTCTTCTTTGAACGCCTTGCTTTTATAACGCTATTTGCTGGCATTCGTTCCCAGATCCCCTCGCCTGTGCCTTTACCCTTTGCGCCTTTTAGTTTCCCACTAAAGTATTTATCTTTGTTTGCTAATAGGTTGCCAACTTTATCGCGAGTCAATGACCCGTATTTATTTAGTTTAATATTATCTTCAATAGGTATAGGGATGGATCTATTTTTTGCGTTTCTGATTCCACCTTCTATTTGCTTTTGCATATAAGATGCTTGTGTTGTACCCGTGCCTTTACCCATCCTAAATTTATTAGATCGAAAACCAACTTCTGCTTTTAAATCTTTTTTGGTTGATTTCTCGACTTGAACACCTTTTTTAGTATAAGGCGTTGGCCGATCTAAATAAATATCAAGACCTTCTTGAAGGGTCTTGCGTACATCGAATGCAAGTGTATTAATTGCTTTTGAGGTCGCAAAGGGTATCTGTTTGCGCTGAATACGATTAAGCGAACGGGTGAGATCTTTTACGTCTGAGCGTATATCGATTTGCATGATGCAAATAGGATTATTTACAGATAATCCTATTATGTGCAAATTTTAAAGGAAGTCAAGAAAAAGGGTTAGGTATCACTCCAGCGTAGATTTGATCCAATTCGGTACGTGTTACCCATTTTTTACGTCCTAAACTTTTTGATTTTTTAGAATAAAATTCATAGATTAAAATCTTATCTTGTCCTTTTTTTCTTTTTCTCAATATCTCTTCGTTACGTTCTTTTCTTTTATCGTTATTATAACATCCGCATGATTTCGTATTGCCTTTAAAAACAGAATAATCATCGTATTCTTTGATTACTCCACACTGGCATTTATAAAGAGATCTTGATTTTTTCCCCTTATCACGCCTGACAAAACTTAAATACGTTAATCTTTGATTAGGTATTTTTTTTAACAAAGGGATCATATCTAAATATTTTAGTTTTTTCATTTTCTTTTTTATTCATTACCTATTTTATTTTTACCAATGTAATTTCCATAATTATCAAATGAAGGATGATTATGAAAACGTACAAAATCATATTTAACCCCTTTAATCGCACCCTCGCGATTCGATTCACCTTCAAATATTTCGCACTCTATCCCGTTAAGGTTTCCCCGTACTATGCCGTCTTTTCCTCTGACCAGTTCGTTTTTTGGCGTTTGAAGTTCAGGCGTATACGTGTTCTTGCGTTTTAATAATTCAAGTGTGCGTTTTGCGCCTTGTCGCGATTGCGCATTCTCTACCCCTTGGAATGGGGAAAAAATAACCCCCTTTAGGGGGGTTATTATTTTTTCCCCATCCAAGGGGGAAGCGTTATCGTTTTTCGTAGTCATTGCGTATTTGCGTTATTCGTTGATATTACTGCGCTTGTTCCCTATTCGTTGAATTTATAAACGGGTCTTCGTTTACGAATAATTTGCTAAGATCGATGGAATTGGCTCCTTGAGAAGCCACTTCCAAGTATTCTTCTGGGAATGAATCGCGCTTTGGAGTTACTTGATACGCTGTTTTATTTCCTGCGCCTGTTTTCATAATTTCGATATTATACAAACGCGGATCACCCCAATTACTATTGATACCTAATCGTTCAAGTTCTCTCATTAATCCGACTTGATGTATTTCACAAATTTGGACGTTAGTTTCATCAAAAACAAATACTGGAAACGCCCAAAACAAAACAGGTTTTTCTTGTTGTCCAAAGGCGTTAGTTCCTAATTCATTTAATGGTATTTCTTCAATAGTTTTACGTCTTATAGGTTTACCACTTGGTAAAAAAGCGCGGTAGCCTTCAATCATTGTTCCATCCGTAAACGCACCAAGTAACCTGAGCTTAAGCGGATTTGATAAACCGTTACCGATCTTTGAAACTTTGAGGTATTGTCCGCCACCGCCCACACTTTCGGGGACACGAGGAAAGAAGGTGACTTTTTCATCTTGGATTGAAGCAAGGAAATTGCTCGTTGACATATTTTTTGGGTCCATGATCGTTTTCGTTTCGTTAAAATGTTTCGTTGTTCGTTTGCGATTTTGTTTATTTGTTCATTCATAATAACTCCTTTGGTTGTGCTTTCTTGTGACAAGTTATAATCAAGATATGAAATTGATCGCACTGAATGAAAAGCGCAAACTCGTTACTCATTTTCTGAAAAGCGCGTTGCGAACGCTTGGAGTTCAAAAACAAGTTTGCACAAGAAAGCGTTAAATTTTTACTGGTTCAATTACCCATTCACCGCCCTCGCTTTTTTTGCGAGGGAAACACTTATAAAAATAAAATTGACTAAACTTAGTTGCTGTCATCTTTAATTTACTTAGCGAATTCATTTGATTAGATTTACCACTTGCAAAAAATTCAGAGCCTTTAATTTCAAAAAAGGCTGTACCTAAAGCTGGTTTTGAATATACGCACATAAAATCTGGCGTATATCTAAGACCTTCAGCTAATTTAAAAGTTATTGGTTCATATAAATAATGAGTTATTTCTTCGCGTTTCAGCATTTCGTCAAGAATATGTGAAAAACGAATTTCGGTTTGTGACATTTGCCCAGGTACTCTGCGTTTAATCGGGCGGTTATGCGCTTTCATTAGCTTCGCTCATCCTTGCACCTTTGTTGAAATTCCCTTATTGACATACGCCCGTATTTTGTTTCAATAATATCGTTTAAATAACGAGGTTCAGGATCAGACCCTTTATAGTTAAGGTCTGATCCGTCTGATCCAATTATACTATCTAAACGTTCTTGTATTGTTCTATTTCTCATTTGTTTTTTGCTTCGATAAATGCATCCACTTCAGTTCTTAAATAAATTCGCGGACCGCCTGGATATAAATATTTATAGTTAATTTCCCAAAAATTACGCCTAAACGTATCATATGAGACTCCGCATATTTTTGCGGCTTCTCCCATCGATAATAGCTGATCACTAGAAGCAGTGAATAAATCTTCACCATAGTCTAAAGCCGTTTGCGCCTTCAATGGCGCTTTGTTCTTATCCATGATTCCCCTGAAATTTATGTTTTTTAGATAATATTTATATACGCGCAAAAATATGTGGGGTTGCCGTATGTTTTTGCGTATGTTGTCAAATTTAATTATTTTGAAAATTGCTTGACTGCATATTCACCAAACTTTTCTGCTTTTTTTTGGGAAGAAAATTTTCTTCCAAAATCGTTGCCTTTGCTTGGATCGATCAAATTGTCTGTAAAGATTTCACAGATCCATCTTGTCTTGTAAAATGAATGTTTTCGCACTTTGTAACATGGTTTCATACTGTCCCTAGGTTAGTGTGTTGCTTTTGCGTTTGCATTTAGTTGACGTAACTATACGCACATATAAAAAACATTGTCAAATTTAATTATTTAAGATATTGAAATGATTACGCTTTTAATATGACCAAAGCGCAATTCTTGGAAGAATATCTAGATGTATAAAGCGTTTTTCTTTTGGACCATTCTGTTTAATACCAACTCCACTAAAACCGATTCTACGCGCTTCTTCAAGAACTTGAATTGCTCTTGGTCCAAAAATTCGAATATCTGCGGCTTTTGCTTCCAGATGGGCCGATCTAGGATAACCCCCTTCTTTGCGATTGTGTTCTTCGCACCTCGCACAAGAATTAATTGGTAAAGGCCCCAATCGATCACGTAGCCTTTGTAGCATTCTCATAAAATCATCATCTGGAGTGGGCGCAAACCCACATCCGCACTTGCATGACATTTCAGCAAAACTAAAATTAGGAGTAATCATTTCAATCATGATTGCTCCTGTTATTATAATAAAGTCTCTTCGTAATATAAGCTGAAATCATTAAAGTTTTCCATCCGCGTTTAACTTTTCGCGAATTTGATCAACAATTTTATCGTCAATGGTATTAGTTGATTTTTCAGAGGCCCATTCACAAAGCATTAAAAGTACATTTAAAACAATTTTTTCAGACAGCATTGAAACAACTAAAGTTTTTGCCGCGCCAGCCAGTAAAGGTACTATCATGTTTTTATTAATTTAGGAATTTCTTTAAAAATATATTCTTTTTGAGATTCAATCTCTCTCTCGATGTTATCAAGTCTCGCGTGTATTCCAGAAATATCTGAAGCCATACCCACTGTAGTATCCTGTTGACGAATAATCAATGATTCAAACTTTTCTTGATTTTGAGATCGTTCTTTTTTGGCATCCTTACCCTCAATATGAATATAGTACGCTAAAGCGATTAACATACCGACCAAAACAATTTCTAAAAGACTTGCTTGATTGAATAGCAAATCTGCTAATCTCAGCGGTATATCTGTCAAATCCTCACTATTAGAATGATGACCACTCGCTAAAATTTCAAACATTTCCTAAATATTTAAATTTTGAATTTAATGAATCCCATTCCATACCTATATTTTTTTTAGATTCAACCCATTCATTTACTGAATTTTGACAAAGATCGTACGCTTCTTTTGTCAGTTCTTCTTGTGTTTTTTTGCCTGTTTCAACAAGCTGATCAATATAAAATTGTTCGTTTTTTTCATCTACAACAATAAAACCTATTCTGGTGAAAGTGTTGTCCGAAATTTCTGTTGCAAAAGTTTTTAAGTTATATTTTAAAGACATTTTTTCCTTTTTTATTAAACATATTCAGTTACTCCAATTCTAAAGTTTCCCGTTCCGCCAAATCTATTTTTAAATGTTACAGTGTTACTATTTGCTCCTTTATAACAACAGATATACCCATCTGTGTCAGTCGTTCTTCCTTGACTAGAGGGATCAGATACAATAGCTGTACCAGAGACATAGGTTGCAAAAAATAATACAGCATAACCAGAATTTTCATGAGATATATGGATCAAGGCCATATTTGCAATAGGTATTGATAAAGTAGAATCGTCTGCATACGAGGCATGGAAACCAGCACTAAAACGAGTATAGCCCGTTGGTAATCTAAATTTAAAATTATATGGAGTTGAATTAGCTAGAAAAATGTCAATCTCATCATCTGTGCCAGCTTTAAAATAACTGTCTGCATCTGCATCCAAAATGATTTTATTTCCATTTACATCAATATCACCAGCAAATGTAATATTATTGCCCGATCTGGAAATTCCTGTTGATCCATCAACGATTGCATCCTTTTGGGCCGTTGAGGTTGTAAGAGTTCCAGCCGATACATCAAGCGTTTTTCCACTTGGTATGCTTCCACCAATTTCAACTCCATCAAGTGTACCTGAATCAATATCGACTTTACTGATATTGACTTCTCCCGTTCCGTTGGGTGTTAAATCAATATTACCATTAGTATTTTCAGATGTAATTGTATTACCGTCAATTTTTACATTATCAATTTGTAAATCATTAATTGATCCAGAAAATGCTAAACTGCCATTGTCATTAATTTCAATTTTTGCGCTTGCATCATCATTTTGAATGACAACATCGTTTCCACTATCTGGTTTTATTATTCTGTCTGCCATTAGATCACCTCACAAATATTAAAATTCACATTTACATAATCACCATTTGATGAAACGCTTTGCGTTTCTGGTGCGTTTAATATGTAACAAAAACAGCTATATTCCTGCGCTTCAGATTGTGATGATGGCATATCTGTCAAAACATTTATGGGAAATGGTTTTGAACGAAAAGCACGATAAAAATCAAATAAATTATTGGCTTCTGCAATTGGCAAAATCAAATTAATATTAAACTTTTTCGCGACATTTCTCTGCGTTTGTCTGTACCCACCGTTTAATAATGGGAGACGTATTGAAAAATCTTTCAACGCTTTTGATAAACCAACCTTTGGATTCTGAAAATCAATAACTGAAGAAGCCCGCAAAATTCCTAATTTTATTGGATTTTTTATTGCAGTTATTGTGGAATCAGAAACGCTTGAAGTCAAAGTAACATCGTTTAATCCTGTACCATCGCTTATTATTTTAGTAATTTGGTAGTCATTAGATGTACCAAGCCCTAGAACCAATTCAATATCACCAGATTCACCATTGCCTAGCGTTAAATCTGCGGCTAATGTTGTAGTATTAGTTGCTCCTGTTAAAACTCCTGATACTGTCGTATTCGTTGAAATTGTCGCTGGTAAAACAGTCCCACTAAATGGGATTGAAACTAATGAACCAACTAAAATATTAGCATGATTTAAACAATTTATTGCATCACCACTTGAATCTTCAAAACGTCCTGACGTACCTGATCCTTGGTTCCATTGATGAATATTATTTCCCTCTAAAGGTGAATCTTTTAGATTTACTGTCGATCTAAAAACAATAGATATATTTCCAGCCCCAAGTGCGGAGCCGTCACCATTATTTTGTATTGTATTATCTGAAGATCTTATTGTATACGGTTCAAGAGTTGACGATATTTGTTGATCGTTATTTTTTGCAAGCCATTTTAAACTGCTAAATTTTTCTGTATTTAATGTTTGATTAAAGGTTAGTGAATTATCTGAATCAGTAATTGTTAAAGTTGCAGAATCAGCCATTAAATTAGATAAAAATAACGATTTAATTCCAGATAAAATAGTTGCCTGTATTGTAGTCTCTGCAGAATCTGCCATAAAAGGATTACCTGGAAAATCATCAAGGACGTTATCGACTGGATAGCTTGACGAAAAAACTGATCCTTCTGTTAATGCAATAGTATTTATTTTATCATCATTTAATATTTTCATGCTTGCATCGCTAAAAATTCGATAGTGGCATCACCGCTGATTGTTGTAGTCTCTTCCGCAAAATTAAAAGTTAATTCACGTATGAGCATATCAGAATTAATCATTTCTTCTTCATGAAAATATTTGATTCTATCACCTATTTTAAAATCAGATTTTAATCCGTAAACTTTTATAGTCACAATTGGCTTTTTTTCAATATCTCTAATCGCATTTAAATAAACTTGAACCTCGCTTGATTCATCTGCGCTTTGCGAAAATTGATCTGCATAAACTTTTATGTTTTTATTAATACCATTTGAACTATTTATGGACTCAACTGTTTTATTGATTTCTTGTAATTCTTGCGCTTCCTCGTACCAAACTTGACCAGATGTTGAATTGTCTGCTGTGGTTACACTACCAAAATGTCTAAAAATCTTATATGTACCCACTACACTGCCAAAAATCAAAAGTTTGAGATTAAAATTAATTACTTCATGATTTACTAAAATAGTACTGCTAACAGGAATATACGCACGATCTATTAAATAAAGTGTTTTGTTTCCATTACTTGGATCTGGTGCAATATAAAAATCATGGTTTATGTAATCAGCAACATCTCCAGCCAACTCAGTAATTAATTTTTGTTCATTTTCATAAATATGCAAAACTCTTGATGTAGCAACTTCCGATTTATCACTATTTGATAATGCAGTTGTAAGATTTAATCCATTTGTCCCAGCTACAAAATCAAAAAATTGTTTGATTGTTGTACCATATTTTCCTGTTCCACTTACTAAACTTTCTTTACCAGAAAACGCAGCACCCCCACCAACAAATTTGGCTGAATCGGAAACCGTCGCATTAAATGCTGAAACACTTTTTGATGTGATAGAAGCGTTTCCATAATGAATGAATTTTAGTGCTATCGTTTCAGTGTGATCAAGGCCAGGATTATGATAATTACTACTAGAACTATTTTTGTAAATCGGCTTTTGATCAGTAACAACTCCATGACTAAACGGATTAAAAATTTTATTGCTTGTACTAAATTCTGTAACCTGTGTTAATAATTCAGTTGTATAATTTGTATTAAGAATTGAAAAATTTAATTGATTCTTATTTAATGCTGTTAGATTTATAACACCCTCAAAAATAGGATAAGCGGTATTAAATCCTATTGTTAACGTATAGGGTCCAGGCGTTGCTAATAATGTCGTATATCTTGAGCCACTAAAGGGATGCTTATTGTTGAATGGTTCGTTAATTAATGTAATCGATCCAATTATTGGTGCAATATAACCGCCTTTTACCCTACCTATTTTTATAGTCGGCTTTGACGTAATAAAACCATGATAAAAATTGCCATCGTTACTGATTTTTGATTGATCGCTTATATAATAATCAGTACCATCTACAGTAATTTTGCATTGTATCATGCCGTAGCCAGTGCAGGGAATTCATTGAACCTTTCTGCTCGATCTACAATTTCAACGCGTAAACCAGATAACGCTTCATCGATTTTTTGTCCTGTTCCATCGTATATATTAATAATAAAGCCTTGCATCGTATTCCTATTAGGCGCAATGCTTCCAGTTTGCCCCATCGTTAGCGTTTCAGGCCCATTTTCTCCAACTAAATACGTTTGTCCAGCCATTACATCACCACCAGCTTGCCTTCCTGGTGGTTTTGTTGTCGCTATTTTGCGCACTTGAGCCGCGCCAAGAATTCCTATAGCTATCGCGGCTGGCAGTCCAAACGCACCTAATTGCGCATATGCTTTCATAGCCGCTTCATAGGTACTCATATAAGTGTTTGCGATTGCCGCGGCTTGCCAAAATCGAAAAAGTTCAATTCCTTCATCTTTTACACTAGAAGCCATTGACGCCATAATCGAAACAGTTGATTTAGCTGTCGCCGCTCGCATTTCAGCTTTTGCGTTTTCCATTTTTTCAAATTCATCAATTTCAGTATGGAAATCAATGATTTTGCTTTGGTTAATTTCTTTTTGTTTTTCTGCACTTTCTTCCATTGCGGTTATACCCTCGTAATATAACCCAATTTGTGAAGCAAGATTATCATTTTGCAGTGCAATGTCGTTATTTGCTTGTTGTCTGCTTTCGTTTTCAACTTTATTTGCTTCTATTTGTGCAAGTGTCGCTTTTACTTGTTGATCACGCCATGATTTTGCTTTTTTTAACGCTTCAAGCTGTTCATTCATCGAAACAATAGATTCATCAATTTTTTCTTTTTCTTTTTTTATTTGCTTCGTTGTCATTCTTGCGGCTAAAAAAAGGCTTTTTAGACCGCCATTATTTTTATCAAGTGCTTCTTTTTTTAAAATTAATGAATTACGAACTTCTAAAATATGTTTTTCTAGTTGCTCAGAAGTCATTCCTGCCATTTCAGCATCTTTAGTAAAAACACCAAGCAAATCGTTAGCTATAACAATCGCTGGACCAAAATAGTTTTTAACTTTAACCATTATTGATTCCCACCTATCACCTAATTGTTCAGAAGCAACAATAGTTTCATTGTTTATCACGCCACCTAATTTCTCTAATTCTTTCCCCATTCCAACAATTGCTTCTGGACCAAGTTGCAACATTTGTATTAATTTTGCACCCTCACTATCAAACAATTTAAAGGCTAAACGTACCTTGTCCGCTTGTGGGATTAGATTAGATGATAAAATTGTTGAGGTTTCTAGTAGTAAATCAGATGTAGATCTTAGATTACCTTCTGAATCTTGCAAAGTAAGACCCATTTCTGCAATTGCATCTTTTGCCTCTCCAGTTCCATGAAATGCTTCCGCCGTTCTACGAGTAAAACGTTGTAGAGCCATATTGAATGTTCTTACATCAACACCACTTTTAAGTGCCGCAAATTGAAATTTTTGCAGATCTGCCGATCCAACACCCAAACGTGCCGATACTTTCCCCACTTGATCAGCCGTATTTCTTAAATCCATTGCTAACGCACCTAATCCAGCACCACCAATTAAACCAGCTACCGCGCCCTTTAAGCCACCAATGGACCCTTTTAATCGAGTCATTGATTTTTGGACAGATGAAAACGCGGCTTTTGTTTTATCGCGTCCTAGTATTTCGACTGTTGTGCTTGGCACGTTTTTCCTTTAATTCAAAATATGCGATCCAACCTTTGAATTCATCTTCAGAAATTTCCATAATTTCATGAATTGTTTTTTGCAAAAGTTCAGCAATCTGGAAATATGCATAAAGGTCAGGATCGCTTTCTAGTTTCCCAAAATCTCATCATGAGTTGGATCATTTGCATTCATTTCTTCAATAATCCTTTGACAGATATCAGGGTCAAATTCATCAATAATTTGATCTAGATGCCCACGATTAAAAAGCGGTTTTCCATTTTCATCCTTACATCTGAAAATCATCCCATAGGCTATACATTTATCCCATTCGTTTAATTGAATATGTTTTAAGACTATAGCTCTCTGGCTCAGCTTCATTGCAGGACGATAATAGATTTTTGCATTGTTCCATTCTGGAACTGTTAAGGTTTTTAAGTCTTCGCCAAGTCTCTCTTTAAATTGAGCCTTGGCGGATTTAAGAATATCACTCATGCATTGTTATGAGTAAGCGCACCAGAACCCTGAAAAGAAAAACTGAATGAAATAGGAGAGTCAATAGCACCATTAAAGGAAACACCCGTCACAACAATTAAACCACTCCAAAAATCACCTGATGAAGTCCCAATTGGATAAAATTTTCCATAAAAGGTCGCATCTCCACCGAATAAAGCGGTTTCAATTGCTTCTTGAGCTGTATCGTCATCAGACCAATTTGCTTCAGCGCTTCCACTCCATCCAAAATTCCCAGGAATAAAAGTCTTGAATTTATTAGTACTCATTGAGGTGGTTTCAATGGCTTCGCCACTTTCTTCTATAGACCATGTTGTTAGTTCCGCGACAGCGGTAAATGTTGAATTGTCGGGCGATATTTGCAAAACACCGCCATTTCCAGCATGAGACATTTTTTTCCTTCTACGCGGCTACATCTGGCGCGTTTTCCATATATTGATAAATAACAAGATACGATAAACGTACCGATCCTGTCGGTTTGGTCGCTTCTGCATTTATTGATGCATCTGCGCTTGTGAGATACGAATCTTCCGCAAGGTTATTAACTTTTATATCGCCTTGCATTGCAATTTGTATCTCTTTCTGAATTGCCGCAAGCGTATTCATGACGGTCGCACCGTCTGCGCCTTGACAATATCCCTCAATATTTACAGTTAGGTTTGCAGTTATTCCGCGTAATACGCCCATTGAGCGTATTTCGACAGTTTCTTCAGAGTCATACACTAGCAAACAAGGCAATTTTGATTCTTCAATGGGATACGCTCTTGATTGGAAAACTCTTGATCCTGTCGTTGAAAGAGAAGTAACGCGTGTTACAATTCTTTCGCGTATTTGTCGCCTAAGATGATTTGCCATTATTGTTTTTCAAGTACTAATAAAGTGGTTCCTTGATATCCACTACCTGAATCCTTTTGTACGCCTACAATTGCGTAAGTGATTCCGCTTATTACAATCGCATCACCATGCGCCACGCTTGCAATATCTGAGGACATTGCAAGGGCTGTAGGAGTATTGCTTTCAACATCTCGTTCGCCCGTTTCTATGGGTACAGAATTGAATGGATTATCGAAAAGTACGTTGATTGTTGCAGAACTGCCACCATTGGGCGTATAGCTTGCAGACACCCCAAAATCTCCAGTAACAAAGAAATCGGATAAATCAGACGTACTTTCAGCAGTCATTTTTTCTTTGCTTTATGCTTTGGTTCTTCTGTCGCAATAATAGCGCGATTCATGCCTATCATGGAACGTGCGCTTTTTTCGCTTGTCTCAACGATTTGCCCTTTCAAAACCATTTCTCCGTCAAGCATAACATTTGCCATCATTTTAATTTTCACTTTTTCCCCTTGCTCAGTGCTGGCGGACTCTAAAAGTCCACCAGCCGTTTTAGTGGTTAGCATTAACTATCGTTTGTTATCGCAAAAGATCCAGCATGACGTACACCAAAATCGGCATCGACAAAAACGATTAATCGGATTCTTCCATCGTCAAATTCACGATGTACGGAAACGTCAATTCCTGGTGAAAAGTAACCAAGCAATGCTTGACTAAAATCACCAAAAATTGCTCTTTCTTTTCCGCCCATCACAAGAGAAGACGTGACTTCAGCTCTAAATCCGCCAATGTCGTTTCCTTCCATCACGTACCTTCCAGAACCTGAATCACGTGATCGGGCTTTCGCGTCAGCGGCAAGCGTTGGATGCAATACATAACCAAGACTTCCTTGATATGCATTTGCGGCCATTACGTCACCTTGCATTGCCATTGCGTTTGCCCATGAAAATTGATTTGCCGTTATCAATGTGATTCCAACACCTGCAGTGTTACAAATACCAGCAGGGTCGTTGCTCGTACCTAAAGCGACTAAACAGGCTTCGTCAAGCGCAACCGCAGTTGATAAAGATATTTCTTCTCTTACCAATCGTTCTACGTCCATACTGGATTGCAAGCGGAGTTGGCGTGAAATATCTACGCGCAAAGCGTATGTTTTAGCCTGGAGCGTTAATTGATCGTAGCTTGGCGTTACGTCTGCTGCATCGGCACTTTCAGCAATCCAGCCACCAGTGATAGCCGCATCTCTTCTTGGAATTTTGATGATCCCATCAAGGTTTCTTAATACCCTTGCTCCCATTGCAACAGTGACCATATTATTATCAAGAAATTCAATAAATGAATTCCCATCTAATATGGTAGGTACTAAGTTGGCTCCGTCCCCAGATCCTGCCAAAAGCTCACGTTTTTTGTAAGATGTTTGATTACTCAAACTTCTCTCATGAAGAACTTCGTTTGGAATATATACCCCACGCGCTTCGCGATGTTGCTTTTTCTCTTGCGCTCGACACGCTTCCAATTCAAATGAAGCGTTATCTTGTGCGGATCGATCATGCGGTCTTGCAAGTGCGTTAACTAATCTAAGAAAAGAAAATTCTCCTGTTTCTTTTTTTGTCAATCCAACATCGTAATGTTTCTTGGGTCGATTTTTTATTCGCTCCAATACGCTTGATGCAAAATCACCAACACTTTTTCCCTCTTTTATATACTGTTCTGCAAGTTCGGTTTCGTTATGTTCGCGCCCGTATGCTTCAATTTCGCGGATGCGCTTTTGCTCCGCTTGTCCTGCTTCTTTAATGGCCGCGTCCATATCAATGGCGCGTTCTTGTACTTCTTCCATTTTTTGTTTTTTCTTTTTGGGTAATTCAATAATTTCGGTTTTAATCCGCGTTTCTTGATCGCGACCGATACCAACTGAAACGTCTGCTGGAACGGAAACGATTGAAATTTCATGCGGTTCAAAATCAATTACTCTATACTCAGGTGGATTTTCTTTTGTTTGTTCCATCCTATGTACTGCGTAACCTACCGAAACGTTTTTTAATATGCCGTCCATAACATCTTTAAAAACCTCGCTGGCTCTTTCCGAATTACCAAAACGAATAGAAGCTCGTCCGACTTTTTGTTCAATTCTGGCACTTTCCACAACACCAATCGGCTGATCAATATCGTGATTAAATAACACAGGCGCAGAGTTGTTAAGTCTTCCCAGACGAACACTTTCAGGCTTGTGGTCTAATATTTCCGCTCCAAAGCTCCTTTCCACGGGTGCTTCAGACGAAAAAGATATATCAAGAGTACGCGATTCTGCATCTGCTCTTGATTCTTTGATTTCAAGGATTCTTGTTAGAATCCCTGTTTCAATTTGTTTCGTCATCATTTTCAACCTCAATTATTTCTGTAGGTGCTTCGTTAATTGGTCCTGTCAAGTTCAATCCTAAACCTTCAGCAACGTCTTTCTCTGCGGCTAATTCTGCGAATATATCAGTCCATTCTTCACCTTGCTCCGCAGTAATTTTGCTTATTGAAGTTGTACCCATTTGTAACGCTAGTTCTTTTGCTTTTAGTTCTTTTAATGGATCAACATAAGACCATCCGCGGCCATGAAAAACGACTTCTTCAAATTTAAAAAGTTTGCTCATTGGTAAATCAATGCGCCCCGTTGTTATTCCCATCTTTAACCAATTACGATAAACAGGATGACAAAAACGGGAAATCATAAATTGCTGTAAGGTTTTCCAATGCGCTTGGTCTTCTTGAACGCCAGCCCGAATACTTGAGTAATTGACATTTTCAAGATCGTTTGCAAGAGCGTTATAGCTAACCCCTGCCCCGTTTGCGGCTCCGCGTAGAATCGCTTTGATAAAATCGCTAAATGCGGTCGTTGGATGCTTTGGATCAAATGATTCAAAGTCCATCCCTGCTGGTAATTGTTGGAACGTACCAGGCTGAAAATCTGTCAATAAATTTCCAGCTTCGTCTTCTCCATCACCAACAAACCCAGCTCCATCAGGGGATTTAAAAAAGCCCATGGATGAAGATCCAATACGCGATGCAACAAGCTCACTTTCTGTATAATCGTTCAACATTTGAAGCGGGCGTATTGCGGTATTTAACCACGGCACTCCACGAGATTGTGACGGGCGGTCCTGCATAAACAAATGGATCATTTCCGATGCTGGTACACGTTCTGTTTTTACATCGTATGCATAATCATATAATTGATTTGGTGTTTTAATCGCTTGATAATATGCGAGGGGTTTCCCAAATTTGTTTTGTTCAATTCCCATAATTACGTATTGTTCATCACGTAATTTTATATTGTGATCGATTGGGATATTATCACCTTCTAAAACCCAAAGTGAAAATCCAAAGGGGTTGTCTGCGCTCCCTTTCATCATTCGTATGAAGACCTCTCCATCTCTTGAAAGTGTTTCCATAACAACGTTTTGAATCCCTAACCAGTCTTGGCGGCCATCGATTGATACGTATTGAGGATTTTTAGACCATTCAAAAAAAAGGCGTTCAAGATAATTGTTGTCAAATTTATCAAGTTGACCTGAAAGGTTTCTTGTCTTTGCTTGAAACTTGAATCCACGAGGACCGATAACATTTGATTTTGTTAGATTAATAAACTTTTTTGCATACTCTGAATTCTGACATAATGAACGAGTTCTAGCGCGTATTGTGGACAATGATCCACGTAATTCTTCGTCAGGCGTTGCACTGGTTCCCGTCCATCCTGCAAATATATTATCGAATTTTGCACTATCAAACTGGCGTGACAAATGGAGCATTTGGTCACGCGTTAATTTCTTTCGCGACTTCTTCTTTTTAAATATGTTGAATAATCCCATTATTTAGTAAATCGCGTTAGAATTATACCATTATGACCTAACCCTTTTTTAGACCGTTCTAGTCGCTTTTCTTTTAACCATTCGGCCTTGTATCGATCGCGAAATAAAAGAAGCTCATCAATACTCATCCTAGATAAAGAACGCCCTGCAATGGAATAGCTTGATTGATCGATTGACGCACGACCCTCAATAACTGCTTCAATACTAGAAAGAACTTTACGTGCGTGACTTTGGGGATCAGTCGCATGATCAGTGTTTATATTTTGTACTACTTCCCATTCGCCATGTTCTAATCTAATCCTTTCAGATGTTGCCGATTTTGTGACATATAAATTCCATTGATAAATTCCAACATTCAAACTTGCACTATCACTTGCTGAAATTGAAAAAACCCATTCACCACTTGCACCTGATCCCGTAACATCAAAACGATGAGCGGGGGATCCATTTATAAGTGCTTCGTATTTTAAAGCATATTCACTTGCTGGATAATCTGTAATATATCCTGTTTTTATCCAAGGCGTTGTATCTCCTTCCACAATAGGCCGATTATAAAGAGCTAGTGTTGGCTCTGTCGTTGGATAATTAACCGAATCAAATACGTTGCTCAAAATTGCCTTTTATGTGAAACCCTTGAAACCCAGGATTTTTTATTCCTGGTTTTCTGCTTTGGGTCTTGTTTGCGTTGGTCTTCCAATCTTTTTTGTACTGCATTTGTGTTTACGTTTAACATAGCAAAAGCCGCTAAGTTTAAAACTGCTAAATCAAGTGCTTCGTTACGCGGTCTGAGCTTAATATATTCAATTCTTGAAATTCCTTTTGAGTATCTTTTGACTGCTTTTTCTGCTGTAAGTTGATAGCAAAATTCTTCATCAAAATGGTCTGGGATATGCCAGTAAGCTGGTCCTGGTTCTTTGACTCGTAATCTTGCGAATAAGACCTCTTTAAGCGTGTTTGTTCCGATTGGAAAAACGTTACAGTTCGCTGAATTTGCTTTTGATGGACGGCCCACCGCAGGACGATTTGATCCGCCAACGCCCTTACTTGCGTTGACTCTCGTACCCACCATACGTTTGCAAAATCGGTATACAGCTTGGGTTTCATAACCACTGTCAATAAGCGTTTGTACAATGCGCAAATCCTTACCACTTGGATGCGGCCAAGAAGACCGCAAATAATCAGCAAGTTCATTCCAAACTTGTTCATTTGCTGGAGAACCATAAAAGATTTTTTGATCAATAAAAAATAATTCATCTGCATGAGAGTGCCCCACGATAAGACATTCAAGACGATCCGCTTGTACATCCACCCCACTTGTGAGTACAAGCACGCTATTCGGTATTGGATCAGAATATTTTTCACGCCTTTGGATAAGAAAATGGGAATCAATTTGGTCACTGTCTTCTTCCCAGCTTTCACTTAAATAAGTATTTACCCATGTGCGTAATATCTCAGGATGATTTTTTGCGTTTAAAAATTCGTTTACAGCCTGCTCCATCGATACAAAAGGTGAATACAACCCAGATAAATGGAATCCAGCTACCCCTTTAAAATCCTCTGTTGCTCGCCATTCGCCTTTTGTTATTGCTCGTTTTCGCTCAACGTCAGTCCACTGTTGGTCACAATGTCCACATCTATATTGGGCGGATTCTGGTTTGTTATCCAACCAAACAACATTTGACCAGTCAAGAGTCTGAAATTCTCCGCAAGATTTACAAGGAACGTAGTATTTGCGTTGGTCGCTGTTTTCATAGGCTGTTTCAATCCGACTTTCCCCTTTGATTGTAGGCGTTGACGTTAAAACTATTTTGCGATTCCAGAACGAAACTGCTCTACGTTTAGCCAACGAAACGGGATCACCTTCGCTTCCACATGATGCTGGAAATCTGTCTACTTCATCTAGTAGAACCAATCGGCAAGAACGAGCCGCGAGGTTCGCAGGACTTTGCGCGGATGCTAAAGTTATGTGACCGCCAGGAAACGTTTTGTGCATTACTGTGTTTCCCGTTGATCTGCTCTTTGGGTCGCTCACTAAGCCCTTTAAAGATGGTGTGTCCCTCACCATTGGAGCAATTCGGTCCCTGCTCATACTCATTGCCATCGCTTCGTTGGGTAACACGCAGAGCATTGGACAAGAATCGTTTTGGATATGGTATCCAATTGCGTTTAGAATCGCTTCTGTCTTCCCTACTTGACTCGCGCTCATCACTATGACTTCTTCGATCTCGTGGTTGCTGATCGCATCCATGATCCCACGTAGTGGCTCGTTTAGGCTTGTTTCCCATTGTCCGAATGCGCTTGATGATTCTCTCGACAATTGTCTTTCATTATCGGCCCACTCAGAAATTGACATTTCTGGTGGTGTTGCAAATACCTGAAAGGATTGCTCAACGATTTCATCAAGAAGCCTTTGGTTCCGTTCTTCGGGTGTTTCGCCTTCGGGCGTTACTTGCCAATTCGTTGAGGATTTTGTTAATTGCATTCTTTAATTGATTCGTACAAATCTTTGGATCATCTTGGACCGCTAAAATTGGACCCATTTTATTAGGAATGGCGGTCATTTTCGTTTTAATTTTGGCAAATGATCGTTCCCAAGTTTCAACAACTGAAGCAGTTTCGACAAGTTGGCTCGCCATAGTGTCTGCGCTCATTTCTGCGAGTCTTGCATCTGCTTCCATTTTCTTTGTTCGCGCTTCGTCAAAATCTATTTTCTTTTGGCGCGATTGTGGTCGCTTATGCCAGTAACGCTCTGCGACTTCAAGATCCAGCTTGTGTTCAGTTTGCGGAACCTGAAACTCTGCAACCCACTTCCGAATATACGTTAAAGTCACGCCTTTGAAACGTGCGTATTGCGATAACGAAACCCATTCTGGTTTTGATTCGTTGCTCATTTAGCTAAGTGCTTGATATAACCGAACTTATATTTGGCGATTAATAACTAGAGA
>UEXM01000596.1_pt2 | contig 18089 bp, 16 predicted proteins | sample 1796661 | NCBI WGS metagenome assembly UEXM01 (sample SAMEA4772469, study PRJEB27181) | metagenome | reverse complement strand
CTTACCTTCAGCATCTTGATTATCATCGACATCAAGAATGGTTTCGGATTCGTCGAGGTCTTCGTCCTCGTCATCATCCTCGTCATCATCCTCGTCGTCTTCATCTACCTTCTTTTTGTGCTTAGATGCATTCATTTTACCGTATCCCTCTTCGATGTCAGAATCAGAGTCTTCAGCAATCTCTTCGGTTGCTTCAGCGACTTCTTCTACTTCTGTGGTTTCCTCTTCGATTTCAGCAACGCCTTCTGTTACCAAGTCTCGTTCGAGGATTTCTTTTGCTACCTGAATTGGATCTTTATAGTCCATTTGACTAACTCCTTTATTTAACTATCTCTTTAAATTAAGATAAAAATTTTGTATTGTATCACCCATATTTATACATTTTTAATTTTAGAGATGAAACTCTCGAACACTGCTAGTTTTTTCTCTTCTAAATCTTTTTTGGACGCTCTCTGAATCATTGAACAAACAGAATTCAAATCCTGCTCCTTCAGGAGTCCACCTTCCCAAATCCATGCTTTTCCTTCCATCACACCGTCTACAAATGCGTCTGGGGCGGAGGGATCTGCTACGATGTCAATTGCAGATAACATGAAGTCATTCTTTACAACATTGACGCCGTTCTTTTGTTCAAGTGTACCCATTCCTCTGGAAGAAACGCCTAATTTAACGCCACCTTCCATAAGGTTTTTAACGATTTTACCATAGGGAGTCTCAAGAATCTTTGCTCTACCCATGATGTTATTTCCGTCCGGTTTAAGAGATTCAATGAGGTGAGATACACGCTCTAGATTTACGGTTGGACCGTCTGGGTGTCCCAACTCTCCCATTGCTCTATTTTGCTCTACATATTCTTTTTGATATCTGTTTGCTTCTTTCATAAGAACTTCGTTTGGATATTTTCGTCCATTTCGATTCTTCTTTTCAGCCTGCATGAAAATACCTTCAATGAAGTATTCCTTTACTCCATCTTTATCCTCAGTAAGAAACTGGACATCTTCTACATGTTCTGTGATTAATTTTAACATTATGCTTCAGTCCTTTTTCTTTCTTTTTCTTTCTTAAGTTTGATTGCAAGGTCACGAATCTTTTCCTGACTTCCTGCCATCTTTTCTTTTTCTTTTGCGATGTCCATCTCAGCGCCTTCGTGGTATGCTTCGATTTTCATTTTCTTCTCAAACTTCTTACGACTCTTTTCGTCTTTGAACTTCATCTTTACGGTTAGTTTACTTCTATCTCCAACCATTCCGCCTTTTCCGAGCATCTTGTCGTCCATCGCTTGCGATGCCGCACCATATAGTTTTTGATATTCTGGTCTACTTTTTGCTTGATAAATTCGTTCGGTTGGTGATGGGTGTGTGTCTTTGGTGTACGAACCTTGACCAGTTCGCACTAGGGGAACGGACTTTGCTTCTTTGACCTCTGGTTTTTCGTGGGTGTAACCCTTTTTCTTCATATCCAAATGATCTTTGTATGTTTCTGCCTTGTAACCTTTACCGGTCTTTGTGTCGTACATCATATGAGGCTTGAAGTCTTTTTCATCATCTTCGCTCACTGCTTTAGTTACTGCTTTTCTTCTCTTGTGTAGGTACTTGTCACTCGAATCAACATCTCCGTCGTTATCGATGTCTTTATCTTTTCTATCCTTGTGCTTTCCCTTGAGTGCTTTCTTATTAACAGGGTCGAGTTCTTCGTTACCGTTGTTGCAGTTGCAACTCTCTCGAACTGTTTCTGCCTTTTCGTTTAGTTTCTCTTCTATTTTAGAATAGAGAGCATCGAAGCAAATTTCATTTGCGTCTTTGAAATTTGATTCTTTGACTAGTTCAATTATTCTGTTTAACGGTTCCATTTGACTCTCCTGTTAGGTGATGTTTCATACATTATTTATAGTTTAAGAAATTTTTGCCTTCATATCTTTGGCGATTAATTCCAACATTTGATGTAAATCGACATCTTTAAGTTTGCTTACTTCGATACTTTTTCCTTTTGACTTATACATCTTCTTGTCAAGTCCTGCCTGTGCTGCCGCCTTTACGAACTTACTTGCATCACCAGTTGACTTGAAAGTAAAAGTGCTTTCATTAATCTCTTCATCTTGAATACCAAGAACCTCAGACGCAATTTCTTCTTTTCTTGTATCTAATCTATCAGTGATACGAGAAGAAATTTCTGCATCTAAAACCTCTTTAAAGGAAGCACCCTCATCATCGAGTGCAGTTTTTATGAGTTTCCTAATATCAGACATTGCTTATCTCCTAAAATTGATCCTCATCTTCATTTCCATGAAGTCCAGCATCCTTTTCCTGTTTAATTTGAGAATCGATGGTTTTCATCTCTTCATCAGTTTGTCTTAAAATGTTTCGTCGAATGTGTTCAATAGAGTAATACTTACCTATGTATTCATCCATCTGTTGCAAGGCTTCTAATCTCTCTTTGAGAATTTCATTATCCTTGAGTTCAGTGTAGTATGAATCCTTTACAAACTGGAAATCGATATCTTGAGAAATTCCATTCCAATCGTCCTCTGTCATAATTCCCTTTGTAATGAGTTGAACTCTTAGGCAGTTTAAGAATAACTCTGCAAACTTAACTCGCAGTCTTTCAATAAACTTAAAGAACTTCAATTCATCACGGGTGATTTCTGCGGAACGACCCATATTGAAACCGTTGTCTGCTTCAAGTCGGGTAGATGGAATATTCAGGGAACGATATAGTTTCTTCTTGAAGTATTCAACATCTTCCATTTCACCAAGATTCTGTCCACCGTCGAGTGTTGAGATTTCAGTTCCTCTTCCACCTTCTCTTCGTGGCATCCAGAAGTCTTCCATCATAGACATATGCTTCTTATCGTCACGAATTTCACCAGTTTGGGAATCATATACTAATTTGTTTCGAAAGCGATTCATAATATCACGAAGATACTGTTCTGCTTTCATCTTTGGTAGATTACCCACATCAACATAAAAGATTCTACGCTCTGGCGCACGGGAGATACGGTAAATGACAACCGCATCTTCAATCATTCTTAGTTGATTAATTGGTTTGATTGCTTTATGAAGATATCCAAGAACTCTTTTCTTACTTGAATCATAAAGACCACTATGAACATAACTAATAGAATCTAGTGCAATTCTGATTCCTTCTGTGCTATTTGAGTTATAGGTTTGTTCTGAGTAAACATAGAACTCTTCAACACTGTCTACTATCTGAGTATCAATGCTTCCTGTTGGATTTTTCCCTTTGTTTACTTTTCGTACTTTTCGAATCTTTGTAGCATCAATCGGTCGAAGTTCAGTGATTCCCTTTTTTGCATTATTTTCATCTAGAATGATATGGAAGTATAATCTACTATCGATATACCACTTTCGGAAAATCTCGTAACCTCTCTTCTTGAAGTTAAGAAGTTTTAGAATTTCTGAGAATTCATCGGTTATTTTATTCTTGATTGAATCTGGTAAATCTACTTCATCTAGTATAATCGAAACAGATTGTTTTCTGTCATCATAAACAATCGCATCATTTGTGATATCATCGATTGCTTGTTCAATCTCGGCATGATTTGCCATATCTCTATATTTGTGAATTAGATCAATCTCTGTTTTGATTGAACCTTCAAAATCTACATAAGAACCAAAATATCCTCCACCAGAAACAGTAACAGCACCATCGTCGTAGTCAGGTGGAGCAAAAGACTTTGCTATCTTCTGCTCTGCTCCTGAGTCCGGCGATGGTGACTGCTTACCTTTTCTTCCGATAGAGAATCCAAATAAATCAATAGGCATAACAATAAATCCTCGCTAAATTAATTATGATAAGAAACTCTGTGCCAATATACCAGAGATGGCATCACTAATAGTTCCTTCACCATCTGTAGTGTTCGAACTCCAATATGTATACTGTAAAGTAACAGTGAATTCTTCGAGCGAATCAGTGGTTTCCATGTTTACATCGATTGCACTAACTTCGCTTGGGAAACAACCAATAAAGTTGTATCCTTTAATTTTGTTTCCATTTCTGTCCAACTGGAAAATTTGCCAATCTTCGTAGATTGAACCATCTTCAAGAGGTGCAGGATAATTTGCAACACTAAGATTTCCTTCGTGTGCATTGATTGTATTACTCCACGCTTCAAACTTGTCTCGAAGTTTAAATTCACCATCTGCAAGAATGGTAATTGTCCACTCTGCAAATGTTCTGTCGCCTGGTACTTTAATCTTTCGTCCACGATAGGGTACTTCAATTACACCAACTGTCGAAGCGGGAAGTTGTGCCGCCTTGATAAGAAAAGGTGCTTGTTCATCTTGACCGAAAGGACCGATGTTTCCCTGTACTTCGAAAAGGTTAGGTCTTACTCCACCGTTTACAAATTTTCCGGTGAATGATGAAATATTATTGCTTGCCATTTAGTTACTCTCCTTAAAAGAATTTAGTTCTTAATATGTAGTCGAAAAGCCGCCGAAGCGGCCCACGACTTTCGTTTTTTATCCACCGACTTCGCTAAAATCTACACTAGTCTTTGTTGCGATAAAGTTCAACTGAATGAAGTTAATTGAACGAGCAGGTTTGATGAAGATGTCTCCAACAAACTCATTTCTATCAATTACTTCTCCGGTGTTGTTACTTTCGTCGCAAACAACCTTGAAGTCGAAAATACCTCTTCGTGACTGTACTGTGCGAAGGAAGGGGATTACCATATTTCTAAACTGAGCCCTAGTAAATTCATCGTTGAACTCAAAGAGTAGGAATTTGGAAGCAGTAGCGATTGCTTTTTCAAGAACAATGAAGAGTCTTCTTACATTGATTCTATCGAATGCACTTGGTTTACTCTGCATGGTCTTATCTCCGAAGAGAACTACTCCTTCGCCTGGGAAGGAAACTACAGGATTAACTCCGTCAAGATATAGATTATCACGATGTGCTTGTCGGGGATTAAACTCCAACTTAACCACACCGCGAATTTGTCCACGGTTAAATCCTGCTGGTGAGAACCATGCTTCTTGTTCTCTTTCTGTTCTTGCACAAAGTCCTGCAATGTCACCGTTAAGTGGAACTGAACGCAAGACATTGTTGTATCTGTCAAGCATCTTCTTGAAACCACTGTCAAGAACTGCATAAGAACTAGACTTGTTGATTGAGTTGTTTCGGAAATCCAGAATGTTTGTCGTAGCAACACTGGTAGATTTATTCTCGACGAGTCCTGCTGGATCAGTTGCGGTATTGATTGGTGAGAGGAATGCAATTGCATCCTTTCTCTTGTCTACCATGTCGATGATAAGTTTCTGTACGGTTGCTGTTGACATTCCACCAAGAATAAGCGAAACATCAACTGTTTCAGAATCTTCAAACTCTCTGTAACCATTCCAGACATCAGAGTCCGTTAATACACCGCCGGTTCCACCGTGAACAGAAGTTGCATCAACTACTGCTCCATATTGGTTTGCATCTAATCCCTGCTTAAAGGCGTGTGATTGTGCATCTCCCATAGAACCGTTCAGAATGCTTCCTCCGACACTAGTTGCGGCACCATACTCTCCTGATTCTTCCAGAGGGGTGATGGAAGTAAATGTACTTGAAGTATCATTATCTCCTGCATTTACACCATTAAGATTTGCTCTTGCATAAACCCACTGTGATTGATCATTGAGTACATTCTTGTAGAAGATGTCTCTTCCGTCAAATCCTCTTGCATTAAATGCCTTCGAAAGACCTTCGTAGGTTTCGAGAACCTCACCTTCTGTTCCAGTAATCTTTCCGTCATAGTCAACAATTGCAATATTAAGTTCATCGTTAGTTCCACCCGCTAATGCACATACATCGGAAGTTCTTGGAACTGAACCAAAGAGAGTAGCATATCGGTTTTGAATTTCAAATGTTGTCCCAACTGCGACTGTGAATTGCAGTGGTTCATTGAGTGAAATTGAGTTTCCTTCTACGCCACCGTGGCCACCTGTACCACCACAAACTCCCTGTGGTGCTTTGACGGTATTAATATCACCGTTTGACCAAAGAATTCTATCACCCTTTTGCAGATTGAGATTATTTGCTTGGTTTGTGTTATCAATGACACCACCGATCAACGCTGATGCACCAGTTGTTGAACCACCACCAGAGATACCAACTGCTACCGCTCCTAGTGATGCAGCATTAGCAGTGAAAGGTCCCGTTTTACCGTTTGTGTCAAAGACAACTACTCTCAGAGAGTTTCCTAGATGGCCAGGATACTTTGCAATAAACTCAGCATCTGCGCCAGTAGAAGTGTTTGCGTCGAATTGTGTTCTATTGTCAATTCTTAGGCCTTTATCTGTGTGAGTATTTGCATTCGAGGCGCTGGCACCTGCTACTCGAACGATTTGGAGGTTATTACCATAACCTAAAAAGTTTGCGGCGGTAAAGAACCAGTTAAAGTTATACTTATCTGGGTCACCAAAGATGTTTCGTAATTCGTTCTCGCTATCAACAAGAACCCGTTCTCCGACCGGTCCCCATCTAAAAGCACCGGCCATACCAGCACTAGTTGTTGCTACGGCGGGAACAATGGTAGTTAAATCTCTTTCTGTTACATTTACGCCTGGACTGACTTGAAATCCCATTGTGTCTCTCCTTTAAGTTTCATTTTCTTAACATTGAACCTTAGTTCTAATGGTTTTAATTGAATATGTTTTCGAAACTATTTATACTTTTTGGATATTTACCAATCAACACGGTTCCAAATAGTTCCATCTCCGTCAACTTCATAGTCATCATCTACTCCATCATTAAAAAATCCAAATGGTGTCATTTCGTCCTCCATTTGTTTAATCTTATCACCATATACATCTTGGCGAATATCCATGTCCATCATATCCTTAAAATATGGTTGAGTGGTAATCCACGCAAACATCACCAATCCCATCACCAAATCGTCATTATGTCCTTCATCTGCCTCAAATGATTGGCGTTTTGCAATAAACGATGTCAACTCGTTCACTGTATTGAAGTCTTCGATAATAAGTTTATCCTCTTCAACCAACCCCTTCAACGCGGCACATCCTACTCGTTTTGTCACAGAAGTAGTTCGAAGTCCAAACTGAGAACCACCCTTTCCGAACCCCCCATCGAGAACTTGACCTTTTCTTCCCTTTACTGATGTCATAAGAACATTTTCATATTCAAGATCGGAGTGAAGAATGTCTGCAACCTGACCACCAATATCGTTTATTTCTACCAGTACATGTGCGTTGTTATATTGCTTACCTACAGCATTCACTGCATTAGGATATACCATTGGAGCGATTTCGTTGTTTCGATAAGTAGCAACCAATCGGTATGGTGTAGTTGTCATATCAATCACAACAAAGGCACTATAGTCTTTTCCTTGTCCTCTTGCGGTGTCCACACAAATACAATATACCTTATCTTTTTGCGGTTCCTCATATACACATAAACCCTCATCGTTTTTGTAAAGTGGTGTTTTGTATGAAAGGCATTTTAGTTTATGTGAAGAAATCAAAGTAGAACTCGAACCAATAAAGTCACACTCAAATTCTGTTTGGAATTGTTCCTCGGAGGTGTTTGCAATGGTTTGATTTTTCCATGCTTCATCTCTTCCCGGCACCTGACTCCAATGAACCTCAATTGGTACATACTCGTTTCGTTTTTCTTGAGCATCCACCCAGAACCGATAGAACATGTTGAGTCCCTTCGGTGTAGACACAATCAGAACTTTGGTTGTTTGACCAGATGAGATAGTGGGGTAAACCGAACTAAAGAACTCTTCAGCAACACCAGGCGGAACATATGCAAATTCGTCTAAGAAAATCATATTAAACGAACCACCACGAACCGCACTTGATGAAGTGGCGGATGCAAGAATCTTTGAACCATTCTCCAATTCGATGGAACCCTTGTTCCACTCCACGATACCCTGTTGCATCCATTTTGGGAGATATTCATACGCTAATTTCAATCTATGCAGCAATTCTCTTGCTGTTGCAAGTTTGTTTGCAAGAATCGCTACATTGACATCTTGATTGAACAGAACATAGTGGAGAAGGTAAGAAACCATCGTTGTAGATTTACCAGTCTGTCGTGGAAGTTTGGCAATCACAAAACGATTGTTATGAACCTTTTCTACAATGTCTTCTTGAAAATCCCATAACTCGAATGGAACAAGTCCCTCATCTAGAGAGACAATCTTAATATACTTCTTGATAAAGTATACGGGATCCTTAGAACACTTCAGATATTCCTGAACTTGTTCCTCTGTGAACGGAACAGAAACACCTGCCGCTTTGAGATTTTGATTACCAAGATATTTGTCAGTTGCCATTTTCTTCTACTTCTACATCGATGATATCATCAGATTCAATTCTTCTGGAAGCACTTCGAGATTGATTTACAATGTCCTGTAAATCTTTTGTCGAACCAACATAAATTGCATTGTTGGTTGTGTTGTTGTGATTGTTTACAACATCTTCCTTTTTGATATCTTTCATTTTCTTGTGCAAGTCCATCAAATCTTTATTTGCCTCTGCAACAGTTTTAATCATCTGTGCCGCAACTTCGTATGCACGGGGAGAGTCTCCCTCTTGTGCAACTTCAAGAATACCATCGATTGCTTCATTACCTTTGTCGATAATACAATAGAGATTTGAACGAACAGAACGATAGTCCTTGTCCGCATCGTCTGTTTTCTTTGCTAATGGAGTTTCTTGTTTTTTGGTTATTTCTTTTTTGGGTTCTTCGTATTCCAAATTAAGTTCATCAGCAATCTTTTCATTGACTGTTTTCTTTTTTTCACTCATACTAAATCGTTGCTCCCGTTACATCAATATACGGTGCGCCACTTGGTCCACCATATACACCACCACTATTACCGAAGATATAGACATTTGTATCTGAAGAGAATCCTGTAACAACATCAGAGGATGCACCAGATGGACCTGTTACATTTACATCGACTCTTGACATTGCACCAGTTCCGCCTTCTATTGTTGCACCAGTTGGACCGAAGGAGAAATCAACTCCACCAGAACCACCGTAATTTAGGAATACATTCTTTGTCTTTAGAATGACTCCACCAGTTCTTCCTTCACCGTAGATATGTGTTTTGGCGGTGAAATTCATTGTCCATGTGATATTTCTCCTCGCATCGAAATCACCCTCATAATCCTCCTCAGAATCGACTCCAGTGAGTATGATGGGAACATCTTGCTTCTCATTCAAATCATTGACATTGATTGTGATGTTGAATTCTGGGGTAAAATACGGCAAAACTTGCTCAATTACTTGTAAGCCATCGTCAGTATTTCTTACCATGCAGTAAACAGTAAAGTCTATGTTATATGGAACTTCTGCATAATTATATTTTACAATATTGTTGTCTCCACCAACACCTAGCCATTTCTTTTGAAGAGTGTTTCTTTTTCTACCAGAGTCGTAATTGATTCCGGTGATTTCAAAACCAAGTCTTGGAAGTGTCATCTCTGCCTTTGTTCCGTCTGAGATTGAACTTGGTTCATTGATTCTTCTTAAGAATTTTTCTTTTGGACCATATGAAAGTGGAAGACGAATATATTCTTTAATCGTTCCATCTGAATTATATCTGGCAACACGAATGTCATTAAATAGTGAACCAAATGCCACTACTAATTTCCGTAAAGAGTTGTGATAGAAATGTGAACCGAACATTATGAATACTTACCTTCCGAGAATGGATCGATATCTGTAAAGTCAAAGATACCATCTTTATCTATCTCAAACTCAATTGCTTCATTATCACCCGCAACATCGGCAGTTCCTTCAGTTGGAACAATGAGTGTGGTTGTTGTGCTTGTAGACAGAAGATATTCTGTAGAACTTTCTTCACCGCGAATTGTGTCATGCACACCTCCGGTGTTTATCGAACCAGACACTCCAGAAATTTCTAGAATGTTGTTGGTGGAATCCCAACCAACAACCTTTGCGGTTGCATTTGCGCCTGTTGTTCCCAATACTGCTCTGTCTCCAGAGTATCCACTCACTTGATAAACTGTTTCTCCCTCAAGGAAGTTTGTATTTGAAGAACCACTTACGCGAGTACCAAGAGTAAGATTAAGTGAGAATTCTTTTCTATTGTCTTCGAGGGAATCGATGGTTGTAAATCCGGTATCGATTTCTTCTTGACTGTAGGTAAAGAGTTCACATGAAAGTTTATATGTGTATAATTTTCCTAATTGATAAAATGGATTTTCGTGTTCAACAAACTTAATTTCAAAAAGACCTTTTGAAAGAGGAAAGTAAATTAAGTCCCCCTCAAACGGTCTTGTTCTGGTGTTATGCATAACACTTTCAAATCTTTTCTTTGATACAATTAGAGAAACAGAGTCTTTAATTTGCAAACCAAACTTAGAGATGAAGTCTCCTTCTCCTTCGAACCCATCGACACTATCCACATACATTTCGAGGATATTACCTTCGGTGAATTTTGAAAGAGTATCTTCACCAAAAATAGTATCTTCATTCACTAGAGTTCGGGGAATGTATACCATATCCACACCATGAATCTTAATCGATTCAATCGTAAGGTCTTCCATTACATTCCGTTCGGAATTTTGTCTAGAAAAGTAAGAGTTGGTTGCCATTATTCGTTCCTATATTAACCAGTTATGAAGTTTGGTGGTAGTTCATATCTGAGTTGAACTTCTTCTTCTATTTTCTCAATCTCCTGCTGTGCCTGTTCAAACAGTTGAGTACCATTAAATGACACTCCGCCTGGAAGTTGAACATTTTCAAACTTCGATAGGTTTGCTCCCCATTGTCTTTTAATAAGAGCAGTTGAATATTGCTTTAGTAGTCTGTCATTGTAAATTTCATTATATGTTTCTGGATCAAGTACGGTATACGCTTCTACCATAAGATATTCTCCGGCATCGATATCTTCAGACCAGTCCATATCAACATAAAGTCGATTTGTGACTCTGCTGAAACGAATGTTCTTTTCGGGATCAAGAGTCTGTTGGATAAGAGAAAGATGTCGTTTAATAGAATCATAATATGCAATGTTACTCAAACCACTTCTTAATCCATAGAAGTCATTAAGTGCCATTTGATATCGAATATCAAACATATTAATTGTGCTATCTGAAAACTGGAATAAACGAGTGACACTGATAATAGAGGAGTCAACATTATTCATGTCGATATATCCATTGGTGATATCATCAGATGTTACTTGATGCTTGTAGAACATTTTTTCGACACCATCAAAATGATATTCTGCGAAAAACTGTAATGCATCATCTATTCTATCTTCGACCTGGGAATCATCTACATTGATTTCGATTACAGGCGCTCCAAGTCTTCGTAGAGCATAATCTTTTATTTGTTGTCTGGAATTTGGTGTAGCCATTTATTTTCCCCTAATATTAGTTCTCTCTATATTTAGGAGATAATAAAGTCTGGAAATGCCTATTCTTGTTTTTTCTTTTCAAGTACACTGCTTCTTGCTTGCTCCTCTTCCAGTCTTACTCGGTTGAGATGCTCTTTTCTTTCTTCTTCTTGAATTTTTTCATGCTGTTCAAGATAGAGCAATTCACCCAATCGATTAATATATCTATCACCATCACTCCAATCGAGTGGTTGTACAATTTCCATATATCCAGTTGTCATATAGTGAACATTACCCTGAATATACTTTCGAAGAATCATACCCTCTGGTAATGAATAATTCGGTTCTAGTTTCTTGAACAAGTCAAGAGAGAATCTATATTCATCATTAATAATCACATTGTTGTTTGAATGAACAAACGAACCCATAATACAAACTCCTTAAATATCAACCCTTTCCGAATTGGAATTGATTTCCTGATGAGATGGAGGCAACACTAGAAGTAATAAGGAATACACCAGCAGATTCTTCGGATATAGTATTACCAAATCCTAATTGATTTTGAGTTGATTGTTTATACTTTCCACTTCCTTCAGGATCAAATCCGTCAAAATCTCCACTTGTAATATTGCCTGCTGTGAGTCTTCTTCCCGTAATTGTGTGGAATGCAAGAATAGGACTTGAATCTACACACGAATCATCATTAATTTCCTGCATTCTTAGATTTTTATCTTCAATTAGATTTTGTCTAAATGCCCAGACATCTTGATAAAGTGCAAAGATATGTCCTGCGGAGAATCCTACTGCCTGTCCTGAAGTATTCTGGAGAGTATAATTTCCACCAGTTCCTCCAGTTCCCCCCAAGATGTTTAGGTACTGTACATGTTCTGTTAAGTCTTGGAAAACTTTGCCGGTGAGGTAGATAGAAAATCCATTCGCATGATTTCCAAGGAATCGAGGAGAACCGTGTCCGAGACTACCATGAGGTCCATAAAGATTTTTTAAGTCTCCACTTGCACCACTGTTTCCTTCAAGTCCCTTCAATGCCTTATATTCATTAAAAGCAATACTCATCTGTGCTTTTTGTATTTTCTTCTTATCTTCACATGGCATAAATGTACCACCAGTACAAGAAACTGCATAAACTGCACCAGAGGATAATCCTTGTACATAACCGTAATATTTACTTCCGGTGTAGTTAAATCCACCGGACTGACCATACGACACTTCGCCACTTACTTCTTGGTTTCGAATTCCAAGAATTCCCTCTTCCCATGTAACAACTCTTGCTGTAATTTTATCTTTAGTGTCGATAGTAAATTTACTACATCCTGTAACACCGTCGAATTTCATCATAATGACACTTGATTGTTTATCCAGTGTTGCACCAACAGTGGGAACGGTATATGATGGTCCGGTATACCCTGCTTGCACAGTTCCACCCGATGGACCAGTTTGAATATGAAGGTCGTCTAGTTTACCTTTGAAAGTGAATGCACCATCTTGCAAACCACCCACTGAAATTGGTTCTTCTGAATTGAGCAAATCGTTAATTACACCTGATGCTAAACCATCTGCTGATGCTCCATTGAAGTATGGGTGAACCACAGAGGCATTTGAACTACCCCATCGACTTCGATATAGAATTGCAACATGATGCCACATTCCATTTGTGAGTCCGGTAGATGGAGCAACTGTCAAAGAATGCGCCCATGCATTTCCAGCATCACCATTGTTGTTAAAATCAAACTTGAGAGTAGGACCAGAAGAATCTAAGTAAAGTTTAAATGAGTTTCCAGTTCCTCCACCAGATGAACATCCCTGTGCAACCAAAACTTGATTTGCTGTAGGGGTTGCATCAACATAGAAGAATGTTTGAATAAGAGTATCACCACTCCATCCACCAGTTCCTGCAAGTGTGAGACCGGGACAATCATTTGGAATTACAATAACGCCACCCGTTGTTCCATTTACACCATGAAACTGAACCGAAGATAATCCAAATTTTGCTGTATTTGTGTTATAAACAGGAATAGAGTTTAATTGTGTTTTTGTTTCAACGAGTGTTACATTCTGTTGAACCTTTTCGTTCCATGTAAATGCACCACATCCAATTTCACCCGATGTCAATCCTCCTGCTGTACACCCAGTTCCCATTAATTGATTCTGCATAACTACACGAAATTCAGTTCTGGGATCTTTTGTAATATTATTGTTTTGTCTGTTATTTTCTATAATAGACTCAGGAACAATTACGACTCTAAATCCTTTTAAAAGATAATTAGACACATCAATCGAAGAGTCTTCGATTGCAATAGTGTTTCCGTCGGTGTCTAGAATTACTTGTTTATTTGACATTTAATATATGTTCCTTCTGTTTATATATTATTCAAGATGTGAGTCGTCAGTTATGGATTCAACAAATAATGATGGATAGAGAGTATTTCCACTACCATCACCCCGATTGTTGTAAAGGTTAGCAGGGGCTGGTTTTGGTGCAGCATCACCATTATCAGGAACAGTTGTATTGTAGCATTGAAATATCGGCTGTCCTCTGTGGACATAGGAACCGCGACTAGCATGTAGTTGATGAAGCATAAACATAGCAGTACCTTCTCGAACATCTACACTTGTCATCGTAACATTTGATGCATCCACACGAACAGCGATCTCTGAGTTCTCTATGGATGACTTATGAATACTTGCTTGTCCCTTGCTCACTTGTACACCGTTGTACATATTACAAAAGAATCTAGAATAGTGTATACTTGCGAATGCATCGTTGTATATTCCAACGCCATTTCCCGCATTCATAGCAAAGACACAATTAGCGATTCTACCCTGAGAAGACCTACCAATGTAGACACCGTGTCCATAAGCATAAAAAACAGAAGAACCTGTCATTGTGATATTGCATCCATCTTCTACCGCTACAGCAGAACCACTTCCATGTTTTCCTTGATATACTGCAAATGGTTTCAGATATCCTGTAGATGATGCATCTTCGTAATGAGAACCAGAGGGACTCGCATCACCTGCTGCACCAGTTATACCATGTGTAGCACTTGTAATGGTAGGTGTAGTTTCTGCGTTACTTTGATTGAACTGGTGTGTCGTCATCGAACCTTTATGATCGTATACATTCAACTGTCTTGTGCCCATTCTAGCATCTAAATTAGGTCTGAAAAATCTAGGAGTTGAGTTTGCAGTCCATCGATTTACAAGTCCTGCGTATAGTGGAGTATCTGCTTTATCAAATATTATTTGTTTTCCAAGAAGGAATGTATTGTCTCTTGATTTTCTTTGATAATAATTTTCTGACTGGAGAGCAAAGTCTATAACATAACTTGGTGTTCCGGTATGAGCAATCATAGTTCTAGATGCATGTACTGTTGAAGAACACTGACAATTTATTGCTCTGCTTTCATGTCCAACAAGAGTTGCCCTATTGCAAAGCAAAGATGAATTATCTTGACAATTAACTCCAACTGCACAATTTGAAATTACGATGTCGTCAAGATTTGCATAAGAATAATTTTCTACTTGCGAACCAGTATTAAAACCATTAATTCCAACATTTGATATTGTAATTGAATCAGAAGAAATTGGAGTATCATCGTCTACTAGAGCAGAAGACGAACTAAATTTCAATTCTGCAAGACTTGCTCCAGTTTTACCTAAATCATATGAAAGATTTCCACCATTTCTCACAAAGATTCCTATGTGGTGTTCTGTTATTGATTGATTTTCACTGGTAACACCACCATGATTCTCTCCCTGTCTAAATTGCTGCCACTTACCTTCAAGGACTATATCGTGAATGTATCCTAGTTGTGCGCCATCTAAAAGAATACCAGGCTTTCTGTTATTCTTAAATTCCAAAATCGTTTTTACATGTGTTGCCGTCATTCGATTTAAAGTTACAAATTTAGAATCATGTTTCGGTTGAGTCCATTGCATCTGTTTTTGAGCATCAAGCGCCGCACCCACATAAGCATTTGCACTATAATGAGGAGCAAGTTCATCTGCGAAAGTGATTGTTTGTCCCTCTGCGGTAGAACCAAAGAATACTTCATTGTTCATACCTGGCAGACCTACACCAATGGTGCCTGAGTTTCGATTCTCGTTTGTTTCTATACTGTTTTCTAAAGGATCGCTGCTGTATGAAAAATATTTGTCAGTATCTTCAGGAAGAAGCCATCCACCAACTCCATCCAGTCTAGGAAAATCTCTTCCTCCTGTTTCTTGACTTCTGCAACCACCGACTCTAACAATAGAGTCTTTCACATCGGAAAGTTGACTTCCTCTGCCTCTTTGAAATTTTGTTTTCATCTGATATGGAAAGTTGAGATACTTCATATTCATCTTTACATTAGTCACATCATCATTTGCACCGTAAAGAATATTACATCCCATCAAGGACGATCTTTTTGCAGTCTTTCCGTTTAAGTTAAAGTCCCATGCTGAGTGATCGTAATCATCATCATTTCTCATGGAATAATCTTGTACCAGAAGATACTCACCACTTATTCCGCTAATGGTATTAATATTAATACCATCAACCGTTTGTGCAACTCCACCACCCAATGTAATTGTACTCTTATAGTATCTCGGAGCAGTAGAACCTTGCGTTTGGAAATCTACATCCTCATCTGCAACCACAGCAGAGTGAGAAGCAGTATATCCTTTACAACTTTTCATATTGTAAATGTTTATCGACTTTCCCTTAATTCCAATTCTATCTCCCTGTGGGTGACGAATTTCAATTGAATCATCTAGTACGAATCTACCTGCACCAAGTTTGATATGTGCAAATCCGTTCTGTGTAATAAACTTATCTCGAAGATGAAACAATGCTCTCTGTGGAGTCTTAAATGGTTTTGCAACAGTTCCTTCACCAGACATATCATCACCAGTTGCATTTACATACAAGGTGTATTCTGGATCATCAATAACTCCCGTAACTGAATCGGAAAATGCTGAACCTATTGCACTGAAGTATTCGTTTGCCATTTATTGTTCCCTATCTCTTCCTATTTATGTATTCGTTGTTACCGATAATTCTGATTCTGAAACTATATGGGCATAATATACACCGGTCGATGGAGAAGTAGTGATAAACCCCCAGTTAACACCATGCGTATTCTGAATCTGCGTTTGAGCAGGAATCGCTGGCGTCCCATCCCCATGGCTTGATCTATCTTTGTTTCCATTATGATCATATAAATGTACAGTTGGTGTTGAATGCATAGCAGGTATGAATTGATGATGTTGTATGGCATCTTGACTGGTTGGTTTGTTCACGCAAGACATTCCTTGTCCAACTGCCGTCGATGTGCCTGGAGCATCATCCAAGTCATATGTTTTCTGAAAGAAACGATAACAGTCCATAATTTCTTCTGCTTTGCTTCTCTTATCAAACTCTGTTGCATTTGTTCCTTGCTCCAACTGCACCTGTGCAATCGAAACATTTCCAGAAGCACCTGCGGCGTTTCCAAATTCAAATGTCAAACCGAGGGCAGGAGACGCTGCACCAACACCATGTCCTGTGCAGAAGTGTACATAGATTCCTAGTTGCAGTGCATCATCACCCGATGTCCCGATTGTTTGATTTGCAACACTTGGAACATTGAATTCTGTTTTGTATTGTCTCCAAGTATTATCAAGAGTGTGTCCTGCTCCTGTGTATCCTTGAATGTCAAAGTCAACAGTTCCGCCTGCAAAACACTGCTTGAGTTTTGCACCGATTCTTTGGTTTATTATGTCACTCTTCGCCCAATAGGAAAGAATTGCAGACTTACCAGAAAGTGTTCGAACATCTTCGATGTCTTGGAAAATACCAATGAAGTTTCCTGCACCAGTTCCTCCACAGAAACCACTCAATGGTTCACTGTCATCAACAAGTGTACCGCTGTTGTCTAAGTCTGAGGTGTTACCAACATATAAGTTTAGATAATATTTACTTTTATTGACTGTTCCAATCGGGTCACCCAAGTCAAAGTTAACTCTTGAAGCCTGAACATCGGGAAGAGTGGAACCTTTTCCACTACGACTGCTCTGTCCATATAATTTCCACCTGTCTGCATGGTGAAAGTTTTGAATTCCTCCATAACCGACGAAACCTGCTTCAGCGACAGTGCCTCTCTGCCACAAATTGAACTCACCGTTGATGAGAACATTTCGAGTATCCTGTAACCCGATGGGACTTTTTAAACCTATTGCACTATTTGCCATTTTTACTATTTCCTATCTGATTCACATTGCGTATCCGGTTATTTGCCAAGATGAGGATTTATACTGGTTGTTCTTTGAAAGTGTAAACTTACCATCCGCATCCACTGGTAGAAGTTCAGTTACAGACATGATATCTCTATTGTTAATATTTCCAGTCATGTACATGACTATAAATGTAGCATCGGCATCAATACTGGTTCCCGCAGAATAATTTGTATAAATTTGAGTTTGCAGGCCGGAGGTAGTTTCCCCTGTCCAGTTGATTTGAATATGTGTTGCTCCTGTTGGGACACCATAGTCTCCAGCATCGAATGTTCCCGTTGTAAAATTCGTATTCGATCCCGGCAGACCACCTTGTCTGGTGGCATGTTCAGCAAGTTGATACACTCTCCAACTGTATCCCCACCGTGTGAGTCCTGTGTTATCAACATTGAGAAGAACATCTCCACTGTTTCCTGTGCTTCCTGTGTAGTCTACAACTGCGAGTCCACCACCACCATCGGGGAAG
>UEXM01001621.1_pt1 | contig 18102 bp, 16 predicted proteins | sample 1796661 | NCBI WGS metagenome assembly UEXM01 (sample SAMEA4772469, study PRJEB27181) | metagenome | reverse complement strand
ATTTAATTTTCGCTTGCAATTCTTTAATCGCTTGCAATAGTAAAGCAGTTAATCTGTCATACTTGATTGCTTTAATACCGTCTTGTCTAGTACCTACAATCTCAGGTAAAACTGCCTCAACTTCTTGTGCAATTAAACCTACATCACGTTTTCTCATAAAGTATCCGTCTTCGCCGCCTTTACTTTCTATATAGTCATCTTTCCAATCAAAGAAAACTCCTCTTATTTTATCTACCATATCTAAGGCAGATGGTATTTCTACAATATTTTCCTTCAATGATACATCTGAACTATAAAAGGCAGTTATATCATTTGTTGCTCTCAACTCTCCAGCAGTACCAGAGGCAGCAGTATTCAGTCCTAAACTATCTAGTTGAACATCATTACCATCAGTTGTATTAGAAACAACAACTGTACCTGCTTGAGTTGGTAATGTAATATCAATATCACCTGTTGAAGCAGGACCTAAAAGTGTTACAGCGTTTGAACCGTTATCACTATCCTCAAAGAACTTAACAAAACCGGCACCAGTAGCACCATTTTTTGTTTCTAGTCCAGTAGAAGCAGTAATTGTTGTTGCACTTAATGTACCTGCACCTGCAACGTTAGCACCACTAAATGTTAATGCTGTTGTAGTACCTGATTTAACAATTAAGTTACCTGAATTGTTTGTTGCACTACCAAAAGTTGTTCCATCATCTTTAAAGAACACATCACCGCCATCAGCGTCTAATACAATATCAGTTGTAGCGTTAAGTGTTATAGTTGAACCTGAAGTAGCTTCAACGATTACTGGAGTTGTAAGTGTTTTGTTTGTTAATGTTTCAGTTGCTGTAATCAAAGAAACTGTACCAGTTAAATCTGGTAATGTAATTGTTCTATCAGCAGTAGCGTCTGTTACTGCAATTGTAGTTTCAAAACTGTTTGCTGTGTTGCCTTCAAATACAAGTGGACTTGCACCTGTTAATGTACCTACTGTTGTAATATCAGAAAAATTACCTGTTGTTAAAACAGTACCAGAAACATTTGGAAAGTTTATTGTTCTATCTGCTGTTGGGTCAACAACACTTACAGTTGTTTCAAAACTGTCTGCTGTACTACCTTCAAATACAAATGAACCTCTTTGGTCAGTTGCACCTGTAAATATAGGTGTTGTAAGAACTGGTGATGTTAAAGTTTTATTTGTTAAAGTTTCTGTTGCACTCGTTAATGATACTGTACCTGTTAAGTTTGGTAAAGTAATTGTTCTATCTGCTGTTGGGTCAGTTGCTGTTAATGTTGTTTCAAAACTATCAGCACTTGAACCTTCAAATATAAATCCAGTTTGTAAATTAACAGTAGATGAATCCACAGTTGTTGTAGTACCTGATACAGTTAAGTTACCTGCAACAGTAACATTGGCACCATTTAATGATAATGCTGTTGTAGCACTTGAACTTGATTTAATTAATAATTGACCTGCATTGTTTGTTAATCTACCAAATTCAGTACCGTCATCTTTTAAAATAATATCTCCGCCACCAGCGTCTATATTAATATCTGCTGAAGCGTCTAATGTAAATGTACCGGCAGTAATTGTATCTATTGCTGGACTAGTAAATAAATTAGCAATAGTCATTTCTTTCAATGCACTAGCATCAGCGTCTCTAATAACTATACTGTCACCAGTTGCTGGAGCGGCACCTAAATCTGTTTGTGTTGCAACGAAAGCTGCTGAGAAAGGAGTTACTTCACTCTCTAACTCGTTCATCGCCGCTACAAGATTACTTGCACTTATAGATGAACTAAGTTGGTCTATATCTCCAAAGTCTGTCGCTGATAGAGTATTAAAAGTTGTTCTTAATTGTTCTATCGTTGCCGTTGCTGCTACTTGTCTTGCTGCCATATTATTTTACCAGTTTTAATAAAAGTCCTTTTATTTCAGACATTTCTTGTTTTAAATTATTTATATCTCTTACCGCATTTCTTAAATCATTACTAGATTGTCTTGCTTCTCTAATACGTCTTACATGTATTTGATAAGCATTCTTATCAGTATTTATTATACCATTAGAACTTGTATCTCTTACAATATGTTGATGACCTTCTACTTTTAAATATGCCATATTATACTGCTAAAGCAATCGCTCTCATATCTGTTAGACGAGGAGGATATGCTGGGTTAGTTCCTTTCATAACTATTTTAATTTTAAATGTTGCAAACTCATTAATACCTTCTTCACTAAACTCAAAGTCAGAAAAATCTTCTTTGAAGTTTGCATTGTATGGTGATTGACTTCTACCTTCAGCACTTACTGCTGTATTAGATTGTGTCATTTGTACATAAGGTATATCTTTCATTTCTCTATCATCACCTTCAAACTTAACTTTTCTAAAAACTTCAATTGAAGATGTTGGGAAAACACTAGCAGCTATTCTAATATCTAATGCTGTTGCTGGGTTTTCTAAAGAAATTTCTCTTGTAATATATTTAGCAGCCGCACTACCACCAGTTGGGTCTGTTTCTGCAACAAATCCTGTTCTATTACTAGAAGTTGGATTATCTAATCTGTTATGTGTACAGAAAATATTTGTTCTTGCTAAGTCAATCACAGGAGATATATTAGCATTTGAAGTATTTAATACAATATCATAGAATAAAGATTTTGTACTTGATAAGTGAGTTGTTTCGTTTATAGAACTAGCAACTGCTCTTGCACTTGTAAAGTAAAAGTTTTCATTTGGTACAATATTTGTAAATGCACTATCAGTTGAATATGACGCTTCTGTACCATCTATTGATGTTGCTGAAGTAGTTTTAATTTTGTGTTCAGTAGTAGTATCTGGGAAATTCATCATACCAATTTTAGGCATAACACTTTCAAATGTTCTATCTTGTGTTGCAACTATAGTTGAACCACCAACACTACCAGTTGATGTTGCTGTATCACCAGTTAATGTAATTGTATAACTGTCCTCAGTTGCATTAGCAATATCATGTGTACCATTAATTACACTACCTTGAATACCATTATAGTCAGTTGAACCACCAAGACCAGAGATTGTAACCTTACTTGGTTTATTATCATTCATGCCGTGATGTTGATGATTGATTTTAATTATCGCTGGGTTGCCACCAAATGTTGTACCTGAACCGGCAGTAGCATTTGTTTCAATAGCATTGTTATCAAGTGTCTTAGTTTCAATATCATCATTCGTTAGTGACAATGTACCGTTTGTAGTTGTATCAAATGCAGCTTTGTATAAAGTAATTTTTAAATCTTCCATTTGGTCTTCTGTCCACAGTTTTGCATTTTGAGAACGGAATAAAGAACCAAATAAAGGTTGTTGTGTTACTCGTCTTGTACCACCAACGTCTGTATCACCTAATCTACTTACCCATGCTTTATACTTTTGACTGTTAGGTTTTAATATGATTGCATATTCTTTACCACCTTGTAAAAATACAGGAGATGGGAATGTTACTGTAGTTGCTGTCGAAGCAGTTGCACTTGTAAGAACTTGACTTGATTGAAGCGTAACCTCTGAGAAAGGAAGTATTCTTTGACCAGGTCTACTATTAATAGTTTCTACTAGATAAACTTTAATTGGAACTGTATCATCTTTTTCTTCAAAATATACATCAACTTTAGATAAGAATATACCACTAGGTTCTTCAACACTAAATGTTTGTGCTAATGGATCTGGATTTGCACTAACTGACGTTTGTGTTATACCAAAAGTATCTGTTGTTCTTCTTGTATCTTGTTCACTTACAGTTTGTCTACCAATAATTGGTACTCTAGTTGACTGTACTGTTTCTTGTGTCGTTGTTTGTAAACCACGAGCAGTATATGTACCTTGAGCAAAAGTATCAACAGAATCCTCATCTGTTGCATTTGTTGACGAACTTGTTAATCTGAATATTCTATCACCTGTTCTAAATCTTTCACTTGCTGTATTTGGTATTGTAAATGTTCCTTCAATTGTACCTGTCGTACCAGTAACTAAGTTACCACCTAATACACCACCAGATGGTGTTACATGTGTTGATACATTTACATTATCAAAGAAAGGATAAACTCTTGTGTTTGGTTTTAATCTTGTACCTGTGAATGTAATTGTTTGAGAACGAATAAAAGGTATGAACGCAACATCAACAATTCTTTCACCAAAAGATTGTCTTACAACATTTGAACCTGAAATTTCTCTAGTAATACCTGTTCTACTTCTTGTTGTAATATCTCCACCTACTGTAGTAGTAGTTGTATTAATATTTCCACCTTCTCGTCTTGCTATTGAAGTTGTATTTGCCCAACGACCAGACCAGTTAGTTTGCCAGTTATTCCAAACTGTACCTAAATTGTTATTTGTTCCTGCAAGATTAGTCATTGTATCAAATAAGTTATTATCGTTTACAATTAAATCAGGTCTTCTAGTTGTATCGTACCATTCATCAACATCTGGTGTTAATGCGACATCACCTTGATATTGAAATACTAAGAATGGATTACAGTTAACTGATTTAGTTGCATAAGGATTTTCAGTTAACTTAGAATGTGTATATGGTAAAGTTATTAAGTCACCTGTTTTTTGATAACCAGCAGTTGTTCTTTCTGCGTCTGTATCATTTGCGGCTAACTCAACAAGTTTTACAATGTTTGTATTATGTTCTGGTCTTAACTCACCTTCTGACATATCAACTGAACATCTGTATTCACTTGATAAAGTGTCACCAACATTATGACCTTTGAAACTATCTACTACAATACCATTTTTAAATCTATCTAAACCTGTAGCTGCGTCTTGTATTTGTGTATTAACTGCTTGTTGTTCTAGTAGAGATAACTGAGTATAGTATTCTATATTTTTAATTCTTTGTTCTAACTTACCAATGTCTCTCATTGTATATCTTCTATTATCAACTACTGTTATTGCTACATCATCTGTAGAGAAAGTATATGGTGGTAAAGTTAGATAATATAAAGGCATTGCGTCATCAATAGGTTCTGCTCTTTGAGGATCAATTGCTGAAGTACCTTTTGCTTGTTTAAATAGACCGTCTGTAGTTACAAAGATACCATCTATTCTACTTAAATAAAATTCAAAGTCTAGTGTTGCGTCTGAACTAGGTTTTGGCATATCAACTGTTGAAGCACCGCCTCCAGTATAATTTTTTGCACCAATACTATCTACATTACCATAACCTACAACTTCACTATTGTCCGCTACTCTAGGTCTAAAGTCTAATGCGTCTCTTAATTGTATTTTACCTTTTGTTGGACTTTCAAAAGAAGGAATGTTTTCATAATCTACAACACCAGCATAACTATCTACTGAGAAGTAGTTACCTGTACCATGTGTAAAGAAACTAAATGTAATTAGTAATCTACCAGTTGGTAATTGAGCACCGTCTTTTCTTACTATTCTAGCAATGTCATAGAAACTATCTCTTTGTCCTGTGTCTAGTGTAAATCTATCTGTAATATCTGTATGACTTGTTGTTGCTGCCGTACTAAAGTCTGGTGCCATGAATACACTTGTTAAAGCAAATGCGTCTGCTTTACCTAAACTGATTGTTCTTTCTTCAGCTAATGCTTGTGTAGAAACTGTTTGTGTTTGGTCTGAAACTAATGCTTTTGTTTTTTCACCTGCAACTGATTTAGTTATTGTTGCAATTAATTTAACTTTAGCAGTTGCATAGTTAGCACCTAAATCTATTTGTACTTGACGACCTGATGGACTACCAGTTAATGAGAATACGGCGTCACCTTCATGGTTGTTGCCTGATAAACTCACTATATCACCTATAGCACCTGCACTTGCACCGGCAGTCATTATTGATAATGTGTAATCTGCTTCTGAGTGTGCGTCAAATGTTTCGTTTGCACCAGCAGAGAATGTAGCAACACCAGATGATGATAAAGTTTCAACAAATTGTCTTCTAACTTTATGACTTGTATCCGTGATACCTGCATTGTCTGTAGTCTTTAATGTTTTGATAACATTCTCAGGTAATTTATATACTAGAGAACTAGTATTAATGTTTTGTAATTTTGTTCTTCTTCTTTGTGTTGACGCTGATGTTACAGCAACTGTTACAGTCGCCGTTAATGTTAATGATTTATTATTTGCAATCGCACCAACAAATCTACTTTGCTGATTACCATTGTTATCTTCAAACACAATATTGTCGCCAACTTTTAAGTCTGAATTAAATTCTGTGTTGTTACCTTTTACTACATTTGAGTTTGCGTCTATATTAATTAGTCCGCCTATAGTTACATTACTTTCATCTTTTTCATTTGCAGCTGTAACTGTTAATACTGTATCAGCAGTAAAGTTTGGCGAACCAGTCATACCAACTGACTTAACTTGTGCAAAATCAAATTCAGTTACACCTTTTCTTTCTGGTGTGTCTGATATTACTACGCCACTATTTGAACTTTCATCTGTTATAGTTTCACCAGTTGCAAAAGAACCTGATACATTACTTAATACAACTGTTGTAAATACAGATTGTTCTAAAATTAAATCGTCACCATCTGTTTCATCAACAAGGTTAAATCCGTCCTCAGTTATAAACTGGTCAGGATCCGTTGATGTGTTAGATGATATTGCCTCTACAACACCAGTTGCACTTGAAGTAGAACCTGTTAGAGTTTCACCTGTATCAAACTCAACTGAACTTGTAACACCAATGTGTGTAAACATATCAACATTAAATAAACCTAATTTATAAATTGAAGATGTGTTTGTTAATGTTGCACCAGCAGTACCTGATTTGTATTCAAAGTATCTAGGTTTTGCTCTACCAATTTGTTCTACATCAACATTGGTTGTAGATAGGTTTGTGCCTCTGGTAGCATTTGCATTTTTAAATAATTGTAATTCTTTAAACGCTTCTGTTTCTCCTGAAACTGTCCCTATATCTGGCGTACCATGTACATTTGTTACATCAACAAAATTACCTATTGCTAATCTTGTAGTAGAGTTTTGTATTGTATCAAAGTCTCTTGCTTTTTCTACTGTAACAAATTTTTGTCCTGTTGTTTCTATTTCGTAACCTTGAACATATGCTTTACCAGGAGATAAACCAATTGCTAATCTAGCTTCTGAGTTAGCTGTGCTTAATCCATTATATAAACTTGAACCATCAGCAGAATATATACCACGATTTGATCCGTCATTTTTATGTTCTCTTACATCTATGTCAAATGATTTAGTAACATAATCACCACTTTCATCTGCCGTTCTTCTTGCTAATGTTTCTTCTAGTATATTGTAATCTGTTCTTTGTACAATTGTTTCAATGTTACCTGATCCTGTTCTTAGTAACTCTACAAAGTTTTCATCATCTGTTTCAGTTGTAAGTTTTTTAACTAATGTTAATGATGTTTTAAATCTGTGAGCACCTGGAGCATTTACATTTGATGAACCGGCTGCGTTATCATTTAACGAACTATCGTCTGACGGTGTAACAAAACTTTCTGTTACATTGAAACCAACTCTATATGTTGGTGTGTTTGAATATGGGTCTAGTATTAAAGTCTGTTCAGTATTTGCAACAAAGAAACCATTAATGAAATATACACCTGCTTGAACATTTACTGAACTAGCAAAACCAGTTGCGTTACTATCTGTTGGTAACGAAGTACCTGAGGTACCTACAACTGCTGTTGAAGATATGCTATTGTATGTAAATGTTAAAGTTTCTCCCTCAGTAAATCTTTTCGTTGCATTGTCTGTACCTGAGGCAGTATATAAAACATAGACTGTTGCAGCTGCTGTTGATGTTGCTTCAGTTGTGTTTACAACTGTTGCTGTAATACCTGAAGTAGAACCTGTTACAATTAAATCTTGTAAGTTAGAAACTGTTGAAGTAGAATGACTTGCTAATTTAACATATTCGTATTTTGTGTTAAGTGCTATCTCACCTGGTATTACCATACTACCATCTTTGAACATATGTTCACCAAATCTTTCAATTTGGTTTTGTAAGATAGTTTGTAGTTGTGTTAACTCTCTTGCTTGAACTGCAAAAGCAGGACGAAATAATATTCTATGAAAATTCTTTGCTTCTGAAAAGTCATCAAAGTAAGGAGAGACGTTAAAATTTGTTGCCATTTAAATCTCCTAAAACTCTACTATTAACTTTACATTCTCCGTTTGGTCTGAAGCACGACTAATAGGTTTTCTGTTTTCTATGTACAGAATATCACCTGTATCTGCCGTTAATTCAGGAGTAACGTCATGTGAACTTGGCGTACCTGTTGCACTTGAAGTACCGCCTGTTACTGTATTCGTTCCAGAGAAAGCCGTTGCGTTTTGGTTTGTATCAATACCTTGGTTTGCAAACTGTGGTTGTATGTATCTTAAAACTTTTGTTGTAGAATTAAAGTCAACTACAAACCCTACAGCACCTGTACTTGCTTGTGTAATCTTTTCATCTGCTTGAAAACTACCTGGCGTGCCAGAGAAAGTAATTGATTTAGTTGCGTCAAGTGTTGAAGCAGTTGCTGTTGCACCTGTTGTACTATCAGTTGGGTTTCTTAATAATGCAATTCTTCTAAAATCATTTGATGTATTGAACTCGCCACTTTCACTAGTTGCAAAGTCAACATTCATCATTACAAAGAATCCACCTAACTCAGCAATAATATCTGTTGCATGTCCGCCTGGAGGTGAAATTATAAAATCTAAATCTGCACCTGATACGTTACCAATATCACTTGCTTTAACAGAAGCGTATGTATAACCAGACCCAGCAGTTGTAATTGTTACACTTGTTACAGCATTTGATCCTACGACTACTGTACATTTACCACTTGAACCATCACCACGAATATCAACGTTAGTATATGTACCATTAGTACCTGATGACCCACCTGCCGTTACTTTAGCATGTTCTATTGCACCAGCAGTAGTTGAGTAGTCTGTACTTTCAGTTGAACAATGAATAAAATCTGTTGACATGAAGTTTGCTTGCTCAGAAGCAGTTAGTGTGTACATGTATTTCCATTTGTAACTATCTCCAGTTGAGAACACACTAGTTGTTTTATTACCAGATGGTTCTACTGTAGAAGCACTATCACCATTATTGTCTATAACTTTGTAAACATCAAAGGTACTATTCATTACATAAAAAGTTGCGTCATGTAAAGTTGTTGCACCTGAATTAGCAGCAATTGCTGAACCAGCGGAGTTTATTTCTCCATAATCATGTCTGTAATAGTCGTAAGTTGTACCAGTTGTCCAGTTTCTTCTTGGTATTACTGCTGATACATTTGAACTTGTAATCTTTTTTGCACTCATTAAATCATCATAAACATAGTAATCTACACTACCTACACTATCAACTGGTGTTGGAGGTGATGTATCTGTACCATCATTGAATGCTTGGTCATTGGCAAACGCTTGTGGTCTACCTATTGCAAGATAATATGTGTCTGCGCTCTCGTCAAAACTCTCTTTGAACTGATTAGCGTTTTGTATTCTGAAATCTTTTGTTATTATTGCTGGCATTTTTTCTCCGTCATAAACTATTTATACGCTCAGTTTAACCAAGCGAGGTTTTTATTTGAGCAGGTATAGTAAAGTTGGTTTTAAGACCTGTATTGAAGTCACTTATATTATTTGCCTCACCATCAAATGATGTACTACCTGTTCCTGTTAATTTAATACTATTTATAGTGGCAATTGTGATACCACTATCCATATCTCGTAGACCTAATTCTTGTTTCATATCTCCACCGTCCTCTAATAACAATCCGTCATTCTCATCTGCTGATGTATCTAATAACATTCTATCTGGTGTATGGTCAAATGCACCTGAGACTAAATTACCTATAGTTTTCATACGAGGACCTGCATATACTAGACCTTGTTTAATATCTGTAGACCTAAATTGTTGTTGTCTTTGTTGATTTGTTTTAAGTGTAATTTCCTGATTAAGTGTAACGTCTCTTGTAGTACCAAATGAGGCACTACCCTCTATACCTAATTCAGGTGTACTTCTTAAACTTGTACCATCAGTTGTCGTACCAAGTCTTCTACCAATCTTCTCACTAAAGATAACAGATAGTATTTCAACAACTTCATCTGTTTCAGTAAGACCGGATATTCTAGTATATCCAGTTTTCATTTTAGCATTCAATTGTGTTTTGATTGCAACTTCTCCTTGGAAATAAAAACCGGCAGGGTGTATGGCAGATTTAAGATAATCTCTCCATTCAGTAATACTTTCTCCAACTTTAATAATGTATGAATAATCTTGGTAGTATAAACTGTCTTGTACTTTCTTTGTACTTTCTGATAACTGTCCATCAACACCTGTATTAGAACCATCTGTTTCTATGGCAGTGCCTACTGTGGCAGTCATACTTGCCTTTGTATCTTGTGGATTATAATTTCTTACTCTTGCCGTTTCACCTGATGTAGAACCTGTGATTGTAACTTTGTCATCAAAAGTACCTGTAACTTCTTTTAGTGTAAGAATGTTTGTAGCTGCGTCAAAAGTTTCAAAACTACCTGACGCTGATACTTGGTCGTCTCTTTGTATTTTACCACCTGCATTTGTAGATGAACCATCAGTACCATTCAACACAATATAATCTGTATTATCTTTTAATACATATTCGTTATATACAATTCTGTCGTTATCTGTTTCGTCTCGTAAGAAATCTGGACTTGCACTTTCTGGTACGGCGTCTGTTACAAATTCTTCTAATGCAAATTGTTCGCCATCTTCCGTAACTAAGTCACCTCTTTCAAAATCTTCTAATCTAATTACTGCCTGTCTAAAGTCTTCTAATAATATTGGGAAATCTATTTGTTCATATGCCTCTAACGCAATATAATCCTCAGACGAAGCTGTGATTGTTTCGCTAGATGTAAAGTTACTTGATACTGTATCTATTTGTATGTGAACTTTTGGCGATACTTCAGGTGATGTCTCATATCTAAATCCATGGTCAATAACTTTAGCAGATAATGCTTTACCTACACTTGAAGATACAGGATATACAAGAGCACTTGAACCACCAGTTGAAGTTACTGCTACTGTAGGTAATGATAGATAACCACCACCTTTATTTGACAATCTAATTTTTGTTATATCATTTGAAGAACTGTTTGTCGCTGCTTCCATAACAAGTTGAAAATCTGTACCTTGTTCTAGTAAAAGAATACCGTCATCATGTGTATCACCTTCTAAAGTAAAACCACCATTAACAACTGCAACTGTACCTGCAAGACCAGAACCACTTGTGGGATTTGTAACTGATAATGCGTCACCTACTGTATAACCTGAACCACCACTTTCTACTTGTACACTATCAATAACACCATATGTAACTTGTTCTATTTGTGCAATGGCACCTGTACCACCTTTTTCTTTTGTAAAGTTTATATTTTCACCTACAGAATAATATTGACCACCAGTATTTACTGTAACGTTATCTAATATACTTTCAACATTACATTCTATAGTAACATCACTATCTGTATTATCTGTACCAGAAAATATTGATTTAGTATTTTGTATTAATCTATCACCTGCATTTGTAGATGAACTATCTGTACCATTTAAAATTATATTATCATTTTCATCAGCAGCTGTATCTAAAACTAATCCGTCACCTCCACTACTTGAAAATGAACCAGATGTACTATCTTTATTTAAAACAAATGTAGCAACGTCATGTGTTACACCATTTAACGATATTGTAGATATTGTTGCCTTCTCAACAACTGAACTGGCAAGGTCTACTGTATCATTACCTACTATATCTGATTGTGTAATTGTTTTACCTACTAGATTGTTCATATTACCATCAGACGGTGCTGATAGTGTTGCTTTAAGTATTTGTTCAGTATCAAAGTTACCGTCTGATACTCTCATCATATCTACTGTAGGGTAATATAATTCTGGAGTTTCATTAAACAAGGCACGGAAAAATATTTCATTTGCCGCTTTTGTACCTTTTGCTTTGTATAATGATATAATATTTTTTGTTAGTTGTCTTTTATCTAAACCATTTGTAAGTGTGTTTGGTAAAGTTTGTAAAAATGTATTTCTAAATTGTTTAAAGAAATCATCTATGGTATCGTTAACGTCTGCATACTCTAATAGTTGTGTTAAGTGTGCGTTAGGGTTTGGTCTATACCTTGATATAATACCTTGAGCACCAGATGTACTACCTGTTAAAGTTTCACCTGTTACGAATAAACTATTTTCTGTAACGTATAATTTTAATGCGTCTGTATCTTCAGCAAGTATAGTTGCCGTTTGACCTGAAGTGGCACCAGTAATAGTTTCACCTTTTGTAAACTCACCTACACTTGTTTGTTCACTAAGAATATAATCACCTTCGTCTTTACCAAATTCGTTAGTTGCATTTAAGGCAACAAACCCACCAGTTGCAGCTTCTAGTATTATTTGGTCACTAGCAGTTACACTTGATAAAGTGATTTGTGCTGAGTCCATAAAAACATAATACTGTTTTACGAACTCTACTAATAGTGGGTGATTTGCCTGTATATGGGCAGGTAACTGACGTGAAACTAAGTTACTTATTTTTTTGTCAAATTTTGCCATTTACTAACTCGCATAGTTTGTCGCTGTTGTGTATCCTATACCTGATGTTGTATCGTAATCATCAGCAGTTACAACCACAGTAGTATTTGTTTCATCTATTTCTATAACTTGATTACGAACTGGAACTACATCAACTGAATTAGGTACTACTGTTAGTCTAATGGTAGTAGAAGTGGCACCGTCAACATTACCAACCTCAGAAATATGTAAACTATTTAAAGTTATTTTTCCTGTTGTATAGTCTATTGTACCTTGTGTATTGTTTATGTAAACATTAACACCACCTGCGACATAATACAATCTTATATTACCTTGTCCGTCATCATTTAAAAAATAATCATTTGTAGTATCACCAGATACTTTAAATGAAGAAGAAGATAATATACCACCCATGTCTGAATTATGACCAGAGTGTGGATTATATAATGCGTTATTAAAACTAATTGTATATGTTGTTGAACTTGTTAGTGTAGCAGTAAATGATTTGTGTAATTTAAGTGTTGTGATGTTTGATAAAATACTATCGTCTGCTTTGTTTACAGTTTCAATAAATTTAGAGTGTCTAAACACTTGGTCAAATTCTTGTAAACTATCTGTATTGAAATTTGTTATTGCTGTTTGTACCAATGACTTAATACTTGCAGCTGTGTTAGTAGTTGACTTAGCGTCATACCTTATAGTTACAGTTGGTTGTATAAATGTTGTTTCTGGATCCTCAATTACAGGTGTTATACTTGCAACATTAAAATCTTTTAGTTGAGTTATAATATCTGACTTAGTTGCTTCTGTAAGTGTAGCACCAGCAACAGGATTGATAGAGATATATACTCTACCATAAACGGGTGTTTCATTATCTTCACCACCCCATACTTGAACTGATTTAGCATTTGAATAAATTGATTTAACTTTACTTTCATAGTCTTTCGCCGTTACTGCCCTATTTTGTGTGGCAAATTGTTTTGGTGCGTTGAAACGAATACTTGCCGGACTTTCCGGGTCTGCACCGTTAACGCTGTTTGTGTTTACAGTTAAACTGACATCAGTAAAACCACCTACATTACCAGATAATGCAAATGAACTAGCACCATTACTATCTGAACCATTAGTAACTATGTATATAAGTGAAACAATATTACCTGTTGATAATGCTTTACCTAAAACACCATCACCAAATACAACTTCATACTGTTCGTCTTCAGCACCTTCTAAAAAATAAATTGCTGATGTACTTGATACATCTGCTAAGTCTGTTGACAATGCATATGTTGTTGTAGTAGTATCAGTTGAACTGTTTTGAACTTTAACTAATAAAGTTGTTGTATCTGCCATATCATTCTTAATTAAGAAACGCTGATTGGCGTCTGTTGTGTTAACTGTATATTTGTTTGTAACTAAAGTACCTTCGTATAATTCTAAATTCTTAAATGTATAAACACCATCAACTGGTGTAGTTGTAGTATCTTCTTTTACAATATAATTGTAAGACACACCTTCAACTGTAGATGTAAATGTTGTACCTTGAGAAGCAGTTAAAGTTGCACCAGTAGCGTTATTGACAACTAAGTTAACATCAGCATAAGGTGCTGTTGCACTTCTTGGTGTGTAACCTACATGTTTAGCATGTGAGACAATACTGTTTCTCATATCAGCACTATCTAAAAACATTTCATTGGCAAGAACATTGGCATAAACGCCGTTGTAGTGTGTGTTATATGCTAGAACATCAAGCAATGTATTGATTGTAGAACCGTCAAAGTCATAATCAGTAAATTGGTCTTGTTGTCTTAAAAATTTTTTAAGATTAGTTTTGATACTATCAAAATCTAAATCTGTTACTTCTAGTTTTTTGTTCGTTGCCATTATCTACTTCTTTCTAGTAGTGTAGTTAACTCTACCAACTCGCCTGGTATGTTGACTACATAAAAACTTATTGTTACATTGTAAGCATTTTGTGCCAGATTAGGAATTGCATTAACAGATACTAGTCTTGCTCTTGGTTCAAAGTTTACAATTGTTTCTTCTATTACTCTTGTTAAACTATTCGCTGTGATAGGATTCATTGGTTCAAATAATACTGCTGTAACATTTGATCCTATCTCAGGATGAAAAGGTCTCTCAAAATGATTAGTTAATATAAGATTTCTGACAGATTGTTTCACTGCCTCTATGTCTTTCTTAACTATTATATCTTTAGTATTATCATTTCTCTCAAAAGATAATGCTAAATCCTTATATAATCTAACACTTCTATTTGAAGCATTAGTAGTTTGAGCGTCTCTATAACCTGATTGTGTAATAGCCATACGACTATTTATAAAGATTATCCAGCGTTTACGTTAGAACTTCCACCTGTTGCACTATTTGGCACCCAACTACCATGACCACCTGTTGCGTCACCACTCCTGTGAATACCCTTACCATTAACAAATACTGTAGAACTCGCACCTACGGCAGGGTCTCCACAAGAAGTGGCGTCACCTTTACGAATAGTCTTTGCACCATTAGTGTTGACATTAGGTGACCCACCTGTGTATGCTGTTTTGTGAAAAGGGTTAGGAGTAGGACTGGCATGACCAACATGACTATCTAAACCTGAACGTATAACTGGTTGACCCATTTATTATTTACCTTGTCCTTTGTATGCTTTAAAATCTCTTTTCTTACCCTTATTCATTGTACTAAAAGATACACCTTTGCGTTTACCTTGACTAGTCTTCTTAGGTGTTGAAACATGAGCTACAAATGATTTTGCTAATTTAGCCATTATCTACCTGCCTCTTTAGCCGCTTTAAGTGCCGCCTTCTTTGCCTCAATTATCTCCGCCTGCCTAACTTTTCTACCTAAAGGTAATTTTTGTACTAGACTTTCTTCTTTACCTTTTTTACTTAACCAGTAAACGTTAACTGTATCGCCGTCTTCTTTTCTATTTGCACTTGACTGATAAGACTTCACGGCTTTCTTATAAGACATTGCTTCTATTATTTTATCTTCTTTTCCATTATTAAAGGTAAACTCCCTCATTCTTGGCATAATTTATTCCTTTGGAGTACACTCCTCACATCTACAATGTTTACAAACTTCATACTCACTACCCTCATTGGTCTTCATTAAGGGTGTTCCACAATGAGAAGGATGACCACAGTTGTCGCAATTCATGTTAACTCCTTTTTTTAGTTGATTTTTTTTTAGTTGATTTCTTTTTCTTCTTTGGTTTGACTTCCATGTCTTTCGTTAATACTAACGGTTTAGGTTTCCATAGACTATCTGTCATAGTCCATAATTTAGTTAAAAATCCCATAATATTCTCCTTTCAAAAAGAACAAATAGTGAACAAACCTGTGTCAGGATGTCGCACCTTGAAATAAAGTCAAAATAATGCTTGACTTTAAAGTATTTATGTGATAGGATATATCTATATTTAAAACGAAAGGTTATATTATGAACAAAATCCAACTAATCAAGGCTGGCATCCAACAACTGTCTTTAACTGAACTGAATGAACTTTCTAGTTTTATTAGTGATGTTAAAGTTATGAATGCTAAATCTTCTCTATCTGTAGGACAAAAAGTGTTTGTTGTCCAAAAGACTAAAAAAACTCCTGGTGTAATTACTAAGATTAATCAATCTAGGTGTGTAGTAGATATGCTTGGTAGAAGTTATAGAGTACCAATGTCAATGTTGGAGGCGGCATAATGATAATTAAGATAGGTGATAAAGTTGAAATCTCCAAGAGAGGTATCAATAGAGACGGAATTATTACAGACATTTCTATAGGACTTACTACGTCAGACCCTGCTGGTGAGTTAGGTATCAAACTAAAAGAGTACGATACTGATATGGGTTACTTAGGTTCTATAGGTTATAAAGATGTAACGTTTGGTGAAAGTGAAGGCGAATATTGGGCGTACTTTGACCAAGTTATAACACCAACGAAAGGAGTTGTTGCTGATATGTGACAAGTATAAGACCTAACGGTTTTTATCCTGTGGGGCGTTGTACAGACGTATAGGTGAAAGCTCAAGTATCTTTGAAATAAAAGTGAGAGTGAGTAATCTGTCTAGCACTATGGGACAGGCAACATAGAACATTTTAAATGTTCGTACAAAATTAAAAAAGGACATCCAAGTACCTTTGAAACAAAAGTGAGGATGTCCTTTTTTTTATTTTAATCTATTCAACTACGGCAGGTGTTTCTGTCGCTGGCATTTCAATTGTAACTTTTGGTAAAGGTACATTATCTACTAAACTAGCGGCGTCTTCGCCATAGTGGTGACCAAGAGTAAACGCTACTATTACTATAATAACGTATATTAATTTCCTAATCATTTAATTTTCCTTTTATATTATGCTTTGTATCTCTGCCATAAGTTAGCAGCGATCCAAGCAATTAGACCCCATTTAATTATTGTAAGGGGTGCCATGATACCTGTAAAAAGAACTACAGCTAATAAAATTAGACCATAATCTTTCCAAGCAGATATATCTTTTATCCATTTTGACATTAGATTTCTCCTTTGTTTTTATGTTATTACTATTTAGAATACAAACTTTGTTCCAAATGAGTAGTGTTGTAAATCAGTACCAGTATCTAAATCGTCTTGTTGCATTTCTGCATAGACACTTAGACTTTCTGTCATGTTATGGTTTACACCATAAGTCATGTAAGTACCAGTACCTTCTTTATCTCCGTATCCAACTGTTAATGCTTTCCAACCTACTGTTGCTTCCATACCAACTAAGTCAGTAGCAGCGTCATAGATTGAATAAGTTGAAGCGACTGTAAAGTCACCTACAGTTGTGGATGCACCTGCAGCCCAATATGAGATATCGTTAACTCTATCGTCAGCGTAACCACCAGATAAGTTAATGTCTTTTATTGAATGAGAAATATTCCATTCATAAACATCAACACCATTTTTGCCGTTACTTCCATCAACCATTGCCATTGCACTAACTGTACCATTGCTTAGTTTGATTGTATTAGATGACCTATCTGCATATTTAAATACAGCATTGTTACCATATACTTGAAAGTTATCTGTTTGAGATACTGAAGCATGAGCTTGTCTACCTACAGTAATTGCAACACCATTATTTTCTAAACCAACATATGCTAGTCTGGAATCAAATGTGTCTGAACCACTATCGTCAACGTCTAGTCCAACTTCCAATTTTGCAATTGCTGAAATAGAACTACCTTCAATACTAGGTTCTGAAAAATCAATACCTAATTTTGATCCGTTGTTTTCAAGTTTGTCGTATGCAACACCAGAGGCGTTTTCATCATGCGAAAACTTGTAGTTAAAAGTACCATACGGTTTAATCTCAGCAGCGTTTGCTGTGTAAGCAAGCAAAACGATACCAACTACCGTAGCAGTAATTAATCTTAACATGTATTCTCCTTTTTTGAATTATAGATTATAAAAATTATAATCAATCCCTTAATGGGATTTAATATGTACCTCTTAAATTTTTCATGGTGTATTATTTATAAATTTCATCATATTTAATCGCATATATTTCAT
>UEXM01001619.1_pt1 | contig 18129 bp, 20 predicted proteins | sample 1796661 | NCBI WGS metagenome assembly UEXM01 (sample SAMEA4772469, study PRJEB27181) | metagenome | reverse complement strand
CGCGCGGCGTACGGCGTGGCCATGGCGTCCTGGGTACATGGTGGGGATGGGGGCGTCGGTGGCGGTTTCCCGGGCATCGAGGGAGGTCTGCAACCCGTCACTTTCCCGGTGCAGCAGCCAGAAACCGCCGCCGCCCATGCCCGCCGAGTAAGGTTCCACCACGGCCAGTGCCGCCGCCACGGCGATGGCCGCATCGTAGGCATTGCCGCCTTTCTCGAGGATCTCCATGCCGGCATCGGTGGCCAGTGGGTGAGCACTCGCTACCGCGTTCTTGCCCGGCCCGGCGGCCTGGGCGCTGACGGTGATCAGCAGTAGCAAGGAGAGCAAAATGCGCATGGGGTTCCTCCGTGGATGCGGATATTTTCTGTAAGGGCGCCGCTTGAGGCGCGAAGCGTTCCCGGGAAGGCTTTCGCAAGCATATTCGCGCCTCATACTCGCAGAGCACAGAGAGCGGTGCTCCTACAGGGGCTGTCAGCGTTATTGTTATTGAGTGGCTATTCTGACAACGCGATCCAAGGCTACCGCTTCTGAAAAATCGCTACCCGCGACTGGTTCCGGTTCGCGGGCTTGGCCTGGCTGTCACGCAGGGGCTGACTGGCGTTGTCGGCTGCCTTTAACCTTTCTTCCGTTCCTGGCGTTTCTGCTCCAGCGCTTTCGCGACCAGCGGCGGCACGAAGTTGCTCACATTCCCGTCCAGCAGGGCGATTTCGCGGATCAGGGAGCTGGAGATAAAGGACAGGTGCTCCGCCGGGGTCAGGAACACGGTCTCCAGCTCCGGTGCCAGTTGCCGGTTCATATTGGCGAGCTGGAATTCGTATTCGAAATCACTCACCGCCCGCAAGCCCCGCAACAGGATGTTGCCTTCCTCTTCCTTGCAGAAGTGGGCCAGCAGTTTGGAGAAACCGGTGACCCGGACATTGGGCAGATGGGCCAGCACCTGATTGGTCAGCTCGACCCGCTCTTCCAGGGTGAACAGGGGCCCTTTCTTTTCACTGGCGGCAATGCCGACGACCACTTCATCAAACATCTTGGCGGCCCGCTCGACCAGGTCCAGATGGCCATTGGTGATCGGATCGAAGGTGCCTGGGTAGATTACGCGGTTGGTCATGCTTGGCTCGCTTTGTCGCTGAATACCGTACCCGGCGCCGGACCGGGTACCCACAATGCCCGCAAGCATACCCCAAGCGCCAGCAAAGATGCAGGGTCAGGCCGGTTGTGCATCGGGCAGATTGCGACGGTATTGCTGGTACCAGCGGGCGCTGTGGGCAATAACCGCCTCCATGGCAGGGCGTGCCAGGCCCTGCTGGTCCAGAAAATGGTCGGTGTCGGTGGTGTCAAAACGGGTGGGCTGGATAAAGTGCAACGCCTCCGGCCAGGTGTTCATCAGCCTTGGCATCCCCGGCAGACGCAGTAATGCCGCCAGTACCGGTATCGGCAAGTGTCGCTGCGGTGCCCGCCGGCCCAGTATCTTGGCGGCGATGGCCAGCAGGCCCTGCAGGTTGGGCGTGGTCGGGTCCAGGGCCAGTAGCCGCGGTGGGGCGCTGTCAGCGGTGGCGGCCACGGCAATCAGTGCCGCCAGATGATCCACGGCCACCAGCGGTAGCCAGTGATCCGGGCTGCCCGGGACCATGGCCATTCGCCCCCGAGCCAGGTTGTCGAGCAGCGCAAATAGCGGCTGGGTACTATCCAGGGCGCCGCTATGGCTGTGGCCGGCGACGGTAGCGGGTTGCACTTCGACCAGATCCAGCGCATCGGTTGCCGCCAGCGCCCGTACCCGGATTGCCGCTTCCAGTTTGCTGGCTTCATAACCACCCGCCCGGCGGTAGACGTGCCGCCAGTCCACCTGGCCCGGGTCGTCGCTGGTGATACCCAGTCGCTGCAGGTGCTCATGGTTCTCCAGCATGAAGCCACTGATAAACACCAGGCGGCTGCCATGGCGGCGGGCCAGCTCGGCCACCGCCAGGCTGCCGGCCACATTGGTGCGCTGGGCGGTCTCGCGATCCAGTTGCCAGGCGAAGCGTGCGCCCAGATGAATGATGGCCTGAGGGGCAGCGAGATCCTCCGGCAGGCCCAGGCCGGGTAAATCCAGGTCTCCTTGCACCGCCTGCAGGCGCTCGCCCTGCCCGCCCAGGGCATTGACCTGTTGGCGCAGGACGGGAAGCTGGCTGTCCGGCTGGCGCAATACCGCCAGGATATCGTGGTGTTGGGTTAACTGGGCGCAGACATGGCGGCCGATAAAGCCGGTGGCGCCGGTGATGAGCAGGGTCATGGCAGGTCTCCGTGATGAGGTATGCCACCACCCTAAAGGGTAGAGTATGCTCTAAGGTCAACAGTGAATTGAGGCGGCCATGCAGATTGCAGAACTGGAACAGCGTACCGGGGTAAACCGTCACACCCTGCGCTATTACGAAAAGGCCGGCCTGCTTCAGGAAGTGGAGCGGCGCGGTAACAATTATCGGGACTACCCGGAAAAGGCGGTGGAGCGGGTGGATATGGTGCGCCAGCTCAAGGCGCTGGGGTTTTCCCTGCGTGAGATTCGAGAGGTGCTCGATGCCTTGCGTAGCGACAGCATTGATTGCGAACAGGGCGCAGTGCTGATGGCGGAAAAGAAGGCGGCGGTGGACGACAAGATTCGCGAGCTGAAACAGGTCAGTGCCCTGCTGGGCCGGGAGCAACAACGGCTGGAAGAGAGCGCGGCGGCATTGCGCGAAGAAGGACGTTGCAAGGGATGATTGTTACCACAGAGGGCACAGAGTTCACTGAGGAAAAGCAGGCTGAAGATGTGGATGCTGCCGGGTGTGCAGTAAACAATGTCGCGTGATTTTTCTCTTTCTGCTCTCCGTTTGTTATCAAAAGAACGTTTTGGTCAATGAATGGTGTTTTTGGCGAACACCCTTGCCTGACAATGGCGTACAAACGCTGGTGATTTCGCCGGGCTCTGCTTAGCGTATGGGTCCATTCTTCGTGCGGCTTCAGGGAGTAGATCATGGGTGCGTCACAGGCAGAACAGAACGGCGTGAAAGAAATTAGTTTTGCGGCAGCACAGCAGGTCGGGCGGGTATCACCTGATGATGCGCTGGCCATTTATGATGCGCTGGAGCCGATTGAGACGGATTTCATGATCGGTGCCTGGAAAGGCGAAGGCTTCGAAACCGGTCATCCGCTGGATGGGGTGCTGGAGCGTTGCCACTGGCATGGCAAGCGGTTTGATAGCGCTGAACATGTGCACCCGCTGGTGTTTCGCAAGGCGTCCGGCGAGCTCACGACGGTGAAGCCGCTGCTGGTGATGCCGGGGCTGGGCCTGCTCGACCGGTTGCCGTTCCTGAAGTCAGAACGGGTCGGCAAGTTGTTCCAGTGGATGCTGCCACTGCTGTCCGGGCGCCAGTCCGCCGCCCGCCTGCGGATGATTAACTACCGGGGAAAAACCTCGGCCACCATGTCCTACGACAACCTGCCCATCAATGATGTGTTCCGCAAGGTGGATGACAACACCGTGCTCGGCATCATGGATCTGAAAGGCATGAAGCAGCCGTTTTTCTTTGTGCTGCGTCGCGACGATCGCTGAGTCTTTCTGCCAGAATATCCCCTGAATAATTCGTAATGCCTGTGGGAGCGGAGTCTTCCACAATGAAGATCGATTCGGGGGAGTCATCATGGCCGAGTGGGCACCGCAATACAGCAAGGCTGAACGTATCCGCCTGCTTATGTTTCATGCCGCCTGGGCTGTGCCGCTTTTCCTGCTGACCGAGTTTTTCTTTTTCCCCTGGTTCGAGCGCTATGTGGAAACGGCCCACTGTCACGACTACGGGTCTCTTAATGGTCTGGAGTGGGTGATCTATAGCCTCTTTATCGGCTTGCCGCTGGGGCTGGCATTGGTGGTGCTGGCCATTGAGGGGCGGCACAGCTTTCGTGTGTTGCAACTGGGCCAGTCGCCCCTGCCCGACGAAAAAGTGCTACGGCCTACCCGCTATGCGTACGGCCACCGGGCGCGTATCAAGCCGCTGATTTTTTTCCTGCTAGTAGTGTTCTTGTGTGGGGTATCGGTGCAGGGATTCTTCTGGGCGGACGCCATGATCAATGACCTGTCGCAGGACGTCAGCCGGTGTCTGGGCCAGGTGCTTCAAGATGCGTAGGGTGCACTGAGCCTAAGGCGAACTGCACCATCCAAACGCCGAATTGGTGCAGTTCGCTTAGTCAGTGCACCCTACCTGATGGGGTCAATAACCGCTGTCCTCGGCGTCGCCGCTGAGGCGTTCGCGGCGTTCCTGTTCTTCCTCGAAGGCGGCCTTGATCTCTGCCAGCACGTCTTCAACGTCAGCGATGTGGCCGTCGTCTTCCACCTGGCCGGTGAGTTCGCTGTCCGGGGTCAGTTCGCCGCTTTCATACAGGGCCCAGATTTCCTGGCCATACTGGCTGCCGCGCAGTGACGGGGCGTACTGGCCGTAATAGCGGGTCATGTTGTCCACGTCCCGGTAGAGCATGGCTTCGGCGCTGTTGTTGGCGGCGGCGTCTACGGCCTGGGGCAGGTCGATGATCACCGGCCCGTAGTCATCCACCAGCACATTGAACTCGGACAGGTCGCCGTGGATGATCCCGGCGCACAGCATGCGCACCACGTATTGCATCATCAGGGCGTGGTCTTCTTCCGCCTGCTCGGCGGACATCACAACCTCACTGAGACGCGGGGCCACGTCGCCTTCGTCGTCGGTGACCAGTTCCATCAGCAGCACCCCTTCGAGCATGTCGTAGGGCTTGGGCACGCGCACGCCGGCCTCGGCCAGCAGACGCAGGGCGTCCACCTCGGCGCTCTGCCAGATCTTTTCCTGCTGCTCACGGCCGAACTTGGAGCCTTTCTCCATGGCCCGGCTGCGGCGGCTGTTGCGGACCTTGCGGCCTTCCCGGTACTGGGCGGCTTTCTTGAAGTTTCGCTTGGCGGCTTCCTTGTAGACTTTCGCGCAGCGGATCTCCTCGCCACAGCGGACCACGAAGATATCGGCTTCCTTGCCGCTCATAAGACGGCTGATGACCTCGTCGATGAGGCCGTCATCGACCAGGGGTTGTAATCGTTGCGGGGTTTTCATGCCGCACTTATACCTTATTTGGCGTCCGGCTTCGCCTGCTTCCTGTGGTTTTCCTGTCGGAATCGGCGCTGGGGGCGATGAGGTGGGGCGGTAAAAGTAACGCCCTGCGCCGTAAAGGTAACCGTCGCAGGGCGTTATTCAGAGGCGGGTCAGGCTTGCAGCTTGTCCGCCAGGGCGGTGGCGTTGCGGGCGCTCATGCCATAGATGGTGAGCTGCGGGTTCACCCCCAGGCTGGTGGGGAATACCGAACCGTCGATGATATAAAGGCCGTTCAGATACTTGTAGCTGCCGTCGCTGTTGACCACACACTGGGACTCATCCTGGCCCATGGCGCAGCCACCCATCACGTGGGCACTGCCAAGGCCGGTGATCACCGGGTCGTAGGCCAGGTTGTTGATGGCATCCCTGGCCTCTTTCCAGCTTTTGTAATAACCGGCATGGCCGTGGCTGGGGCGGATCTCTTTGGCCCCGGCGGCGAAGTGCATTTCCGCCATGGTCAGGTGGGTGCGCTTGGCGCCTTCCAGCAGATAGGGGTCAACGGGATAGTCGATGACCGGCTCGCCATTGTCGCGAAGTTCCACATTGCCGCCGGGGTTGTCGGCGTGGAAACCATCCCGGATCAGGGCGATGGAGGCTGCCAGGTTGGGCAGCCGCTCGATTTCACTGCGGGCATCACCACCGTAACCACCCATCAGGGCACCGGTGAGGCCCGGGTGCATGGGCATCATTTCCAGCTTGTAGCCCGCCGGGCCGTCCACACCATGCTTGAACACGAACTCGTCGGAATACAGGGATTGCGGCGCGCCGTAGTACGGCGCCACTTCCTTGTCGTAGATGCCAAAAGTGAAGGTGGTGGGGTGCAGGAAGGTGCGCTTGCCTACCCTGCCCTGTGGGTCCGGTGCCTCGGAACGCATCAGCAAGGCGGGAGTCTGGATGCCGCCGCCGGAGGCAATCACGGTTTTCGCCTTGACGGTGACCGTGGCGCCGGTGGCGACTTTGTCATTGTTGAGCGGGTGCACTTCCACCCCGGTGACGGTATCGCCGTCAATGATCAGGCGATGGGCCTGGGCGCTGTGAATCAGGGTGGCGCCGTTGTTCATGGCCGTGGGCAGTGTGGTCACCAGCATGGATTGCTTGGCATTGGTCGGGCAGCCCATGCCGCAGTAACCGATATTCCAGCAGCCTTCCACGTTGCGCGGGATCACGGCCCATTCCCAGCCCAGGGCGTCGCAGCCTTTTTTCAGCACGTCGTTGTTGGCGTTGGGGGGCATGATCCACTGGCTGATCTTGAGCCGCTCTTCCATCTTCTGGAACCAGGGGTCCAGATCATCACGCAGCAGATTTTCCGCGCCGAAGGTGTCCTGCCAGTACTGCAGGGTTTCACTGGGGGTGCGGAAGGAGCTGGTCCAGTTGACCACGGTGGTGCCGCCCACAGTGCGGCCCTGCAGGATGGTGATGCCGGCATCCTTGGTGGCGCGCATGGCGCCCTCCTGATACAGGTCCCGATAGGCCTGGCCTTCGTTCAGGGTAAAGTCGTCAGAGCTCATCAGCTTGCCGGCTTCGATAAGAATCACCTTGAGCCCGCGCTGGGTGAGAATTTCTGCGCTGACGCCGCCGCCGGCACCGGTGCCGATGATCACCACATCCGCTTCCAGAGTGCGGTCAGCGGAAACAGTACGGCCGTCAATGACATCCCAGCCGTTCTTGATACCGGTTTTCCACGGGTCATTGATGCCCTTGATGGGCAGGGAAGACAGGTCCTGCATGGCGTTGTCCTTTTATTTTTTGACTGGCTGGTGCAGAAGAAAGGCCGCTGTTCAGGCGACGATTTTTTGCGGTGGGCCCGGGTAACCGGTACTGCGCGCTGCCTCGGGCTTCACGTACCAGGCCATGAACATGGGCTGGGTGAGGCCTTTGAATGCCATCTGCGACAGGCCGCGATCACTGGAGGACCAGTGGGCCAGGGTTTGTTGCAGCTGGTCTTCGCTCTGCTCGGCAAAGCTGGCCCAGGTGCCGGTGATAAACCAGCGGGCAGCGCCCAGCTGCATCAGATCAAGAATCTGAAAGAGGGTGGCCCGGGTGCCGGGCATGGCCCCATCCAGAAGATCGTCGTAAGCCTTCATGCCGTCTTCGGCACTGGCGCCCACATCCGTGAGTGCCTTGCCCAGCACGGCGCCGACCAGCGGGGTGAGCAGGTCTACATCCTGTTGGCGAAAATGGCGATAACCTGCCGCCGGGCCGTCATTGCTGGAACAGCCGGTAAGCAGGGTGAGGCTGGAGCCGGTGGCCAGCAAGGCACTACCGGCGGCGCCCAGCTTGAGAAAGCTGCGGCGATTGAGTCCCTGATCCATAGCGCACTCTATATTTTTGTTAGTGGTTATTTGTAGCAGCGGCGCTTGAGCCGCGAACCAACAAGGTACGAGTTGCGAGAAGCGAGTTTCGAAAACCCCAAACCCGCTCTTCGTCTTTCGTAACTCGCTTCTCGTGCCTCGTTACTGCGTGAGGCTGTTCGCGGCTCGAGCGCCGCTCCTACAGCAAGGTAACGGTAAATCTATAACCGCTGTTCCTATTTCAAAAAGTACTTATCAATCATCTTGTGCATGCCACGGCCATAGGGGGGCAGGATGAACTTGGTAGCGTTGAACTTGCCCTTCTTGTAGATGCCCTTGGCCTGGGAGAAGGTCAGGAAACCTTCCGGACCGTGGTAGGCGCCCATGCCGGAATCGCCCACGCCGCCGAACGGAATGTCGTCCACGCCCACATGGGAAATGGTGTCGTTCAGGCAGACACCGCCTGAGTGGGTGTTTTTCAGCACCCGGTCACAGTTGCTCTGGTTCCAGTCCAGGTAGTACAGGGCCAGCGGACGGGGACGCTCGTTCACATACTCGATGGCGTCATCCAGGTTCTTGTAAGGCACCACGATCATCAACGGGCCGAAAATTTCGTCCTGGGCGATCTGCATGTCGTCGGTCACGTTCAGCACCAGGGTATGGGGAATTTTCTGGCTGCCGGTGAAGTCTTCATTGGCCGGGTTGATCTCGATGACATCGGCGCCCTTCTCGCTGGCATCCTTCAGGTAACCCTGCAGGCGGCTGAACTGGCGCTGGTTGATGATGGCGGTGAAGTCCGGGTTGTTGACCATGGTGGGGTAGGACTGGGCCACCTGGGCTTTCCAGGCGTCCACGAATTCCTGCACCCGGTTTTCCGGGCAGAGGATGTAGTCCGGAGCCACACAGGTCTGGCCGGAGTTCAGGCACTTGCCGAAGGCGATACGCTCGGCGGCATCCTTCATGGGGAAGTCCTGGCCGATGATGCAGGGGCTCTTGCCACCCAGCTCCAGGGTCACCGGGGTCAGGTTGGCGGCGGCGGCGCGCATGATGTGGCGGCCCACGGTGGTAGAGCCGGTGAACAGCAGGTGGTCGAACGGCAGGCTGGAGAACGCCTGGGCCACATCCACCTCGCCATTGATCACCGCTACCTGTTCTTCCGGGAAAGTGTCAGCGATCAGTTTCTCCAGCAAGGCACCGGTGCGCGGGGTAGCTTCACTCATCTTGATCATCACCCGGTTGCCGGCGGCCAGGGCAGTGATCAGTGGCACCACGGCCAGCTGGATCGGGTAGTTCCAGGGCACGATGATGCCCACCACGCCCACGGGCTGGTATTCCACCCAGGTCTTGCCCGGCCAGCTCAGTGCGCTGACGCTACGCTTCTGGGGCTTCATCCACTTGCGCAGCTTCTTGGTGGTGTACTTGAGCCCTTCCAGGGTGATCAGCATCTCGGCCAGCTTGGTTTCGTCGGCCGCCCGGGTGGTGAAATCGTTGTTGAGGGCCTCGATCCAGGCATCCAGGTTGTCCAGCAGCAGGGGCTTGATGCGGCTGATCAGCTCGATGCGTTGTTCCGCGCTGGGGTAAGGGTGCTGGCGGTAAGCGGCTTTCTGGGCAGCGAAAATCTGCTGCATGCGTTCGATGTCGGCATTGTTGCTGTGGAGATCTTTCACTTCGGCGACCATGGTCACTTGCCTCCCGAGGCTTTTCATTATGTATGATGACAAAACCGACGGCCCTGGCCGCCGATCAAAAATTAACCTTGAGTCTGATTTTTAGAGTAATTACTCTAGGAGTCAACCTGCGGTAATGAAATCACAACATTTGGCCTACAATGACCAGCACCAAGGAACGCATCCTCAACACCAGCCTTACCCTCTTCAACCGCGAAGGGGAACGCAATGTGACCACCAATCACATCGCCGAGGCGCTGGGCATCAGCCCGGGGAATCTCTACTACCACTTCCGTAACAAGGGCACCATCGTGGCGGCGCTGTTCGAGCGCTACAGCCAGCATTTGCTGACCCTTCTGGAAGCCCCCCAGGGGCCGCTGACCTGGACCATCAAGACCCACTATTTCGAGGGGTTGCTGGCGTCCATGTGGCAGTACCGGTTTTTTCATCGCGATCTGACCCACTTCCTGCACGCCGATGCGGAGCTGGCCGCCCGCTATCAGGCCTTTGTGGAAATCGTGCTGGAACGGGGGCGGGTGATTTACGGCGAGCTGCGCAGCAGCGGCATTCTCGAGCTGGATGATGAACAGCTGCAGGGGCTGATGGTGAACACCTGGGTGCTGATGTCCTCCTGGGCATCGCTGGTTCATGGCCTGCGCCCGGACGCGGCGGCGGATGAAGCCCTGGACGAATCCCTGATGCGCCATGGCATCTACCAGATCATCTGCCTGGAAGAACCCTTCCTGCGCGGCGAGACCCGCGAGCACCTGGAAGAAATGAAGGCCCGCTACCGGGCGGCGAGTGACACCTCTACCCTGCTGCTCAGCCATGTGCCTGGGCTGGACAGAACCGGCAGCGAATAACTGCCCTTCTCGCCCGCTGCCGTTATAAAAACGGTTTTACCACGAGGGCACAGAGAACACGGAGGGAAACCCTCTTTTCTCGGTGTGCTCTCGGCCCTTCGTGGTGAAGACGCAGGGCATTGCCCTTTTCCGGATACATCCGACCAACCCCTCCCAAACGCAGGCGTTGATAACCGATGGTTGTTTGCCTTTATGGGGCAGCCTGCATGCTCCTTGTGCATGGGCTGGATACTATTCTCAATAACTTTGTCTTTATGGTTAGTGTTATTAGTTCAGGGAAAAGAAGAGGTCAACATATTGAATCATGTGTAAACCGACCGGTTTGTAACTGACTGACTTTTCTGCTTTTATCTTTCGATATGCAAATCTGTATTTTTTGATATGAAACCGGCACGTTCATTGGATATTCGAGCCGGCTTCCTAATACCTGTTATGTGTAGATAGAGCTATGGGTGGACTCAAAGAGCATTATCTCGAAAACCAAGAAGATCGATATATCAGGATGGCTGATGCTCTTGGTATTCCATGGGAAGAGTTGTTGGAGTTGGATTACGAAATAGACGCTAATGTCTCAAAAGATGGGCTGGTCTATGGATATATTTTGCGGTTTAGTGAAGAAAACGATCCAGCTGTTCTAGATAAAATTAATGAGATAGATGAGAACCGAACCGTCTACTTGGCGCCGTGGGTTTTTGAGAGAGGGCCGGAAGATGAGTACGAGTTAGAGGCAATTTCGGAGAACATAGACCCAAAGGTGAGCTTCCTCCATGAGGTAAAGAACCTTGAACAGCTTCTAGCTATAAACTTGAAGGAAGACGATGTAAAAGAAATTCTTCTTCGACAAATTTTTATTAGCATGATAGGTGCGCTGGAAACATACCTATCTGACACTTTTATCAACAAAGTGATTGAGTCAAACCATTATTTAGAAACTTTTGTTGAGACTCACCCGGTATTCAAGAAACAGAAATTCAGCTTGAGTGACGTATTTCAAGAGCGGCGGGGAATCGAAGAGAAGGCAAGGAGCGTGATGGTGGAAACCATCTATCACAAGCTGCCCGCTGTTAAGCGAATGTATGAAGATACGTTTTCTATAAGCTTCCCAGACATCTCTGTAATGCAAAACTTTATTATTCAACGTCACGACTTGGTGCATAGAAATGGGAAAACCACAGATGGCGAAAAGGTACCCGTTTCAGAAAAAACCATAACCGATCTGAAGAATGCGGCGGTTGAATTAGTAAACAAAATTGAAGACCAGATAGAAGAAAATGATATTCCATTCTGAGTTTCAAGGTAACCAACTCATAACCAGGGGCTGCAGCCGACCGGTTTTCCGCTGCCGCTCCAGACCGGCGGCTGAGCCTTGGCGTTAACCACATATGAATGATTTCGTAGAAATATCAAAGATGGATGCTGCACGTAGGCAGCTAACCGTAGCCATTGAGCTCTATTTTAGGGGGTTTGATGCCATTTCAATTCATACGCTGTCAGCTGCAGCTCGCAATGTATTAGATAATCTGTGTGCGCACAGGGGTATCGAAGTACAGATAAGGCTGGATAATTTACTGAATGAAATTATAAGGCCAGAGCATCACAAAACGGTCCGCCAGAAGTTCAGAGAGCCTGAGAATTTCTTTAAGCATGCTGACAGAGATCCAGAGAGGATGCTTCGTTTTAACCCTGATTCAACTGAGTACATGATTCTGGAGGCTGTTGAATCTTATACCTCTCTTACTAGGGAGCTTCCACCTATGTTGCTTGCATTTAGGACTTGGTGGATGCTGCATAATCAAGAGTTACTAAATAACACATCTAATCAATTTTCTGAGATGCTGAAGGCTATTAGATACGATCGGCATGACAGAATGCAATTTTTGCAGGACTTTATGCATGCGAGGAATGCGGTATTTGGTTAAAAAGGGCCGAGCACGCGAAAGCTCGTGTCGGCAGCGTTATGTTTTGGGAGAGTATGGACGCACATCAAGATAAAGCCCTGAGGCTACTAAAGTATTCCTCAGCATTAATGTCCAACCACAAATGGCGAAAGCTGTTTCTGGTAATGGCTGAGTACGGCGCAGATTTCTCGGGTATCGAGTATCGCTTTACCGATACAGGAAACGTGCTATTTGGTTATGCGCCATCACCGCAACAAGTCTGGGAAACTGCAATTGATGACCTTGTGGATGGGGCAGGCGGGCCAGTTGAGTACAAGCACATTGAATCAATATTCATTCCCTTTAAGTGTTCGTGCCGTCCGTATAAAAATGCCCCAGTAGAAGAGCGGACGCTAGACGTTGGCGCGTTCATCAAGGCGTTGGATAGTGTTGGAGTATTTCCCCTGACACAAACCGAAAAAGGGGTGGTCATCCATGGGTATAGAACATAACCAAGCGCATCGGTTCGCCGCCGCAAGCTCGCGCCTCTGTGCGCAACGTTATACCAAAGGGTCAAAATCTTGGTGTTGATGGATTTTGTAACAATCGTTAAAGATGTGGCTCTTGTCGGAGCCGCTATTACTGGTGCAATTGTAGCGGTCAAGGGGCTTAGTACCTGGAAAAAGCAGCTAAGAGGACAATCGGAATACGAACTTTCAAAATCGATTTTAGTTACACTCCTCCGATATCGGGATGCCATTGATGGTGTGCGTAATCCTGGCATGTGGGCTGCTGAGATGCCTTACCCGCCAGCAGAACAGGCGGAAAAAATGAATGCTCAAGAGATCCAGTTTTATGGGAGGTTTGAAGCATACAAAGCAAGATGGGAGCGAGTTCAGGAGCAGAGGACAGAATTGTATCCGAACTTACTTGAGGCTGAAGCGATTTGGGGTAAAGAGCTTAAAGACCTATTCGGTAGGATTTTTTCACTTGAGCATGAGCTGCTCATCCAAGTTAGGCATTGCCTTGATTTAGAGAATCCAAAGACGCCTGAAGCGAGGAGAGAAGCAATAATTAAGTTTGATGAAAAAAGGCGTGAGGTTCTCTATGACGATCTTGGGGAGGAGCCGGACGAATTTAAGAGTGATGTCCAATCGGCAATTGTAGAAATCGAAGCTTACCTAAAACCAAAGCTACAACATGAAATCGTATAGCCAGTTGCTGTTGGCGAAGGCAAGGAGATGATCCGTAGGCGGTACATTCTTCGCCAAGAAAACGGAACACTCCAGCCATACGAAAAAACAATATAAATTTAAGTGTTGAGCAACAAGACCAGGCAGGGCGATGCCAAAATGCGGCTTAGCCATCAGGGGAATCCATGGAAGTCGAAATTGATTGGAAATATGCCGCCGATGGCGACGAAGAAATGGATTTATGTCAGGTTTTGTATGCTTATGCACATCCTAATTCAGAAGATATTTTATATATCGGAAAGGCTGATTTTAGCTCTGTAAAGGAACGAATGAAGGGAAGGCACAAAGAGCAGATATTTGATTGTCTCCGTAGGGAATTTCAAGTTTCGGAAATGGGAATTATTGTCGGAGAGATAGTTCTGGGCGAAGGTAGGAGATTTAGCTCCGCGCTTTTGTCAGATATTGAGTCTCTATTAATTTTCGAGCTTGACCCTCCAGCCAATATTCAAAGCAGAAATACGAGAATTTCACGGCCAGGTTTGCGCATTACCTGTTCGGGGGAGTGGCCAAATGAGTACAATCAGTTTGACGACGAATAGCGGCTTGGCCTTTATAAAGGAACGGGGGTCAGACCTCACATTTCACGGAGTCCCATGGCATTCTGGAATGGCGACAGGAAAGAGTTGTTGGTCGTTGGTTGTCCAATTGGCAAGAGAATTTTTATTTCTGGTGGCAATGTGAAATATGAGGTCTGACTCCAAAGCAGTACATTTAAAATACATACTCGAGCATCATCGCTACCCTAGGCAATTCGATTATCACATGGCTCAAGACTTGGAGTGGGAACAAGCTAAATGGTACTTCAATCAAATAAAAAAATAACAAGAAAAGGTAGCATCGCCCTGCGGGTTGGACGGCTTCGCCGCTGCTTTTGGCGTTAATGAGAATGAATACATTTAGATGGACTGTGCCAGAACCAAACCATGGAGAACCAATTGGAATGCTAGGTATATGGGGTAAAGCAATAAGCCTAATCAGTGGTGAATTTCTTCTGAATAAGAGGGACAACGGAGGAGCGATCATTGCGCTGAGGTCTTTGCTCTGCAGCACAATCTTGTTCTCAATTGTTATTTCCGTGCGATACCTATCTGGCGAGAGCCTGCTTAATGGATCTCTATTCAGCTATATCCTCTCGAGCTTCGCAAGTAAGACGGCTTGGTTTGGGGCAATATTTGCTGCTGTCTATGCAGCTTTATATACGAGATTTGCTTCTCAGTGGTCTTACATGGCAAATCTATATAACCAAATAAAGCAGGCCTCTTTGAGTGCTCCAGATAATAAAGAATGCCTAGCGGAGTGGAAGGCCGGATTTATTGAAGATGCAGAGTATTTGCACCTGTCTCATAAAGAGAATTTCGTCTCGATTGTTCATGCCTGGATGGAAGATAAGGGTGTGAAGGAGGCATATATTAAGTACACCCCAGGCGGCGAAGAAAGATGGAAAATTTTATCCGATGGTGTGGTTCGACGCTATCAGGAGATAGTGCGTAAGCATGCAGGTCATTAACAAGGCCGTGCACGCGACAAGCGCGTGTGGGCAGCGTTAGAGCGAATCATATGAGACCACTGTTCTCAACCCTGACTCTATTTATCCTCGCAGGCTGCGATACGCTGCATGGAATACACATACCCGTTGAGCCGGCATTCGAGGGGCAGACTTGGGCGTGCGCTAGCGAAATGATGGAATCGGAAGGTTATTCCATGAAAACCGATGAAATCGGTCAGCTTTCCGTGTCTTCGAACGAGAGCTACTTATTCTCGGCCTATCCGGATAGAGATGGAAAGATGAAACTGTATTCTTATGCGCTTCATCAACCCCCTGCATGTACTCGCGCCGAAGAGGCATACGGGGCAATGAAATCCCTCATTCGAGTCCTGGAAGAAGATTGTGAATACACGGCTAAAAGCTACTCAGTTTCATTTGAGTGCAGCTCTAACAATCAGGTCAATTAGGACGCACGCAAGCTCGCTCCTATTACGCGGGTGTTAGAGGCAGAAAGCGTGGATGAAGTAAGTTTCTCGGCTTCGGCCATATTGGAGCTATATCCCTCCTCCGAGTCAGGCAGGGAGCAACCGATTAGCTTCCCGAATAGGCCGAATCATTCTGCGGAAGGAGACCATGACTATTTCATGGGAGAAATCACTTCTACGGAAAGAAGGGAGCTTTGGCCTGGAGAGTCGGCAACGGTTCACGTTGTAGTGGTTGCCGGATCTAGCCAGATAGGAAGGATCAAATCAGGATCGAAGTGGTTAGTATTCGGCGGGCCATCTAATCTTATTGGAGAGATTAGACAGGTTGCGTGGCCCAAAGGCCTCTAACACGGAGGAGCCGGGGTTAGGTCTTGAATATTGCATTGAATTGCCGGTTTCAATAGCTAAACCCGTTTGTGCTGCTCAAGCTCACCTGAACATGAGTCTGCTGGTGGATAGATGAATCGGATACCTGAAGATTTTGATTTGAGCGCGCTTACTGGAGAAGATTTATCCCAGATTCGCATCGATCAGCATCAAATTCAGCTTCACTTCGATAGTTTGTCTATCCAAGGCGGGGGGCAGGTTTTACTAGAGAAGAGCGGAGACTCCAAGAAGCTTTTCTCTGGTTCGTGGATAACCACATGTGGGCTAGATGTGTTGATCGGAAGCAAAGTGGTTGGCTGGGAGAGAAGAGATGATTTCCATTTCTGCTTATCGTTTTCCTGCGATGCAACCCTGGTTTTTGTCACTCAAGAGGGGCCCTATGAAGACTTCACCATTCTCATGGGAGAAGGTGAATTCTATGTCCTCTGAATCGCGTAGATCATGCAAAGACCTCCCTCTTTCTCCCTAAAGCCATACTAGCCTCGCTGTCGCTCGGTTCGCCATGCAAGCATGGGCTCCTACAGGGGCGGTTTCGCCCATGCTGTGAGGCGAACCCATCCCTGTCAGCGAAACCCAAACCCCTGCACAAACGCCATCAAGCGCTGCTCCAGCCAGTAGCGCTGGGGGCCGTGGTTGATAAAGCCTACATGGCCGCCGTACTCGCTCACCTCCAGGGTCACCGCCGGGCCCAGTTCTTCCTGGCGCGGCAGGGTATCCGGGGTCATGAAGGGGTCGTCCCGGTTTTGCAGCATCAGTGTGGGGGTGCGGATCTGTAGCAGCTTGGGGCCGGCAGAGCATTGGGCGTAGTAATGATAGGCCCCTCGAAAACCGTACAGAGGGGCGATGATCTGGTCGTCATAACGCCAGAAGGAGCGGATGCCGTTCATGTTCAGCCGGTGCAGGCGCTTGGCCTCTGGCGGGTTCACCTTGTCCAGGTGACGCTTCTTGTCGTTGAGCTGGCCGAGCAGGGTCTTCAGCAAATGCTGGCGGTACAGTTTCGACAGGCCCCGATCCAGCCGGTTGGCGCACAAGTCCAGCCGCAGGGGCGCACACACCGACGCCACCGCCGTCAGCTTGCCGTTGTCCCGATGAGCCAGCCAGTTCAGCAACCGGCTGCCGCCTAGCGACACGCCGATCGCGATGCGATTGCCGGTGGGGTCCTGGTCAAACACATGCTCGATCACTGCATCCACATCGTCGGTTTCCCCGGCGTGGTAACACAGGGCGGTGTCATTGGGCTGCTTGGCGCCGCGACTGTTGATCGCCACCGAGCGCACCCCGGCATCAGCCAGTGCCCGCTGGATGCCACGGATATAGTGCGAATCGCTACAGCCGGACAGGCCATGCAGCAGGATCACGGTCAACTGCCCGGGGTGGCTTGCCGGCCCCGCCCAGTCCAGCAACAGCTGGTCACCATCCGCTAGCGGCAGCCACTCGCTGTGCCGTTCCACCTCCGGCAACGCCCGGCCCAAGGGTCCCCACAGGGTTTGCAGGTGCGGGTTGCGTAGCCACACGGGGGGTTGGAACGGGGAGGCAACGATTTCGCCCATGGAATCTCTCACTCGATAGCAGTCTCTTTGACCGGCGCTATGGTAGCCTTTTGCTTTTCCCGCTGGCACCCATTGATGACGGAGATCCCATGGCCCGCCGCTTTTTCGACGATCAGGAATTTCAGTCCGGCCTTGCCACCGAGCTGGGCGCCAATGCCAGTCATCATATTGGCAAGGTGCTGCGCATGGCGGTGGGGGACGAGCTGGTGGTATTCAATGGGCACGGCGGCGAATGGTCCGCGCGGATCCTTGCCGTGGGCAAGAAGGCAGTGACCGTGGAGCCTCTGGCGTTTTTGGAGGAAGACCGCACTGCGCCGCTGGCGGTGACGGTGGCGCTGCCCATGATCAAGGGCGAGCGCATGGATTATGCGATCCAGAAAGCTACCGAGATGGGCGCTGCGCAGATTGTGGTGCTGGATACCGAACGCTGCGAAGTGCGCCTCAAGGGCGAACGCCAGGAAAAGAAACTGGCCCAGTGGCAACAGGTGGCCATCAGTGCCTGCGAACAATGCGGCCTGAACCGGCCCCCGCAGGTCACCGGCGTGATGCCGCTCAAGGACTGGCTGACCTCGGAGCTGCCAGACTTGCGCCTGATCGCCCACCCGGGAAAAAGCCCGTTCTCACCTGCTGCCCTGACCGGCACCACGGAACTGGCCCTGCTCACCGGCCCTGAAGGCGGCTTTTCCGATGAGGAGCTGCGGGTGGCGGAGGAAAGCGGCTTTGTGGCGTTTGCCCTGGGCAACCGGGTGTTGCGCGCGGAAACGGCGCCGGTGGCCTTGCTGGCGGCGTTGTGGGCTTGGGAAAGCAGCGACTAGCTTCGAGCTGCTAGCTACCAGGCGCGAGCTTGTTTCTCGTAACGTATGGCCGGGTGCCCGCGCCCAATCGGTGGCTGCATCCTGCTAGTCGCTCGAGGCTAGTCGCTAGAAGCTGATAACAACAAGGACGCCTTCATGCTGACAACCCTGGCCATCAGTAATTACCGTTCCGCCCTGGAGCTGGTGTTGCCGCTCGGGCGGTTGAATGTGATTACCGGTGCCAATGGCAGTGGCAAGTCCAATCTGTACCGGGCCCTGCGGCTGCTGGCGGCCACCGCCCAGGATGATGTGATTGCAGCACTGGCCAGCGAGGGCGGGCTGGAGTCCACCTTCTG
>UEXM01001618.1_pt1 | contig 18143 bp, 25 predicted proteins | sample 1796661 | NCBI WGS metagenome assembly UEXM01 (sample SAMEA4772469, study PRJEB27181) | metagenome | reverse complement strand
CATATTGATTACATCGAGACGGCAAACAATACGCTGTTTGATCGATACATAACTTCGGGCAGATGCCCGAAAACAAAAGAGAGTAAATAAAATGACAACAGTATCAAAAGAAATCGCAAAGCTTGCCGATAGTGGCGCTAAAGTTCTTATGGGTATGGAAAGCGACCTAGGTTGCTTTGAAGTGGGGGCTGTTAAATCTGTTATTCACGGATCAGACCAGCTCGCATCAACCTATGCGCTTATGGTAGGTGAGGGTTTACTACCTACCGATTACTTGTCACACAAAAACAAGGAAAGCACTGCTTCAAAAGAGCAATACGAAGCGCGGCTAGAAGCCATCGGTATGGTATGTTATACCAAGGCTGAACGCGCGGAGTTAGCTACCAAGCTACCAAAGGATGCACGAGCGATCGACAAGCACGCGCGCAAGGTGCTACAAGATCGACGCACCGAGAAACTGAAAACTATTCGACGCGGGTTGACTACAGCTCACAAGAACAAGTTTCCAGAGGAATACAAAGCGCGTGGTTCAAATGAACCAAAAACTGCGGTTGAAGATCTGGGCGCGTTGATGGAAAAAGCAATCAAGTTATTGCAAGGTGACAAACCGTTCCCTGATACGTTCGCACACGACGACGCAATAGCGGTTATCAAGGGTTTCCAGAAAACATTCTGCTAACATCTTACCACATTGGGCCAGCCTTCGGGTTGGCCCTTTTTTTTGTGCTTTTTTTCGGGCAGGTGCCCGAAAGCATTTTGATACCAGTAAGCAATTAGCGGTACGTCTTGCCTGTTGCGTGTTACTACGGGCTGTGATAGCTAGTCATTACATTGCACCACAATGCCTTACTAGGCCCACTTCGGTGGGTCTTTTTTTATTCGGGCAGATGCCCGAAAGTTTTGATACCAGTAAATGGAGTAGCTCTACGCATGACACGTTAGACCATGTTCCAAGTGGTTCTACCCATAGAATGTCACAGTAACACAATTCAAATAACTGCCCGATAGTTTGGATACCAGTAAATGGAGTAGCTCTACGCGCATAAGCTATTGAAAGTAAAAGAAAGTTCCAGAAGTTCCAAAGAAGTTCCAAGCAAATGGCTCGTAAGTCGTTGAAAGTAGAAGAAAGTTCCAAAGTTCCAAGATTATAAGTATATATATAAACCTTTTATTGAAGAGGGTAAGAGAGGGTCTTCGCGCTAAAACCCCTTTTAAAAATCCTGACATATACCCTTGGAACTTTGGAACTTTGGAACTTTCTTTTAAAAACAATCACATACAGACCCCCACGTTGGAACTTGACAGGACTTACCACCAAACACCACGATACACCACCAAACTCAAAACCTTGACATTCCCTTCTCTATGTGGTAAGATGTTATATGGTCGGTAAAACAAGATCTACTGATTATGCAACGTAACTTAACTTTCGGGCACCTGCCCGAATACTGGAGAGACACTATGATAGAGACAGTAACAGTCCAAGGGTTCGCGTGGAACTCAAATACACGTACGTATTCCGACAAGATTACATACGAAGCACGCAACTGTGTTGACGCTCAGAATTGGATAGACCGCAAGTCAATGCAACTCGACAATCTGATGATACTACAAGACAACACCAAATTTATTATGCAACAGATGATAGCCGCAGGATCTACTCAATGAGTGGCGGCACATGTAAATGTGTTGGTTGCGGCGAGGATTATAGTGTCCGTCGTAGACAGCTTGGGTACAACTTCTGTTTGGATTGTGGTGACTACAAAGCCACTGAGGAAAGACTTGGGTGGTGCATAGCTCCACTGCCCAAACAGGGCTACACATTAATATCGCGCAAGAAAGACTTGCTACAACTAAACCAGAAAACACGTTAGGAGTACGTGATGAGATATAAGGGAATAGAACAGGCTTCCGAGTTGGGGCTTGATTTGGAAGTTTTTGGAATTGAAGAACAAGAAGCAATTTACACAATAACCGCGCATCAAAATATTTCTGATGATGCTGTGTCTGTTAAGCTATCTACAGAAGAAGTCACACGCTTGCGTGACCACCTAAGTTTTATTCTGGCACACAACGACAGGCATAAAGAGTGGGCGGCTAAATACTTCTTAGAAGGGCTTGATGTTGATAACCCTGACAACGAAAAAGAAGGGATAAACACGCCAACCCAATGAACACCACTAAACTAGATTACTTGACATTACTTACTACCTATGGTAAACTATAGGTAGTGATAAGACCTGCGGTGGGCAGAACCCACTTACCTTAACATAACTTTCGGGCAGATGCCCGAACACAAGGAGTACCGACTATGAATACAGTAATAAACATGAAAACCCCCGAGGTGGTAGCACCAAGCATATCATCATCGGCAATGGTCGTTGAGTTCAACGCAAGCGTCTGGACTGCACGCAAGAAAGACCACAAAGCGTCCGCAGAAGTAACCTCCTCGAATGGTGCCGACAAGGGCGTTGCCAATGTGTTTAAGAAAATACTAGGTGACAACGACGAGCTAGACGCGGTGCAGAAGTTTGTGGGGCTGACACGTAACAAGCACACAAGCATGACAATGCCGTGGTCAGACAGTGGGTCACGATTGCTAACCACAGCGCAATACTTCAACTATCATCAAGAAATGACCTCGCGCCAACAGACGTTCAATGATCTGGTTGATACGTTCTTGCGAGTGTATCCGCTTCTGATCGCAGGTGCGCAAGCCAAGATTGGTGGGCTGTGGAGACCTAACGAGTATCCCACACTAGACCAAGTCAGACATAAGTTTGCGTTCCGTATAGCGTATGACGAGTTACCTGATGGTGGTAACACAGGTGACTGGCGGCTCGACCTACCGCACGAGGCTATGGAATCGGTGCGTAACAACTCGGCAAACAATCATCAACTACGTCTCAAAGGTGCGATGGACAGCGTGTGGCATAGACTGCACGACAACCTGACTACACTTGCTCGACAGCTCGACGTCAATGACAAGGGTAAGGGCAACCGCTTGTATGATACTGTGTTTGATCGCGCTGTCGAACTGACCGAAATGTTGGGTACGTGTAACGTAACAGGTGACAGTCAGATGGAAGCAATGCGCCGTCAGTTGGAAGAAGCACTGCATGGGACTAATGTAGATCAGTTCAAGAAATCACCCACGTTCCGTGAAGAGACACGTAACAAACTCACGAAGGCAATCGCCTCACTTCCAAGTCTGGATATGTGATGGGTTGGGGTGATTGGCAAGATTGGGTTATCACAGCGGTTATCATCGCTATGGTATCCTTATGGATTTTATCCATATCCTTAAATTGGATTTAACTTTCGGGCATCTGCCCGAACAACAGGAGTATAGACTATGAACCAAGCACAACAAATGTACGCACTAGGTCTTGACCAGTGTGTGACGCTGATCGGAGCCATCGGTAAAGACCGTACTGTTCTGATCCAAGGTGATCTAGGCAATGGCAAATCATCAACACTGCCCGAGTTGGGCAAGCTCAAGCCAACACATAGGACGTTCTATGTAGACTGCACGAGCCTCGACCTCGGTGACATTATGATCCCCATGATCATGGAGATTGACGAGAACAGCAAGTTCGTTCGCTATGTCACCAATGAGGAACTGGGTCTGCACATCAACGGGCCTGTCATCATTATGATTGACGAGTTCGGCAAGGCCAATCCATCTGTCAAGTTGGCATTGTTGCGTCTCATACTAGAGCGTAAGATCGGTAGCTACACATTGCACCCTGACAGTATTGTGTATGCGACAACCAACAAAGGTTCAGAGGGTGTAGGTGACATGTTACCACCACACGCACGTAATCGTATGACTGTTGTGCAGGTGCGTAAGTCTACCAACATGGAGTGGATCGAATGGGGTATCAACAATGGTATCGACGCTAGTCTACTTGGTTGGTGCAAGGACAACCCTCACCTGTTCGCATCGTTCGAGGACGTGAAAGACCCTGATGAGAACGCATACATCTTTCACCCCAAGCAACAGAGGGCGGCGTTTGTTACACCTCGTTCGCTTCATGCGGCATCTGACATCCTACACCAACGGCACTTGTTTGATGACCAGACACTGACGTCCGCGCTGATGGGTACTATCGGTGATCGCGGTGCAATGGACTTGATGGCGTTTGTGAAACTGTCTGACCAACTACCTAGTCTACAGTCTATCAAGGACGAGCCAAAGACCGCCAAGGTTCCTGACAGTGCGGCGGCTGTATGTATGGTGGTGTACCGTACACTTGCATCTATTGAGGCCGAGTGGCTTAATGCGTGGATGGACTACATGCCACGTCTGGATAACGAAGCACAGGGTATGTTCGCCAATGGCGTTCGTGCCGCCAAGTATTCAAAGCAATCTATGGTGATGAGTAACAAAAAATTCACCAAGTGGGCTTTGGATAATAACTATCTGTTCACAGCAGATAAAACATAGGAGAAGAATAATGAGTAAGCCTAAATACAAGAAATGGTCACAGGCAGATGATGCCGAACTGACATTGATGCGCGAGGCGCGTACGTCAACCAAGGAGATAGCGAAAGCTCTCAAGCGTACACCTACGTCTGTAACTAATCGTATTGCTACGTTGGGTATACCAATGGGTAAAGGTCCAAACAAACAACGAGTAGAAATGATGAAAGCAAGAGATCATATGGGCAGATGGAGTCTCGGGCAGGTGCCCGAAAGTAAAATTGAAACAGTGCAAGGTTCACAACCTAAACCAAGTTGGTGGACACGCATGATGTGGTGGAGGAAATAAAATGTTCGCATTAGGTAAACAACTTACAGAGGAGCAACGGCTGTCCAAAGCAGTCGTTGATATCATGCCTCGCATCCCAGAGATCGCAGGTATGCTGATGATCGGTGAACGTGTGATTGATGATACTGTGCCAACAGCTTGTACCAACGGGCGTGACGAGTGGTATGGTCGAGCGTTTGTGGCAGAGATGTCAGACGCAGAGTTGCGGTTCGTTGTGATACACGAGGTGTTCCACAAGATATATCGGCACTTGGTAACGTGGCAACACTTGTCCAAGCTGTGTCATCGTACGGCTAACATCTCAATGGACTATGACATCAACGGAAAGATCATCAAAGAGTATGGCAAAGATGGTTGGGTTAAGATGCCCGAAGGTGGTTGTCATAGTATCAAGTATGATGGTTGGGGTACGGCTAAGATATTCTGGGACATCTACGATCCCGAAGCCGCGAACGATCAACCACAAGACGGACGTGGTAAACCACAAGAAGGTGGCGGCGGGACTGGTAAAGGTCAAGGTACACAGGGTAACAGCTTACCAGATGATGGTCACCCATCAGGTTTTGACGAACACGACTGGGAAGGTGCGCAAGATATGACCGCTGAAGAGAAGCGTGAGATCGAACGCGAGGTGGACGAGGCACTGCGTCAAGGTGCGTTGGTTGCAGGTAAGATGGGTAGCGGTGGCAATCGTGACCTTGATGAACTGCTAAAGCCCAAGGTGGATTGGCGTGAAGTGTTGCGCGAGTTTGTGCAGACTACATGTGCAGGTAACGACTACTCTACGTGGAAGCGTCCTAACAGACGGTACATTGGGGCAGGTGTTTACATGCCATCTGGTATCAGTGAGCAGGTCGATTGCATCGCGGAACACAACGACATGTCTGGTTCGATTGGCAAGCGTGAGCAACAGATAATGATCAGCGAGTTGGTGGGTATCTGTGAACAAGTCAAGCCTGACGAGTTACACGTAAGCTATTGGGACACGCAGGTGTGTGGGTATGAGAAGTATACCAACGACGAGTTGGACACAGTGGCAAAGCGTACCAAGCCCGTAGGTGGTGGCGGAACCGATGTGCGTTGTGTCCCTGAGTATCTGCGTACACATAACATAAAACCACAAGCGTCTATCGTGTTTACAGATGGCTATCTCTATGGCGGTTGGGGCGAGTGGGATCATCCTGTATTGTGGGTGGTTGTCGATAACGAAGGAGCAAAGCCTGATCATGGCGTTGTTGTCCACATTAAATCGGAGGATTTGTAATGGCTAAATGGAAAGAACTACCAAGATCAATACCACCACGCCGATCTATACCAATGCGTTGGGCGTACAACCCCACTGCCGAGGAGATGGAAAAATTGTTGGACGCTGTGTTCTACCACGTGTTCCGCAAAGTTCCTGTGGCTAAGTATGAGGAGGACGAATAATGTTTCTGTATGTCCTTGTGCTAACTTACGCACTGAATGAGGACACCCCATACTCTGAATGGGAAGAGAGTATCATATGGCTTCCCAACTACCAAGCCTGTGCAGATGCAATGGACGTAATGTATGACGTTGTGTATGCACACTACCCTAACAGCATTGGAAGGTGCATCGAAACGGACGTCCCCCGTGAAAGAGTCATACGACCCAAGACAAGACCTAACAACTTATAACTTAACTTTCGGGCAGGTGCCCGAATAACAAATGGAGTAACATACTATGGCTATAACATGGCTACAATACGAAGGCTTTGATCACATTGCCAATCAATACGCAAATACCAAACCATTGGTATCGAAGTGTCACACACGTGAAGAGGACATACGTCCTATCGCTGATCGCAACCGTAAGTACGAGCGCATCAAGAAGATCAACGACAACTGCTACATCCTACAAGATGGGTATCACAGTGGTGATGAGGTGTTTGGTAATTACTATGGTGCAAAGCAGGGCACACCAACCGAAGCAGAGATAATCAAACTCGCACCTATCGTGTGGCGTAAGCCCAGAGGTGGTTCGGAGACTATTACAATACGTAATGGCACAGGCTATCAAGCGCACAATAGTAGGTATAGCTTCTTAGACAGATGCTTGCCACTGGGGCTTCAGTTTATCATACGCAATGGCAAACATTTTATCCTATGTCACAATGACGGGGTAGAATACTATCTCGCCAAAAGTTTGACGATGGCAGAACACGCCATACCCAAAAAACATAATGGTGGCTACACCACACGTGACGATGGTGTGTCATTGACGTTCAAACGTATCACCAAATACCAAAGGTGTTTTGAGTTTATCAGTGGTGGTAAACCGATACCCAAACCACCAAGGAAGATCGTGGACAAGGAAGCTAAAGCTAAGATGAAAGATGCTATCTCTACGTTTCGCAATTGGTCGTCGATTATGTTTCCTATGCTACCTAAAGATGATCGTGAATACAGAAGTCGTTTGCTACAGGAGTTGTCCGAACAAACAAACGGAGCTTTCAGTCCATACATGTGGAACGTGATAGACAGCTTCGGAGAGAAGTTCGAGCTATCTCGTGACATCATATCAGATGAGAATCACCCACTGCGGTTGCATCTGGCGTACTTCTTATTCAGTTCTATCGAAGACAGATATGCCGAGGATATGGATGCCGTTGCGAGTAGAGCGTATGTGATGTCGGTGTTCAACAGAAGAATAAACAGAGTATGTAACTTTACAAAAACAGTGAAAGGGTGAAACTATGGCTTACAAACATAAATTGGTGAGTGACGCACGTGAACATGCCGAGGCTCATTCGGGTGATCTAATTCACTCACAAGAACTTAGGAACTTCCGCATACGATTGCACAAAGAGATGCGTGGCGTAGAGACGTTTCCACGTGACCGCAGCTCTGCATGGGTGTGTATGAAGGGTGAACCTATGGCTCTGGGTTGGATAGGTTATGGTGACTACCAAACCAGCAAAAGAGGTGAGCCTAAGTATGTTGTGTATGCACGTAATGTGGCGAACATGAAGTACAGTGATTACACAGAGCAATACTACATGCGTATGGCGGTCAACATAGATACGGCTGTAAGACACGCTAGGGGGTATCTGTGCAAATACAGTACTGATGAGATCGCTACAGTTTTTGCAGGGGACATCAAGAGAGCAGTGCGTCAGGTAAAAGGCGCGGCAGATGATGCGTACAGCGAAGCTAAGAAGAATGTAGGCATCAAAACCTCTGGTTACCGCGATGGTATGGACAACAGGCTTATGGCTGAACTGTTCAACATGGTTCATGCAGGGCATACGTTCGTGGATGCTGAACTGGATACAAACATACGTACACTCATGGCAAAGAAGAAGGAGAACGATAGGTTCAGTGGCAAGACCACACCTGTGGACTTCTTACGTACCTACGAACACTACGATGGTATGCGTGTGGATACTACGAGGATAGAAGATGTTATGTCTTACAAAACAGAACCTATGCACGACCACAAACATACGTATCTTGCTCAAGACTTGCCCGAAGAACTTGCAGGTAAGGTGGCAGTTATGTCTATGTGTGAGAATGGTCACTTCGTTGAGGGCGTTGGCTACAAAGTGAACGACGCCATGTTCTACTTCTATGTGGAAGATGTTACTACGTGAGTAAGTTCCCAAACATCACATACCACGTACAGATACACTACGACACTAAAATAGTCTCAGTAACAACATTAGGTATTAACAGTGTTGACTCAGAGACTATAGGTGCGTATGCTTCTGTAGATAAACTCCCTGCGTGGATGCAAGATAAGCTAGCAACACTTATGATGTTGGACGTGCCACCACCACTAAACGACGTGGACGGTATTGGCAGTAGGCTTGGTCCGTATCTATACTGGGTATACAAATAAATTCGGGCAGGTGCCCGAAAATAAACGGGGTGGTGTAGTGCCACCCCCACAACTGGTATCTGGAGAGACTATGACCCCCGAAGCAAAAGTTAAAAAAACTGTCACTAAACAACTAAAAGAATTAGGTGCGTATTATTTTTACCCTGCCACTGGCGGCTACGGCAAAAGCGGTGTGCCTGACATAGTAGGGTGTTACAAAGGGTTCTTCTTTGGGTTTGAGTGTAAGGCAGGTAAGAACACAGCCACACCTCTGCAAGAGAAGAACTTAAAAGAAATCAACTACGCAGGTGGGCTTGACCTAATAGTGAACGAAGAAAATATGAATTCCATTACAAGAGTTCTATCACGTTGGTCTGTATCCAAACATCACTGACACTAAGGCCAAGCTGTGAGAGGCCATGCGTCATAGTCAAAATATCCACAGCAGTATGGGCAAAGATAAACTCCACCCGAGAACTCTCTTCTTTGTGACCATATCGGAGAAACCACGAGACGGTTAGTCCCTGCGTTGGTGCGTGGGGCACCTAACAACTTAGGAGGAGGTTATGACAAAAGACGAGGAAGAGGATTGGGATAAGTTACGTCCTATTAAGAAGGCACGCGTTGCCCTTAAACGTACACCATCAGGTTCTTATCGCCAACGTCATTACGACATTCTCAGGTCAGACAACGCTGAACTTATAGGTGTGTTAGACCCCGAAGCCGATGAGTGGCTGTACAGATTATTCAAACCAACACCCGCATGGGCAAAATAGGAGGAGTAAATGGAAGACGAAAAACTAACTCCGTTTCAAGAGAGTGAACTAAAATACCTGAGACAACAGGTAGACAACTTACAAGATAGGGAAAACAGCAGAGAAAAATACTTCAACTTACAGCATGACCTATGGGTTGCGCGTGAAGAACTTGATCGGTTTGTGAAAAACCTACGAGCAGAAGGGAAGAACATATGAATAAAGTAGACCTTATGGGTGTGAAGGATAAGAACGCGTTCAGCGATGCCCTTAAAACAACCAAGCAAGGTGACACTATAAAGTATCACACTGGGTACCACGCAGGGGGATTGTTTAAACACGATGCTCTCATGGCGGCAGAAGCACGGTTGGTGAACCTTGTACAGAAGAAGTTAGGTGCAGGGCTGTTTCAATACATGGCGCAACGCACCAAGAAGAAATTAAAAAAGTAATCGTTTAGGAGAACGACATGGCTAAGAAAGTAAAGTACGGCAACAAACAAGTGAAGGTATGGTCTTATAAAGTTGACCATCCATTGGCTTCGGCAAGTGAAGTTGCCAAGGCTACCAACACGTCTTACGGGTACGTGTATAAACTATTTCAAAAGATTGGCACACCGCGAGAGGTATTTGAAGCAGAAGCGGAAGCAAAACCTACTGCTGTATTATCTGACCCAGTGGTTACAGAACACTCACGTTGGAAGTCACGTGGTGATGTGTTAGACACAGCCAAAGACTATGTTACCAAGGACCGTGCGCAGGAGCATGGTAACTTAGAAAACAACTTTAAACGCATTGCGGCCTACTGGAACACGCACCTTGGGTTGATAGACTTCATTAAGCCAGAAGATGTTGGGGTGATGATGGCTCTGCTAAAAGTAGCGCGTATGCACTCAAACTCTAAGAACATAGATAACTATATTGATAGTGCAGGGTACATCGCATGTTCTGCGGAGCTGTCGGTTAACACAGACTGATGGACCTTATAACCCTAGACTTTGAAACATTTTACGACAAAGACTATTCTCTGCGTAAGATGACAACAGAAGCCTACGTCCGTGATCCTCGTTTTGAGGTGATCGGCGTGGCTGTAAAAGTTAACAATGAGGAAACGGAGTGGGCTAGTGGCACGAAGGAACAGGTTAAAAAATATCTCGACACCTTCAACTGGGGCGAAGCTATGTTACTTTGTCATAATACTATGTTTGATGGTGCCATTCTTAATTGGTGTTTTGATATTCGTCCTCGGATGTATACCGATACTCTGTGTATTGCCCGTGCCCTACATGGGACTGAAGCTCGCGCAAGTCTCGCTGCGTTATCTGAAAGGTACAATCTCGGCGTTAAGGGGACAGAGGTCTTGGACGCACTTGGAAAAGGGCGTAGAGATTTTGAACCCGAAGAACTGAGCGCATACGGAGACTACTGCATCAATGACGTAACTCTAACATATAAGTTGTTTAGTGTTATGGCACGTAAGTTTCCCAAGTCAGAGATACGTTTGATCGACCTTACCCTGCGTATGTTTACTGAGCCTACCCTAGACTTAGACAGGGACTTGCTGGCCTCACATCTTATCGACATCAAAGAGCGTAAGGATAAGTTGTTAGTAGATGCAGGTGTACCTGACAAGAAGGAGCTGATGTCTAACCCTAAGTTTGCCGAGTTGCTAAAAGGGTTTGGGGTAGAACCCCCTATGAAGATCAGCCCGACCACAGACAAAGAGACGTTTGCGTTTGCTAAATCAGACGAAGGGTTCAAAGCACTGCTCAACCATGAGAACGAGAATGTGCAGTCTCTAGTAGCGGCACGCCTCGGCACCAAATCTACATTAGAAGAAACAAGGACACAGCGTTTCATAGACATTGCCGGGCGTGGGCTTCTACCCGTACCTGTAAGATATTATGCGGCGCATACGGGACGTTGGGGTGGCGACGACAAGATAAACCTACAGAACCTACCTAGCCGTGGCCCGAACGGCAAGAAATTAAAGAGTAGCATTGTGGCTCCCGAAGGGTATTCCCTCATAGATTGTGACAGTTCGCAGATCGAAGCACGGGTGTTAGCATGGTTAGCAGGTCAAGATGATCTCACCACTGCGTTTGCTAATGGGGATGATGTGTATAAGCACATGGCGTCCAGTATATATAACGTGCCATCAGACGGGGTGAACAAGGACCAGCGGTTCGTGGGTAAGACTACAATCCTCGGTGCAGGGTACGGCATGGGTGCAGTCAAGTTCCAAGCACAGTTGCAGACGTTTGGTTTTGACATGGACCTTGATGAAGCACGACGTATCATCGACATATACCGAAATACCAATGGGGCTATCAGTCAGCTATGGCGTGATGCCAACAACATGGTGCAGTACATGGCTCGTGGCGATAGCATACAGTTTGGTAAGTCAGGCGTCTTACAAGTAGATGCACGCAAAAATGCCATCATGTTACCCTCTGGGCTACCTATGTTTTATCATGGCTTGGCGGCAGAGAAAACAGAGCGTGGGTACGAGTATACTTACCGAACAAGAAAAGGTCCGAATCGGATCTATGGCGGTAAGGTGGTGGAGAACGTGTGCCAAGCTGTTGCACGCTGTATCATAGGGCACCAAATGATATTACTTGCCAAGAAGTACAAAGCTGTGCTAACTGTACATGACTCAATAATCACATGTGTACGTGACGAAGAGCTAGATGAAGCGCAAGCGTACATGGAAGAGTGCATGAGCCAGACGCCCGATTGGGCCGAAGGATTACCTATCACCTGTGAAAGTGGCACGGGTAAATCATATGGAGAGTGTGAGTGACGAAGGTAGCCCCGTGGTCGTTTAGCAAGATAAAAGCATTTGAGCAGTGCCCTAAACAGTTCTACCACGAGAAGATACTTAAAGAGTTTCCGTTCAGGGAGACTGAGGCTATTATATATGGCTCCGCATTTCATAAGATGGCAGAGGACTTTGTTGGTAAGGACGTACCTGTCCCCGCTAAGTTTGGCTTTGCAGAGAAAGCCCTAACATCTTTAAAGAACCGCAAAGGCGATAAGCTATGCGAGATAAAGCTAGGTATAACAGAAAACCTAGAAGCCTGTGATTTCTACGCCAAGGACGTTTGGTTCCGTGGTATTGCTGATCTGGTAATACTCGACGATGATCTGGCATGGGTGGTAGACTATAAGACAGGCAAGTCAGCAAAGTACGCAGACAAGGGTCAGTTAGAATTAATGGCCTTGGGCGTGTTTGCAAAGTATCCTCAAATTAAAACTGTGCGTGCAGGATTGTTTTTTGTTGTGTGTAAAGCGTTGGTAAAAGACACCTACATGGAGTATGATAGCGGCAAGCTGTGGGAAAAGTGGTTGGGTAAATACGCTCAGATGAAGACTGCGGCTGATAAAGATATGTGGAACGCACGACCTAACGGGTTATGCAAACGCCACTGCCCTGTAATTGAATGTGTTCATAATGGAGCAAACGGATGAGGAAGAAACGTAAAAAACAAGTCAACGCCCCTGTGGGTAGTGCTACGTTCGAGAGACGTATGGAACGTCAACGTGCGCGGCGCAAGGTTGATAAAGAAGGCGTAGACCGTAATGGCAACGGGAAAGCCGACAAACGTGAAGGTAAAGATGTCAGTCACAAGAAGGCTTTGGTCAAAGGTGGCAAAAACAAAGACGGAATACGCATAGAGAGTTCGAGTAAGAACCGCGCCCGTAACTACAAGAAGAAAAAATAATTCGGGCACCTGCCCGAAAGGAGAACTGAATGCAGATTATTGATGATAAGGCGTTGCTGTTAAAGCTACGCAATCCAAAACGTGTCACTGAAACAGTAGCAAAAAGTACCGAAGTAAGTAACAATGAAGTGTTGGTAAACTGGGGCATCGACGAGATGCACACCCTAAAACGCCTTAACATTAACGTACCCTCTCCAATACAGAGCCAGTATACATGGACGGGTAAATACGCACCTTTCGACCATCAGAAAAAGACGTCAGCTTTCTTTACCATGAACCGCAAGTCTTTTTGTTTTAACGAACAGGGTACGGGCAAGACTGCCAGTGCTATATGGGCCGCAGACTTCCTACTCAACCAAGGCAAGATCAATCGCGTATTGGTTATATGCCCCCTATCAATCATGGACTCAGCATGGTGTGAAGACTTGTTTACCTTTGCTCCGCATCGCAGTGTAGACATAGCTCATGGTGCATCTAAGAAACGTAAAGCAATCATTGAGCAAGGTGCAGAGTTTGTCATAATAAATTATGATGGTGTAGAGATTGTATCTGATGAAATTGCCAAAGGCGGCTTTGATCTTATTATTGTAGACGAAGCGACGCATTACAAAAACACACAGTCTAAACGATGGAAGGTACTAAACAAGTTAGTGGGAGACGATACGTGGCTGTGGATGATGACGGGTACACCTGCCGCGCAGTCTCCTTTGGATGCGTACGGGCTGGCTAAACTGATTGATGCCAGTTCTGTGCCACGGTTCTTTGGTTCGTTTCGAGACATGGTTATGCGTAAGATCACACAGTTTAGATGGATCGTTAAGCCCGAAGCAACTGACCTTGTGTTTAACGTGTTACAACCTGCCATACGATTTACCAAAGAAGAGTGTCTTGATCTGCCTGATATGACGTATGTGAAACGTAAAGTAGAATTAACACGCCAACAGAAAAAATACTACGAACTGTTGAAAAAGAAACTTACCATGAAGATAGGCGATGACGAGGTATCCGCAGTGAACGCTGCTGTTATTATGAACAAGTTGCTGCAAATCTCTGCGGGTGCTGTGTACACTGATGAGGGCGATACTTTAGAGTTTGACATCAAGCATCGGTATAAAGTGTTACGAGAAGTGATTGACGAGAGCAGCCAAAAGGTGCTTATCTTTGTACCTTTCAAACACACTATTGACATACTGACCGATAAGTTGCGTACTGATGGGATCACTACTGAAGTTATACGGGGTGATGTGCCTGTCTCACAGCGTACGGACATCTTTAAAAGGTTCCAAACAACCGACAGCCCACGTGTTCTGGTCATCCAGCCACAATCAGCGGCACACGGTGTTACGTTAACAGCAGCTAATACAGTTGTATGGTGGGCACCTACACCATCACTAGAGACCTACGCGCAAGCAAACGCACGGGTACATCGGTCAGGTCAGAAGCATCCATGTACTGTCGTGCAGCTTCAAGGGTCTGCTGTAGAAAAGCGTATTTACGCACTTCTTGATAATAGAATTGACGTACACACAAAAATGGTTGATTTATACAAAGAACTACTTGACTAGCCTATCATTCAATACTAGAGTGTAAATCTCGTTAGTGTAGGAGAATTAAGATGAGCGATAATTCTGATATACCTGCGGACAAACTTACTAAGGCTTACATTAAGATAAGGTCAAAAAGGTCACTACTGTCTGCGGAGTTTAAGGAAAAAGACGGAGCGTTGGTTCGCCAACTGGATGTCTTAAAGAAAGCGTTACTAGACTATTGTGATGTACACAATGTTGAAAGCGTACGAACCTCTGAGGGTTTGTTTTTTAGGTCTAGTAAAACAAAATACTGGACGGGAGATTGGGAGTCCATGTACGCATTTATAAAAGAGCATGATATGCCCGAGTTCTTGGACCGTCGTTTAAACCAGACCAATGTCAAACAATTCCTAGAGGAGAACCCAGATGTTATGCCGGAAGGTCTTAACGTCGATGTTGAGCATGTGATCTCAGTTAGGAAAAAATAATGGAAGAACCAGAACCATTTGTGCCAATAGAGAATTTGGCAAAGCACTTTGCAGTGTCAATCTCTACGATCCGAGCGTGGGTACGGCAGGGGCATATCCCCAAAACCACGTACATTAAGATTGGTAACACTTACCGATTTAATAAAACCTCCGCAACTGAAGCACTTACAAAGAGTGTGCAGGATGTGGATGAACAATCACAGTTCGATTTTAATGCAGACGAAGACGTGTAAACGCCAGATAGGAGAACGATATGGCAGAAACTTATTTTATTGAAAACGTAGAGGCACTATGGCCCAAGATTGATAGGACGTATGTCTTCGATCAGAAGGTAAAAAATAGTGTACCCTGCGATCCACGAGACAATGGTGCGTCATTTTCTATACAATTTCGTATGGACAGCGATACAGCCAAGGCATTGTTTTCGCAAATGAAAGCCGCGTGGTTGGCTAACCGAGAGAAGTCTTGGCCCGAAAAGCTAACGCTGGAAGCGTCATCATTGGTTAGAGACGACGATGGTACGGTTAAAGGTACGTCTAACATAAAAGGTGCGTACAAAGGAGAAGTCACTGCTAGGCCGTTGCAGGTTGACAGCCAAGGCACACCAATGCCCGATGACTTCCAACTAACTACGGGTAGCACAGTCAGCATAGCGGTAACCTTTACCCCCTATCATATGTCAAAAGACAACTGGGGCGTGTCTCTACGGCTGAAAGCTGTGCAGGTTATTAAGTTAGCTTCACCAATGGTTCGTAATCCGTTTGGTGTAGTAGAAGGGGGTTTTGTACTTGAAGACAATAATCCATTTGCAAAGACCGCCCCTGTCAAAAGCAACAACGTCTTAGAAGCCGCACCAGCGGACGATGACGATGGGTTTGACGAAGAGCCAGTAAAAAAGACTGCAAAGAAAGCAGAGACTGCTCCTTCTGAAAGCGCGGACATAAACGCCATTATTGACGATTGGGACGACTGAACGATCCCTTGCCACGGCTATTAAGTTAGCCGTGGTTAACCTTACAATGGCGAGTGGTGGCTATGGAAACGAAAAGATTTTTAGATCTAGTATTAGGCTCTGAGGGCCATTACTGTGTATGGGCTAACAACCCTGCTAAACAAGTGCAACAAAAGTTTTATACTTCTGTAGAAGAAGTTATAGGCGCGGCAAACGACCTAAGTGATAACGGTTGGAACGCATTCTTTGCACTGGGGACTTACAAGGAAGCTGGCTCTCGTGTGGCAGATAATGTCATGCAGATGAAGTCGTTCTTCTTGGACCTAGACTGTGGTCCAAACAAGGAATTTGCAAACCAAGAGACTGCTATTGCGGAGCTACGAGACTTCTGCACACAACACAAGTTACCTACTCCTACGCTTGTTAACTCAGGGCGTGGCATACATGTCTATTGGATTTTGTCTGAAGCAGTGGGGCGAGACGATTGGTGGCAAGTAGCGGAACGCCTCAAGGGTTTGTGCGCGTCTAGTGGTTTTAAGGCTGACCCTGCGGTTACTGCTGATGCGGCACGTGTTTTACGTGTGCCTTTTACTTACAACTACAAGTACGATACCCCACTATCTGTGACGTTTTACGGTATCGAAGCGCCAACCACTGTGGATTTTGATAGTTTTTCTGAGTTGATCGGTGGTGATCCGATACCAGTACCACCCAAATACACGGCGAGTGCCACCAGCGCGTTCCAAGACGCACTCAACGAAAACCAAAAAGGTAGCTTCAAGCGTTTGTTGGTTAAGACTGCTAAAGGCACCGGATGCGCACAAATAAAGTACCTTATTAACAATCAGCAAACCGCCTCACATGACTTGTGGCGATCAGGTCTATCCATCGCAAACGTGTGTAAAGACGGGGATAAAGCCGCAGAGCTTATGTCTAGCAAGCACGAAGACTACAACCTAGAAGCTACTCTGCGTAAGATGCACGACACAGGTGGGCCACATTTCTGTTCGACGTTCGCTATGCACAACCCAGAGCCGTGTGAAACGTGTCCTAACAACGGCAAGATAACCACCCCTGCTATGCTAACCAAAGAGATAGCTGAAGCCGCGCCCGAAGATAATACGGTAGAAGAAGACATAGATGGCATGACTAAAACTATCTCTATACCTACGTTTCCTAAACCGTATTTTAGAGGGCAGAACGGTGGGGTGTATATAAGAGGTAAGAACGCAGAAGGTGACCCCGAAGAAGTGTGTATATACCACAACGACTTTTACGTTACTCGTCGCTTACATGATGTGGAGTTGGGTGAGGTCATATCGTTTGCACTACACTTACCTAGAGACGGTATGCGTGAGTTTATTGTGCCCTTGTCCTCAATTACAGCACGGGAAGAATTTCGTAGGCATATGTCTATGCAAGGTATAACTAATTTTGGGAAGGACATAGATAAACTCATGTCATACACAGCCGCATGGATTAACGAATTACAACAAACAACCAAGGCTAGTGAAGCGCATCAGCAGTTTGGATGGACTGACGATACTAAGTTGGATGAGTTTGTGCTAGGGAACCAGTTAATTACTGCCCGAGGTGTTGAATATAACCCGCCCTCTGCAAAAACTTCGGGGTACATAGAGAAGTTTAAGCCTAAAGGTACGCAAGAGCGTAGTAGAGAGATACTTGATTGGTACAACCGTGATGGCATGGAACTACATCAATTTACTATATGTAGTGGTTTCGGTACTGTACTTATGCCCCTTACAGGTCTGTACAGTTTAGGCGTACATATGTTTGGTACAACAGGCGGCGGAAAAACAACTGCTATGTACGCAGCATCGTCTATATGGGGTGACCCTCGTGGGCTAATAGGCACTGGGGGAGATACACCAAACTCAAAAATGAACCAAGCGGAACTTTTCCACAGCATACCTTTGAATACGGATGAGCTAACAAATTTTACCCCTAAAGAAGCATCTCAGTACGCATATCAACTGTCAGAAGGAACACAGAAGAACCGCATGGCAGGTGGGGGCAACATGGAACGTGTTAGGGGTAAGCCTTGGCGTCTGCTGGC
>UEXM01001617.1_pt1 | contig 18145 bp, 14 predicted proteins | sample 1796661 | NCBI WGS metagenome assembly UEXM01 (sample SAMEA4772469, study PRJEB27181) | metagenome | reverse complement strand
AAAGAGAAGCTAAAAAAGCAGGAGCCTCTTTCTTTGAGTTTGAAGGCAGATCTTATAATACTAAAGAAAAAAAATCTAAAGGGCGTGAAAAAAAAGGTTTGGGTGGTAAAATTATCAGCGAAGTAGCAGACTTTATGGCTGTTAAGTTAGCTAAAGAAGCTCCTGAAGTTGCTAAAAAATTAAAAGATAAAACTATCAAAGGTGAAGAACAACAAAGAATAATTATGCAGGAAGTTGAATCTAACCCTTATATGTTAGATGAATTATCTGATGATCAATTCAATAAAGTATTAGAAGTTCTTCCTGCAAAATCTAGAGCTAAGTTAGGCGCTGCTGATGATTTTGAATCTGAAATGATGGAATACAACACGGCTGCTATTGAAGGAATGACCCCTGAAGATGTAGCAGGAAATCTTCAGTACTTTGATGACATTGATGATATTGAAGACTACATGAATTCATTAAGTGCAAAAGACTTGAGAAAGTTTACAGATAGTCTATCAGAAGATGACTATGCAGCTTTTGAAGATTTTATTCCTAAATTAGGACCAAGAATTAAAAAAGCAGAAGGATCTATGTTGGGCGGTGAAGGTAAAGCAAAAGAAGCTGAGAAAGCCATCATCATAAATAAAGTTACAGATGCTCAAGATCCTACATCAAAGAGCCAACAAGACTCTATTATGTTTCTTAAAGGGGCTGATAAACCAACAGTTATGCAAGCTATTCAACAAACTGTTTCGCCTCAAGATCAAAAAGAAATAAGACAGGTTATTTTTGGAAGAATTAAAAAAGCAGAAGGTTCAATGCTTGTTGCACCTGAAGATACTTATACACCAGAAGAACAAGCAAACGCAGCAGAATCTCAGCTTCCAGATGAACAAATGGAAGAAAAGTACATGGACTTTGTACTCGATGAATCTTTAGATACAACAGAACAAGAATACTTAATAGGGGCTTTGGAATCAGATCCAAAGCTTAGTGAAATCTTTGATAAGGTCGTAACGACTGCATCAGAGTTTTCTGGGGCTGGAGAGGTAGAAGGCCCCGGAACAGGTGTATCAGACTCAATCCCTGCGCGATTAAGCGATGGAGAGTTTGTTATTACCAGAAAAGCCACTGACCAAATCGGTGCAGATAATCTTCAGATGATGATGGATGATGCAGAACGAATGGCAGATGGTGGGGAAGCCCGTGGAGGTTTCCAACTAGGAGGTCTTTTAGGAATGCCTAAAGACCCCGAAGAGGAGCTTGAAGCTATGGGCCAGCTTAGATCAACAGATGACGAAGTTAATAAGTCTATGTTAATGTCTAATCAGGTTCCTAGCCTTAGGCGATAAATAGTACGGCTACCTTGTAGTATCAAGCCCCAGATTTTAAAGACGTTTGAAATTGGCTACCTTGCAAGAAACAAGCCCCGTAGAAAAGGAGAGTAACGATGTCCGAACAGGCATACGAAGAGGAAGAAGTCTCAAATCCGTATAATGCACGTAAACCTTGGCACACACAAGAAAGGAAAAAATCTTTAAGTGCTGCAGAAAGCTTGTATTACCCGGAAGAAGATGAAGAACCTCAACAGCAGAAGGCTACCCGCAAAAAGGCCCCTTCTACTAAGGATGAACCAAACACTAACTATAAAAAGCGTTATGACGATTTAAAGAAACATTATGATCAGAAGCTTTCTGAATTTAAACGAACAGAGCAAGAACTAAGGGAGCAAGCTAGAGAAGCCGAACCCCAGTACCAAGCTCCTAAGTCTCAAGAGGACTTAGATCGTTTTAGAGAAGAATACCCTGATCTGTATGACACAGTAGAAACTGTGGCTCATATGAGGAGTCAGCAAGAAGTAGAAGCACTACGGTCTAAGCTTTCTGTTATTGAACAACGAGAAGCAGAGATTGAAGCGCGTGAAGCTGAAACGGCTCTTAAAGAAAGACATCCTGACTTTGATGATATCAGAGGAGACGATAGCTTTCATGAGTGGGCTTCAGAACAACCTGAACAAATACAAGACTGGATTTATAATAATCCTAATAATGTTACTTTAGCTGTTAAAGCGTTAGATCTTTATAAGTTAGAAACTGGTAAAGGACAAAGTACTCGAAAAAGACGTTCAGCTCGTCAGCAGACAGGTTCTGCAGCAGATATGGTATCTACCAAAACAACCAATGTAGATGCTAAGGAAGCTAAGATCTGGACAGAAAGTGAAATTGCGAAAATGTCCCTAGACCAATTTGACAGGGTTGAAGATGAAATCAAACTTGCCATGGAAGAGGGAAGGGTTCGTAGAGGATAATCTTTTCTACTTAGGAGTAATATAATATGGCTTATAACCAATCAGACGCTCTATTTGAGCAAAGTACAGACACCAACGGTAACTTTGGTAATTCAGTATCAGGACAAACTAACTCGTTTTTCCTGCCCAAAGTATATTCCAAGCAGGTACTCAACTTCTTTCGGAAGTCGTCAGTAGCAGAAGCTATTACGAATACCGATTACGCTGGTGATATTTCTGGCTTCGGTGACACTGTACGAATCATCAAAGAACCTGTCATTACTGTTTATCAGTATGAGCGTGGTGCAGATATCACTAAAACAGCTTTGACCGACCAAGAAGTTAGTCTTGTTGTTGATACTGCTAACGCATTCAAGTTCATCGTTGATGATATTGAAACAAACATGTCGCACGTAAACTTCCGCGATGTAGCAACTTCTTCTGCAGCTTACGCTTTGCGTGATGCTTTTGACGAAGGCGTAATTGCTACCATGATCGCTGGTGTTTCTGCTGCAAGCCCGAACCACATCCTTGGTTCTGATAGCGCAACTGACCTTGCTGGCGGTACTTTTGACGGTACTGGTAACTTGGACATTGGTTTCGCTTCAGGCGAGCATGACCCTATTGACGTTCTTTCTCACATGGCTCGTCTTCTTGACGAAGCTAATGTTCCTGAAGAAGGTCGTTGGTTCTTGGCTAATCCAGAGTTTTATGAAGTACTTGTACAAAGTTCTTCTAAGCTCTTGTCAGTTGACTACAACGCTGGTCAGGGTTCCATCCGTAATGGCTTGGTAAGCTCTGGTAAGCTTCGTGGTTTTGACATGTACAAAACTAACAACATTGCTGCAACTTCTAACGCTGCAGGTCAATGTCTTGCTGGTCATATGTCTTCTACAGCTACGGCTCAGACGATTACCAGCACTGAAGTAATTCGTGACCCGGATAGCTTTGGTGATATCGTGCGTGGTCTTCACGTATACGGTGCCAAAGTGTTGCGACCAGATGCTCTGGTTTCAGCTTTCTACGGAATCGACTAATAAGAACGGGGGGTGTAAAAGCCCCCCAATCTTTTTATACAAAGGATTTTAGTATGCCACAGATAGGTAATAATGAAAAGCCTGTAATGTTTAGGAAAGCGATTGTATCTAAGGATAGTCGTTTTCGTAAGGGTTTTGATAAGGATAAGTATCAGGAAAATTATGATCTTATTTTTGGTAATAAGAGTGAATTAGAAATAGCTAGAGAAACTTCTAAAACTTTTAGCATGGAGCAAGATTAATGAGTGTTTTTAGAGAATTAAAAAATAAACTAGAAACTTTACAAGCAGCGCCTAAACCTACTATGTGGAATGCTGTGAGTTCTTTTGAGGCATCTAGACCTTCTATTTTTAATCAGGAGAGAAGTATGTATAAAAGAGGCGGTTACATGGGTGGCGGCACTATGGTAGAAAACATGCAAGCCGATATGAAAAAGAAAATAAAAAATCCTAGAGGTGGTTATGCTCATGGTGGATATACTTCTATTGCTGATATGGAAAAGAAGTGTGGCAGCAAAACTAAAAAGAATACAATGAAATGAAAGTACCTGCACCTGAAGGTTATCATTGGATGAAAAACGGTAAGTCTTACAAAATTATGAAAGACCCTAAAGACGGCTTTAAGCCACACAAAGGTGCAAGTAAAGCAGTAGACTTTCCAATACAAAAGGTTCATAAAAAATAATGGCTACTACATATTTACAATTGTGTAATGAAATTCTGCGTGAAATTAATGAAGTTGAATTAACCAGCGCAGATTTTGCTACGTCTGTAGGAATTCAAAGTCACGTTAAAGATCTTATTAACCGAGCATATTTAGACATGGTTAATGAAGAAGCACAATGGCCTTTTTTAGCTGTTGCAGAAAGCGGAACCTCAGACCCTAATTATGGAAATGTAAATATTGAAACTGTAGCTGGTACACGTTGGTATGAACTTAAACCTGCATCAGATAGTTTAACAACTGACTATAGTTATATTGATTGGGATAACTTTTTACTTACTACAATAGGTGTTTCAGGAGAAACTTCTCCTTATACATCTAGAAACTTAAGATATACAACTATTGAAGAATGGAAAGATTATTTTAGGATTGGTCAAAATAACGATGATGCAGATACTCAAAGTTATGGCACTCCTGATAGGGTTATTAAAAGCCCTGATAACCGTAAGTTTGGTCTAAGCCCTATTCCTGATAAAGCATATAAGATTTGGTTTTATGCTTATGCTTTACCAACGGCTTTAAGTGCCTATACTGACGAAGTGGTTTTTCCAGATTTATATGTTCCTGTTTTAATTAATAGGGCTAGATACTATGTACATCAATTTAAAGATAATCCACAAGCTGCTGCTTTTTCAAATGAAGATTATAAAAAAGGTCTTAAGAACATGAAGCTAAACTTAATGGAGCCAGCACCCGGATACTTTAAAGACGATAGAATAAGGTTTGTTTAATGGCAGCTTCGTTACCTTTTGGTGTCTCTTGTCGCGGAGGTTTAAACACAAACCTTAATCAATTTGAGATGTTATCTCAGCCGGGACTAGCAACCGACTTAGAAAATTTTGAAGTGGACTCAGATGGAGGCTACCGCAGAATTAATGGCTTTTCAGCTTTTGGTGGAGATAATGCTACAAGACCTAATGGAACTTCACCAATATTAGGTCTTTTTGTATATGCAGACGGTTTAATAGTTACTTCAGGAACTAATGTTTATTTTACATTAGATGGTATAACATGGTTACAAATTAACAGAGATTCTGTACATAGTTCTGGTGATAATTATTCTACTTTTACAGGCAGAAGTGTTTTAGCTAGAACAGGCCAAGGACAGTGTACTTTTGCATTATATGAAGGGGACAGTGATTACGGAGAATTAATAATTACAGACGAAGGCTCCTCTTCTAAACCTTTTTATTTTAAAATGACAGGCTCTGGGGCTTTAACTACCAGAACTTATTTTGCAAAAGAAGTAACTGTTGATGGCTCAGTATATCCTACAGTTTGTACTATGCACGATAGACACTTAGTAGTTTCAGGAGACAGTAACAACCCTAATACTATTTATTACAGCCATACAGATGCTCCTGATGATTTTGGAGGTACAGGTGCAGGAAGTATTAAGCTAGACGATAAAGTTATTGGTCTTAGACCTTTTCGTGCAGACTTAATTATTTTTTGTAAAAACAGTATTTATAAATTAATAAACATTAATGATGCAAGTAATATTGCAGTTCAACCTGTTACTAAAAACGTAGGCTGTTTAGACAATCATAGTATCCAAGAAATTGCAGGTGACTTAGTATTTTTAAGCCCTGATGGTGTTAGAACAATTGCAGGTACAGCACGTATTGGAGACGTTGAATTAGGCAGCGTCAGTAGACAAATACAAAGTATTGTTGAAACTATTGCTAAAGGCATAGATGGTTTTATTATAGACAGTGTTGTATTAAGACAAAAATCACAGTACAGGATTTTTTATACTACAGGAACTCAAGCTGCTTCGGATTCAAAAGGAATTATAGGTTCATTAACTTCTAATGGATTTGAATGGTCTGAAACTAAAGGAATACAAGCAAGGGCAATTACATCAGGTTTTAATGCTAATGGTATAGAACAAACCTTCCATGCTGATAGCCAAGGTTATATTTATACGCATGATGATGGTAATCATTTTTTACATAGTGGATCACAAGCTAACATAAGAGCTACTTACAAAACTCCTAACTATGACTTTGGAGATTTTGGCACTCGTAAAAATATGCGATACATTAAAATTTCTGTTAGTCCTGAAGGAACAGCTCAACCTACTTTAAGAGTTAGGTACGACTATGAAGATACTGGTATTCCTCAACCTTTAGATTATACTTTGCTTTCTGTGCCAATACCTGCTATTTTTGGTCAGAGTTCATTTGGAGTAAATGCAGTTTTTGGAGCTACTAATGATCCAATGGTTAGACAAGCTATTCAAGGAGGCGGTTACACCGCAAGTTTTAGACTAAGATCAGAAGATAAAAATCCACCTTATGCTATTAATGGTATGTATATAGACTACGTTCCATCAACTAGGAGATAATATGGCAAGTTATACGCGACAAAGTAGTTTTTCAGATGGAGATACAATTAGTTCTTCATTATTTAATAATGAGTATAACCAGCTTGTAACTGCTTTCTCTTATTCTTCTTCAGGCACCACTGGACATAGACACGATGGAACTGCTGCTGAAGGCGGTAACATTCATACTATTGGCGATCAAGATTTTTTAAATAAAATAGTTGTTGATTCTAGTAATAATAGATGGGGAGTATATGTTCAAGTTTCTGGTGCGGCTGTGGAACAGATTAGATTTCAAGATGGCTCTATTGTTCCTGTTACTTCTAACGATATTGATCTTGGAACCTCAAGCCTCCAGTTTAAAGACTTACATATTGATGGTACAGCAAGCATTGATAGCCTCACTCTCACAAGCGGAGCTACTGTCACTGTAATTTTAGATGAAGACAATCTTTCTACAAACAGCGCCACAGCTCTTGCAACACAGCAAAGTATTAAAGCTTATGTAGATTCTCAAGTAACAGGTCAAGCTTTAAGCTTTAGTGGTGACTCTGGTGGTTCTTTAAGTATTGATTTAGACTCTGAAGCTTTAACAATCACGGGTGGTACTGGTATTGATACCACAGGCTCGACTAACGATATGAGTATAGCTATCGATAGTACAGTAGCTACTTTAACAGGCTCGCAGACTTTAACTAACAAAACTCTTACTTCTCCTGATATTAATGGTGGTACTATTGATGGTGCTACTATTGGTGGTTCTAGTGCAGGTGATATTACTTACGCTAACTTATCTGATGGTACAATTACTATTACAGCTTTTGCAGACGAAGATGATATGTCTTCAAATAGTGCTACGCTCGTACCTACTCAACAATCTGTTAAAGCTTATGTAGATGCTCAAATTACTGCTGAAGATTTAGACTTTCAAGCAGACTCAGGCGGGGCATTAAGTATTGACCTAGACTCTGAGACTATGACCTTTACAGGTGGTACAGGTATTGATACTTCTGGGTCAGGCAATGCAGTTACGTTTGCTATTGATAGTACTGTTACAACACTTGCAGGAACTCAAACTTTAACTAATAAAACTTTAACTACTCCAGTTATTACTTCTATTTCTAATAGTGGTACTGTTACGCTTCCTTCAGGTACTACAACACTTGTAGGTACTGCTACTTCTGATGTACTTACTAATAAGACTATTTCAGGATCTTCTAATACTTTAAGTAATATAGGTAATAGTTCTTTAAGTAACTCTAGCGTATCTTTCGGAGGTATTTCTGTTGCGTTAGGTAGTTCAGACGCAACTCCTGCTTTTGACTTATCAGATGCTACAGGATACACAGGAGATTCTAACCTTGTTACTACAGGTACAATTAGTTCTGGTGTTTGGCAGGGTACTGCAGTTGCAGATACTTATGTAGCTAATGATTTAACTATTTCTGGAGGCACAGTAAACAATACTGTTATTGGTGGCTCATCTCCTGCTGCTGCTGATTTTACTACAGTAGATACTACAGGAAATGCGACCGTTGGTGGTAACCTTGCTGTTACAGGTAACTTAACAATTAATGGGACAACAAGTACTGTTAATAGTACTACAGTTACTATTGATGATCCTATCTTTACATTGGGAGGAGACACAACTCCTAGTACAGATGATAACAAAGATAGGGGTATTGAGTTTAAGTGGCACAATGGTACAGGAGCTAAACTAGGCTTTTTTGGTTATGATGATAGTGCTTCAGTTTTTACATTTATTCCTGATGCTTCAAATACTTCAGAAGTCTTTTCAGGTTCTGCAGGTAACGTAGCTTTTGGTACAATTAGCGGGACGAGCTTAGACATCTCTGGAGACATAGATGTTGATGGCACTGCTAACCTTGATGTCGTAGACATTGATGGTGCTGTGGATATGTCCTCTACGTTGACTGTTGGCGGCGAGGTTTTTATTGCAGAAAAATTAAGTCATACAGGGGATACAGATACTCATTTTAAGTTTGCTGGCGCTAATGACATCCGCATTGTCGCGGGAGATGTAGAACACGCAGCCTTTGACGGGACCATAGTTTTCAATCAAAGCGGTAGTTCAAGCATGGATTTTCGTGTGGAAAGCGACACACAAGAGCATATGCTCTTCGTGGATGCTTCCCTAAATCGGATTGGCATTGCAAATAATGCTCCTGCTACTGCTTTAGACGTAACCGGCACAGTGACTGCTGATGCGATTGAAATCGCTACAACTGCATCGGACACAGGCGTTGAATTAACTTTAAACGGTAACAAATCTAGCAACGGCGGTGTTGGAAGCATAGTTTTTGAAAACGCTGGCGACAGCGTTGGGATGATCCGCTCCAACAGAGCGTCTGCTAATGACGCTGCCGACATGTTGTTTTACACACAGGCTACTGGCGGCGCTAACACAGAACGCATGCGCATCAGCTCATCAGGCAACGTGGGGATTGGTATCTCGCCTCAATCTTTTACTGATTTAATGGTTAATACAGCTACTGACCGCAACATAGGCATTTTTGATAATGCGGCAGGAGCTACCATTTGCGGCTTAACTGATGCAGGTGCCTCCGCAGCTTTACGATTAGCAGGTTCCCCTCTGATATTCACAGGAAATGGGGGTAGCGGCACAGAAGCCATGCGCATTACGTCCGCAGGTTCAATTCAAATACCGAATCAAGACGCTATTAATGAATTAGAGTTTACAGGTACGGAGTACACAAACATCTATTCTGCTACTACTAGCGGTATGGATGTTGGGACAACGGGTAGTGGTTATTTGAGGTTGTTAACCAACAACACAGAACGCATGCGTATCACAAGCGCAGGAGCTTTGCAGCTATCAGATGTTGATTCGCCAAACGACATCAATACTGCAATTTACAGCAACAGTGACGTATTAGAACTTGAAGCATTCGGAACTAGTGGCGCGATAGCATTTTCAACAGGTTCAAGTGTTACAGAACGCATGCGCATCGATTCCTCTGGGTCGCTTCTTATAAATTCCACCGTAACTTCTGACACTGGGGGCATTAAACTTTACTCCAGCAGTGGTGTTAATGCACTGCCAGCAACAAGCGGAACAACCCAAACGGGTGGAGCCTTGAGGCTACGTGGCGGGGATAATGCTGTTTTAGACATGGGCTTGAACAGCACAACAACTTGGATACAAGCTACTGACAAGCTCAATCTGTCATACGACTACACTTTGGCATTGAATCCTAATGGCGGCAACGTCGGGATTGGAACTAGCAGTCCGCAAAACCTTCTAGCGTTAAAGAGCGGAACAAACACAGACATAGAATTTGGCTCAGAATCTGGCGGTGGTTTCATACAAACCTACAATAGAACCTCTTCGGCTTATGGATATTTAAGGTTCATTACCTCTAGTAGCGAAACCATGCGCCTTGATACTTCTGGCAACGTCTTGGTAGGTACTACAGATAGCTCACCATATACAGCCATAGAAGGTTTTATAGTCGCGTTAAATAATGGCTCTAAAAGTGCAGCTTGTTTTGGAGCCGATAATGTTGCAAGCAGAACAGTTGTAAATATTGTCAACCCAAATGGTTCAGTAGGTAGCATTACTACAAACGCTTCTGCAACAGCCTACAACACCTCATCAGACCAACGCCTCAAGAACAACATCGTAGACGCACCTTCTGCTTCTGACGACATTGACGCTATCCAAGTACGTTCGTTTGACTGGAAAGCTGACGGGTCACATCAGAAGTACGGCATGGTTGCTCAGGAACTACAGAGCGTTGCACCAGAGGCAGTCAGTGGAGACGCTGACTCAGAAGAAATGATGGGCGTTGACTACTCAAAGCTAGTACCAATGCTTGTCAAAGAAATCCAAAGCCTACGCGCACGAGTCGCACAACTAGAATCTTAACAGGAGACAAACATGACAACTTGGACAATTTCAACACTAGAAAGAACTTTAGCAGACGGTGGAGTAACTATTGCCCACTGGCGAGCTACTGCGGTAGACGGTGACTTCTCAGCGTCGTCCTACGGCACCTGTGGCTTTACCCCAGACCCTTCTGCTTCCGGATTCATTGTTTATGACAGCTTGACTGAAGCTGACGTAATTGGCTGGGTGCAAGCAGAGTTAGACAAGGACGCTATTGAGGCATCACTGGCTGCTCAGATTGAAGCTGACAAGAACCCAACGCAGGCAGCAGGAGTACCTTGGTAATGGACTTAATGGAGATTATTACAACCTTAACAACTATTGTAACTGTAGCGTCTCTTATAGCTGCTACCACACCAACGCCTAAAGATGATGAGTGGATTGCAAAGTTATATAAGTTTATAGACTTGTTAGCTATTAACATTGGAAAGGCGAAACAATAATGCAGGAGGAAACTAAAGCAGTGATAGACGCAGTAGCCGTTGGTGGCACCGTAGGGACGTTAGCTGGTTGGCTACCGCCTCTAGCTGCTTTAGCGACCCTTGTATGGACTTGTATTAGAATTTGGGAAACCCCTACAGTAAGAAACTTTTTTATTAAAGATGAAGAGTAAGCACTATGAGTAAAAAAAATAGGAATACTAATAAGGCTTTAAAGGCTTTGAAAAGAAAAAGATCTGCTTTTACAAAAGGTGGGACTCGTTACCTTAAAAATTCTGGTGGTGGTTTTGATCAAAATCCAAAAGATACTGATGGTGATGGTGTCGCAGATCAGTATGATTCCGACCCAAATAATCCTGATGTCCCTGTTAAGACATCTCCTGATCCTGTTTCTGTTATGGACCCGGCTGCTGGTAAGCTTGCAAAAACTCCAGAAGATCTTCCAAGCATTGAAGTTCAAAAACCAGAAGTTGCTAAAGCTGGTGTAGAAATATCTATAGATTATAGAGGCATGGCCAAAGCTGCTGCAGGAAAAGGAGGTAAAGGCGCTAATTTACGCTGGGCAGAAGATAAAAACTCTTTTATTTATGAGCCTGCCGGAGCAAAACCTCGATACATGACTCCGGGGGAAGTTGAAAGGGCATTTAAAGTTTCTCAAGAGGATTTTAAAAAAGCTGAAAAGTCTATTACAACTAAAGACGAAGATATTGAAGCTCTTGAAACAGAAGGTAAAGATATAAGCACAGAAGAGCGGACTGTTACTGCTACAGATGTTTCAAGTACAGACGCAGGACTTAAACAAGCTGAAGAAGCTCCTTTTGGTTATGATGCTCAAAATGTTGCTAGAGCCTTTGCAGAAAAAACAGGGCTTAAATATAAAGTCGGTCAAGACGGTAAAATTAGATTTCAAGATGGTCAAGGTAATACATTTACAAGAAGCCCCGAAGACTTAATAGACGAGTTTGAGTTAAAAGGGGACTTCGGAGCCTCAGGAGAAGCTGCTAAAGTAGAGGCAGCTACTGTAGGCGAAGACAAGGTTACTGTTGATGCAGCTACTAGAGATACAGAAGAAAAAGTACAAGAAGCTACCGCTGCTGCAATAGGCGATGAAGAACCTTTTACAGTGTCTGCTGCAGAACAGGATTTAGATGAAGCTGAGGTTACTGACGCTAAAGTTCAAGTACCTACAACTGATAGGGCTGCTAAAACCTATGCTAGTCCAGCACAAGCAGCGGAGTCTTATGGTATAGATTTAGATACAATTCAAGATCCTGAAGTTCGTACAAGAACTGAGAATACTATATCAGAAAGAGAAGCTAAAGATGTTTTAGATATTGTATCGTCTGAAGGCGTTGATTTAGAAAAAATTCCTGAGTTTATTGTTGCCACGCAACGTGAAGCTCAAGTAGGTGTTGCTGCAAAAGGCATCGAAGAAAAACTAGGAGAAACCCCTAGCATAGACTTACAAGGTCGAAGAGCTATTACAGGAGATGCTCCTAAAGGCACTGCAGCTCAGATAGGCGGTGTACCAACTCTAGCAGCTTCTCAGATGCAAGCAGTTACCGGAGAAGCTCGACAAGCTGCTGCGGCCGACATGATGTCTGTTGTAGGTAATATGCCTCCTGAGATTACTGCTGCAGTGTCAGAAGATCCTGCAACTGTAGAGGCTCAATTAGATGATCCTAATACAGCTCCTGAAGTTAAGGCTGCTGTAGCTGCTTTACCTCAAGAAGCTTTAGTATCTGTTCAGATGGAAAACCTTTTGGCTGGTATGGAAGAAGGTAAGACTCCTACATGGGCTAGGCCTGCAGTGGCTGCTATTGAGCAGCAAATGGCTAGAAGAGGTCTTAGTGTTTCTACAGTAGGCCGTGATGCTCTTTTCAATGCTATTATTCAAAGTGCCTTACCTATGGCTCAAAGCAATGCACAAGCCTTGCAGCAACGCGCACAGCAAAATTTAAGTAATGAACAACAAGCTAACTTAGCCTCTGCTCAAAATGTTATGCAGATTCGTATGCAGAATCTTTCTAATCGTCAGACAGCAGCATCACAGACTGCACAGATGGCACAACAAATTAAAATGCAACAAGGTCAGTTTGAACAAGAAGCCGTACTGACAACTGCCCAACAAGAGCAACAAGTCAGAATGGTTAATATTCAAAATGCTCAACAAAAAGCTTCTCAAGAATCTTCACAGAGGCAGCAAACTGCTTTAGCTAATTTAGATGCTGGCAGTCGTATGGACTTAGCAAACTTAGAAGCTATTAATTTAGCAGGAAGAGAAAACTTAAATGCTGCACAACAGTCTAAACTAGCTTCGTATCAAGCTAATGTAAATAGAATAATGCGCCAAGCAGAGCTAACTCAAGATATGGAAAAAGTAAATCTTGATTCTAGGCTCCGCATGGAAATGATGAATCTTACTGAAAAAAATGCTGCTGCAAGAGATACCATGACAGCGGAAAACCAAGAGCGTCTTGTTAATTTACAAAACCTTGTAGACTTTAAAAAGACTAATGCTTCCATGGCACAGCAAATGGAACTTGCTAATATGTCTAATGAGCAGCAAATGGAAATGGCTAACTTAGCTGAAAGAGCTGCTGCTGACTCAGCAAACTTTACTGAAGCTAATCGTTTTAGACTTCAAGAGCTTACGACTTACGTTAATGTAATGTCTCAGAATGAACAGCTTAGGCAAAACTCAGAGCTTGCTAAATTAAGCGCACAAGAAAAAATTACTCTTGCTAATTTAACTTCTAAAAATCAAGCTGACTCTGAAAACATGACGGCTAATAATGTTGCTAACTTACAGAGTTTTGAAAAAAGAATGCAAGCTGCTCAAGTAAATGCTCAGTTAGCGCAACAGCTAGGCTTGGCTGACTTAAGCAATGCTCAAAGCTCTGCTATGTTAAACGCTCAGTTAAATGCTAATCTTGATATGAAAGATTTAGATTTTGAACAGCAAGCAGCTATTGCTAACAGTCAGTTTATGCAGACTTTAACTCTAAAGAATTTAGATAATAGACAACAGTCTGCTTTACAACAAGCTACTTTATTGTCTCAAAGAGATATTGCAGAAGCTGATTTAGCTACTAAAGCTTCTATAGAAAATGCAAGAAACTTCTTGCAAAGAGACTTAACTGATTTAGGTAACGAACAACAATCAAGTGTTCTTGAAGCTCAATTAAAACAACAAAGATTACTTTCTAATCAGGCTGCTCAGAATGCTGCTAAACAATTTAATGCTACTTCTGATAATCAAATGCAGCAGTTTGTCGCTAACTTAGAATCTAACTTAAGGCAGTTTAATGTATCTCAAGCTAACAATATGTCTCAGTTTAATTTAACTGAAAAAAATAGAATGGCTGCAATAGATGCTGGTAATGATTTGGAAGCTGCTAAGTTTACTGAACAATTATCTGTACAGGTTGATCAGTATAACGCAGAAAACGAATTTAGGCGTGAACAATGGAATGCTGCAAATGCTCAAGCTATTGAACAATCTAATATTCAGTGGCGTAGACAAGCTAACTTAGCTACTACAGCCGCAGAAAATGCTGCTAATCAAGAAGCTGCTCGACAAAGCTTTCAGTTAACTACAACTGAACAAAACTTTATGTGGCAGCAGTTAAGGGATGAAGTAAGTTATTTAAGGCAAGGTTACGAAAATGATCAGCAAAGAAGAACTACTTTGTTTGCTACAGCCCTTGCAAATGAAGGCGAGTCTTTTTCTTCAAAGAATATACAAACTTTAGTTACTGGTATAATAACCGCATTAGGAGGCGATTAATGGGATTTTTCAGTAGGCTTTGGAAAGGCATAAAAAAAGTATTTAAAAAGATTGGTAATGGCATTAAAAGAGCTGTTAAGGGCATTGGTAAGTTTGTAGGTAAACTTGGTATTGTCGGTCAAATAGGTATGATGTTTATTATGCCTCATATAGGAGGCTTTCTAATGAAAGGGCTAGGCGCTGCAGCTAACGGTTTAATGGGTGTAGCGGGAAAAGGCCTTGGAGGAAGTTTAGCTAGGGGTTTAGGAACTGTTTTAAATACAGCACATAAATTTGCTACTACAGCGGGTAATGCTTTTGGTACAATAACCGAAGGGGTTAGTAACTTTGCTAAGACTGCATTAAATAAAATTCCGGGTATTAGCATCGAAGGTGCAGCCACTAACTTTTTTGGTAACGACAGTGCTTGGTCTAGAACTTTAGATACAGGCTCTAGAATCTTAGATCCTTTTAAGGGTTCTACTTCTTTCGGTGCCGATACTTCTTTTGCGGATGCTGCTAACAAAACAGGTATAAGAGAAAGTACTTTACGTGAGTTAAACCCACAAATTACTGGGGACACTATTACGGCAGGAACGACCTTAAGAACTGACTTAAGTCAAACAGGTTTCCAAATGGCAGAAGCCTCTAAAAACTTAGAAGTCCTCCAGCCAGAGTTTAGTATTAATCAAGACTTTATAGATACTTCTAGTCAGCGGTTTGGAGGTCCAGATAAAATAATACCTACACAGGAAAGTGTAATACCTACTCAAGACACCTTTGAATTTTCTCCAGCACAACAGTCTACTACTACTGGAATGTCTGACCCACAGGCAGGTGTGCAAGGTACACCACCAGCGCCAGCGCCAACGGCTTCTTTACTAGAAAAGGCTGGATCTAGTCTTAGAAGTAGCTTTGAAAGCGATCCATTACGTGTTGTTCAACAAACAATGGATTTAACACAACAAGCTCAACTTATGACCGCAGAAGATCCTGATGTGTTCTACGGTGGTGGCGCACAACTTCAATCATTATATGAACCTACTATTGGTTATCAACCTCAACAAGCTTTTGCAACAGACATGTCTCAAGGGCCTTATGGATATAATGCTTTTACACAGGGTTATGACTTTAATCAAATGAGTCCTTACATGTACTACATGCAACAACAACAAAGGTATGCCGCAGCATGAATGAAGATTTTATAAAGTATAGTTCTAAAATGGATAGGCCCGTTCCGGGGGAGTCATTAACAAATGATCCTGAAAATCCTTATCCTTGGGAAAAACCATCTGAGTTTACTAATGTCGTTAAGGCTTCAGAGTATCTATTTGAAATATTAACTGAAGAAGAAACATACGTAACTATGATGACTGCCATAGAAGACGGTACACCCGTTATGGATATTGCACAGGTCTTTTTGTTCCAAGGCTTTAATCAAGGCAAGTGGAACCCTGACTTAATGTTACTCCTCATAGAACCGGCTACTTATATTCTTATGGCTTTAGCAGAACGTGCTGGTATTGATTATAAACTTTATACAGATGAAGAAAAAGAAGACGAAGCAGAAGCTGAATTATTAGGGGTTAACATAGCCCAAGAAAAGTTTAGTAAAATTAAACAAGCTAAAGGATCTATGAAAGTTCCTGAAGGTATTTTACCTGCAAGCATCGAGGAAAAGATCGAAGAGCTGCCTCAACCTAAGAGCTTATTGGAGAAAGTATAATGGCGATAGACGATTTAGGATTTAGTCTTTTAGAGCGTAAAGGCGAACAAAGTAGACGCGCTAGAAAAGAAGCTCGTAGGGCTGACAAATATGCACTTATTGGTGGTGTAGCTAAGTTAGGTCTTGGTTTTGCTAATAAAGCCTTAGAAAAAAAAGCTGAGTCATGGATGCAAAACGAAGATGTTTTAGCCAATAAGCTTGCTTATAAAAGAAGTTATGATGATGCTTCTCAAACTCTTAAAGATGGAGAGGCTGCTGATAGGTTTGTAGGTGGTGCTAGAAGCTGGTTAATAAGTAAAGTAAGACCGGGAATTAAAGCCGAGTATGACTTAAATGTTGAAGAAGGTATGTTAGCAGATCCTGATGCTTATGAAAAAGAAATTACAAGAAGAACAGAAGAAATTGTAGGTACTGTCGATGGCGATGGACTTTATGGTAAATTTAATAGAGCAAGACAGACCGCTTTAAAATTAACTCCTGATTCAGATTATAATACTTTTGTTGAAAATAGAAATCCTGCGTATCGTAATGTGCGGGATGCTATTTTAGGTTCTTTTTCTAAAGATAAACCGAACAAAGAAGCCTTTGTAGATTCTGTTTTAAATAGTAAGTTTAGTAAAAATAGTGAGGCTTATACGGCAGCCTCCACAGCTTATAAACAAGGGCTGTCTGCAGCAGGTGCTGTAAAACTTGGGGATGCTGTTAAAGAGCAATTTGAACTTAAAAAAGACGAACAAGTACTAAGCGAAGAACAGATATTTCAAAATGATGCTAATGGTATTCCTATTGCTGTTAAAAAAACAAGATTTAAAAATCGTAGGACAGGTCAAGAAACAACAAAAATAACAGCAGTTGAAGGAAATGAAGCAAGCATAGCTCTTGTAGCGGGTGAAAGCGCTAAATTTGAAACAGAAGACCGTATAAATCAACATACAGGACAAATAGAAAAAGTAACTATTGCTATTGGTGCAGGCAATGTAGTTGTTGAAAGAAAGCCTACGGGTAAAATTGATGATGATTATTTCCCGGCTACTGTACCTGAAGTTTCAGACGCTAATGCTGATAAAGGTCGTGCTGCTTTTGATGCAGCTATAGATCAAAGTGGGGATAGAAAAGACAAAAGAAAAATGGCCGCTGAGCTTTTTACTTTAGGCGGTGATGATATTAATCAAGAATACGCTGACAATTTTTACAGAACAATTTACTTGCTTGGTCAAAACATAAACAACAAAGTTTTTGGCGGTGCTGATGTACAAGCACCTCTTAGAGCCACCGCAGCTTTTGAAGTATCAGATCTTACTTTAGCTAATGATATTGCAGCAGAAATTCAATTAATGACTATAGACTTTACAACTTCAGGTGAAGAAGTTGGTGAAGGTTTAGGTCAAAATTTAGTTTCAGAAATTGTAGGTAAAAATAGAAATATCTTAGGCCCTTTAGTTTTGCTTGGTTTAGATAAAGTAGAGCAAAGAGCAGGCGGTACATACGCTATTTCTATGGATCAACAACAAAAAACAAATATGGTTAGATCTTTAGTGTCTGTTCCTGAAATGGCAGAATACATGGATAGGCTTAAACGTAGCCCAGAAAGTCTTGAATATGTTCAAGAGGCTATCCAAGAAAGCTTAGCTGCTGGTCAGACAGTTATCCAAGACTCTTCAGGCGCAATGGTTTCTAGAAATAGCTCTGTGTTTGCTATGCCTTTTAGAGAAGGAGGCGCACCTATTGCTTCTTTATTTGGTGTTTCTATTAATAAAGAAAAGAAAGATTTATTTCCCGGCATAACAGGTTTGTTTCAATCTAAAGAAGTAGAAGAAGAAGAACCGGAAGAAGTAATCTCCCCTGCACAGGCAGTTGCTCAACCAGCAGAAACGCCAGCGTCTTCTAAACCTTCTTATCTACTAGCTCGACCAGAAAT
>UEXM01001616.1_pt1 | contig 18159 bp, 5 predicted proteins | sample 1796661 | NCBI WGS metagenome assembly UEXM01 (sample SAMEA4772469, study PRJEB27181) | metagenome | reverse complement strand
CTGGTGATGTAATTACTCTTGAAGAAGGTTGGAGTCAAAACGAATTTAATAACTGGAGCTCGCAAAACCCAGCTGTTGTTGCTGGCGAACAATCTGCTTACTCTCTAGGTCAAAGTAACGTTCAGTTTAATGAGTCTGGCTCTGTTATTGTAACTCTTCAAGAAAATTTTAACTACTCTCTTAATGCTGGAAATAATGCTAACAAAACGCTTAGGTTTACTAGGCCAGACGGTAGCTACTACATATTAGCTGCAATAGGCTTTAACTTAGCTGGCAACACTATAAGAATATATCCTTTTACTCACAAGACTTCTCAGTCTAACTTTTCTAGTAAGCACTTATTAAACTTTTTTAATTGCTTTACTTTTGGAAACGGAGTAGAGTCTGATAGAGTTAGAGACGATTTCAACGCTAATGTAATATACCCTTATACTAGCGCTGGTAAAACAAGTGGCTTTAAAGCTTCTTTACCTGATGACGATTACAAAAGAAATCACAAGAAAAATGATATAATATTTTCTCAAATAAAAAACAAAGTTGGAGGCTTAAATAGAACTAACGAGTTTTTAATGGCAGAAAATATTGTAAAAAGATTAAGCTCAAAGTATGGTGGCATACAAAGGCTATTTACTAGAAACACGGATGTAATTGCTTTTTGCGAAAACAAAGTTTTAAAAATACTAGCAAACAAAGACGCACTATTTAATGCTGATGGAAACTCTCAGCTATTATCTTCAACAAACGTTTTAGGTCAAGCAGTGCCTTTTACCGCTGATTATGGTATTTCTAAAAACCCAGAATCTTTTGCTGTAGACGAGTTTAGATCTTACTTTGTCGATAAAGACAGAGGAGCAGTTTTAAGACTGTCTAGAGATGGTATAAGCCCTATATCAGACTTTGGTATGAAAGACTGGTTTAGAGACAACTTAAAAGACTCTGTTGTGTGTGTTGGTAGCTATGACGGAAGAAAAGAAGAGTACAACTTGACGATACACACTTACAACGCTTCTTCTCCTGCTAATAAAAATGTATATACGCTTTCTTACAGTGAAAGCGCAAAAGGATGGATAAGCTTTAAATCTTGGATAAAAGAATCTGGTGTTTCCTTAAGCAATGATTACTACACATTTAAAAATAGTAAGATGCACTTGCATCACGCGAACTCTACTTACAACAACTTTTATTCTTCACAATACAAATCAACTATAACACCTATATTTAACGACTCTAGCGGTACCGTAAAACACTTTGACACTGTAAGCTACGAAGGTACTCAAAGTAAAGTTATTAAGTTTACAAACGAAGTTGTTGACGGCGTTACTTACAATGATGGAGAGTACTACAACGCTATTGCTAAAAACGGATGGTATGTTGAATCTATAACAACAGACTTGCAAGAAGGACATGTTAACGAGTTTATTGACAAAGAAAACAAATGGTTTAATTACATAAAAGGAATATCTACTTCCCACACAAATCTTGCCGACGGCGATGTTACTAGCAATTTAGACTTTAACGAGATAAACATGCAAGGTATAGGTGAGCTAAGCGCTAACTCAACATCAGATACTGTTGGTTTTAGCGAAGGCTATGACATCAACGTAAGTATATCAAACTCCGACAACGCACAGTGGTATTCTACTGGATACCAGATTTACAATCAGTCTGCTTATCCAAGTACAGCAACATTTGTTATAACTCCAAACGCTGGATATGCAGTTGGAGCCGCAAACTTTAGCGTTACTAATAGTTTGCCTTCTTGGATTACTAGCGTTTCTTTTTCTGACTCCGCCACTGCTGGAACCGCAGACAACACTGTTATTGGTACAATAACTTTTTCTGGCGAAACTTTGTCTGCAGATGTTTCTCACAGCCTGCAAATAGACACTGTAGCTGCTGTTACCGCTATGCTGTGGACAGGATATGTAAACGTTTATGGGCAAGGAATAGGTCAACCAGGTGGCGAAACATTTTCTTTAACAATGCAAGATGATTTTGTTGGGCAAATAATAGGGCCAACAATAGAAAACGGCTACGCGTCATACTATGTTATAGCTTACGTTTCAAGTCAAGCTAACAATTTTTCACCGTTAGTAACATTTTCCACAAGCAGTGGTGTTAACTATTTTTATCCTCTAAGTAATTTGTTAAGCACGTCTGTCACTCCTTTAGCCGAGGCTGAAAATTATAATTTTGAGCAACAAGTTCCAACAATAGTAAACGAAATAGCCGCAACATCACAAGGCGTAGAAATACAGTATGCATACCAAGGAGAAGACGTTACTGTTGATCAAGATAATATAATAAACATATACACTAACTCTCAGCAAGTTCAGTGCGAATTCAACAGTTATATTCCAGACGCTAGCAACGAAAACATGCCAACAGTTACTTTTGACGACGACAGCGCGCTTAACAGCGTTGGGCTAGTAACCAATGTTGGTACTCCATCTGTAAAAGTTGTAGCTACAGATGACAACCTTACTTGGTTAACTCCACAGACAGCTACTAACTATATAGAGCAAAACTTTGGCGGACCTTTAATTGGTCAAGTTACCACTAGCACGTGTAAGTTTACTCTTTCAGAAAACACTGGAAGCGCTAGAGATCTAGAACTACATCTTTTTTCAGCTATAAATAATACTAACACCCCAGATGATATACTAGCGGTAAAACAACAAGAAGCAGACGTAATGAATGTTGGGATACAAATACAAAATACTATTAATCAATTTGGAAACCCTGACTACAGCGAATTATACGACAATTTAAACGGCATGACCTTTGGATCAGGTGTTCCTGGACCAAAGCTAAATCATGAGTCATACGGGCCAAATATGTTACAGGTCATAGCGGACTGCAATATTCCAGCTGGCTTTACTTTATCAGACGCTAGTTTTACAGTAGCATATTCTGATCCTGCAAATCCTTTTGCTCAGCAAAACGGACCAATACCAGATTTAGGGCCAATAATACAAGAAGGTGGAAACTTAAGTGTTTTCTTTACAGATAACAATGGCTCCTATGCTATGGCAGCACTTATGCTAACAGAAAACGAAACATCAGAAGACAGAACTTTAACTATTACAGTTGCTAACCCAGAAGACACTTCAGTAACAGACACTATAGTTGTTACTCAAAAAGCGGCTTATTCTTCCACTAACAATACTTTAAGATTTTTAAACAATATAGGTGGTCAGCCAAACTCAAACACTTCACCTAACTTTGATGAGTTAGAACAGTTTTTTGACGATGTTGATCCTGAAGAAACAGTGGAAATATCCGCTAATGGAGGCTTTAAAAAGTTGTTTATTAAAATTCCTAACGAAGACTATCAGTTTATACAAGAAGACCTATTAGCAAATGGTGAGCAAGGAGCAATGTCTTTTCCATCTGTTTCTTTACATGGAGCACAGCTAGCTGGAAGCTACACGCCTATTGATGGCGAAGTTGGATGGCTACAAAGCCCTGGTATAGACGAAAACGGAAATCCAGTGTTTAGTGGTGGTGACGAGTACTATGTTACAGAAGCTGCTGTTAGTAATTTTAGTTTAATACCATATTATTCTGGCTTTGTTCAAAACTACTACGGAATAAACTTAGCTAATTACGAGTATGAATTTAACTTTACTGAAAACAACTATATTATACCAGGAAACTCTGTTCCTGATACTAGAGAGTTTGAAATTAGAGGTAAACATCCTTTCAACAACACCGGGCAATACGATAGTAAAATAAAGATAAAACAACCAGCGATACCTTATGCTCAGTTTTTATCTACAGAAGACATTGTTGCTAGCGAAACTGACGGTAACGGAAACTATATAGTAAATATTTCTAGTGTTGCTAATAACGGCACGCCTCAGTTTGGACAGTGGCTAAACGGGCAAAATATTTATTCTGATGAAGAGTACGCTTCTGGAAACGTCCCGGCTGGTCTTCTATACTACACGCTATATGAACAAACTACGCCTACTTGGCTTATAGAATCAAGCGTAAACTCAAATTTTGGAACTCCAACAACTCAAGATTATAATTGCCAAGTTATTATTCAGCCTAACTTTACAGGGTTTACTAGAGAGATCAACGTTAAAGTTGTAAACGCTAACTCTACTTTTGACTTTGACATTAATGGCCCAGCTGCTACCGACACATTCCAACAGTCAAGAAAAATAATAATACCTGGCGCTATAGGATTTTTATGGGTGGGAAATCAAGGCTTCCCCCCTGGCCACAGTTCAAACGAGTTTCACACTGGAACAAACGACGATTACTCAATTAACATGAATGAATCTGAAGAAATACTAGGCATATACTCGAATCAATACCAAGGAAATGTTAGCATGAGCTCTAGGGTAAACTTTAACGGACCGGTGCCTTACATAGCTAATGTTAGGAAAAAAGATCTTGGTGAAGCAGACTATACTTTTATAGCTGACGCTAGTACAACTAGCTGGATTAGTACTTATCCAAATATTTCACAACCATTGCAAGGAGAAGTTCACCACAAGCTAAACATAAGCTTTACTGGAACCGGTGGAGATCCAGGTTCAATATTAAAATTTGATCTTGTTCACGGGGCAAATCAAAACTTAGTAAAATCTTACACTATATTTAGAGCGTAATTATGGCAATAACAACATTATTTTTTTCAATAGATCCACAGTCAACAGGCGCCGCTATAGGCGATACCGCTTATTACATAGATGACGGCAACTTAGTTGCAACAGGTGGGTTTGACACTAGTTCAAGCATTGATAACATAATTAACATGGGCACTATAACAAGTTTTGGCTTTCAAAACTCATCTAGTGTAGCCGCGGTAAAAGCAACGCATGTTATAGTTTTTACAGATGAAACTTTTAGTTCTGGTGATATAAATTTTTCATACGCAGCAAATAGTAATGTTACTTACTCTAACAACTCAGAATTTCCCGGCACTACGACTCCAGGATTTTTTTTATATTACAATGCTGACTCTGGATACACTCAAAATCAAGTTATCAACGCTGGTGTTATATTAGATTCTACCAACCTTCAAGCAAAAGTTATAGGCGTTGCTCCATCTGCTACGGCAGCAGGTAGAGCAGCTAATTTTAAAAGCGCTGTTGAATTTGCTTCTAACGGCGCTATGACGTGTGCTTTGTCTACTACATCCGTGACAAACGATACGCTAACAGTAACTCAAAATGTAGCTGGCGAAAGTGGAAACACTGCCGTTGGTGACTTTATAGGTAACATGGATAGTATAACCTCATCTTTTCCTAACGCTTTTACCGGTGGAGCCGATGCAACAACTAGTTTTGAAGGTTATACTATGACAGTAGAAACAGATAACTTATACGACCTACCAACGGCTAACGACTACATATTCTTTAGTAAAGATAACTCTGTAAATTTAAGTTCGCTAATAGGATACTATGCAGAACCTAAGTTTGTAAACGATTCTAACGAATACGCAGAGCTGTTTAGCGTTGGGCTAGGCGTAACAGAAAGCAGTAAATAACAACCTTAAAGTGTAATTATTAATAGATATAATTAAATCATAATGGAAAATAAAAAACAATCACCTATGAAACTAGCTCCATTAGCCGCTATGGCTATAGTGAGTGGTGTTAAAGCGGGTGTTGATATATTTAGCGGCTTTGCTGCAAAAAGAAAAGCTCAAGCGGACTTGAAAAAACAACAAGCAGAGCTTGACAAAAGAATGGCTGCCTACGAAAACTTTGACTTTAGAATACAAAACCCCTACGAAGATTTAACTGTATCTACAGAAGGCCAAAGGCTAGCCAACGAACAAATGACTCAGCAGTCGGCTGACACACTACAGTCATTAAAAGCAGGTACAACAGGGGCTGGAGCTGCTGCTTTAGCTACGGCTATATCTAGACAAGGCGCTGCTAACGCTAGAGCTGCGCAGGCTAGTACTGCCCAACAAGAAGCTAGAAACCAACAGCTAACAATGGGTGCACAAGGAGCAATTGATCAAAATGTGAAAGCAGCAAACTTTGGAAGAACAGAAACGCTAGCAGCACTATCACAGCAAAACGTTGCTACATCACAAGGTATGCTAAACGATGCTAACGCTCAAATAACTAGCGGCGTTGGAGATCTACTAGGCTCTGTAACAAGCTTTGCGACACAAGGAGGTTTTGGTGACGGAAAAAAGACAATAACAGATCCAGTTGTTGGTAATATAGATGGTGACGCTGCAGACGTTGCAAGCACTACTAGAAGCGGTCAAACGTTTGGTATGAATAATTCAGGCATGCTAGACGAAACAGGACCACTATTTAACAACATGACATTTCAACAGCTTAATCGAGATCCAAACTTTAAACACTTAAACAGTGGCCAACTTAGAAGTTTATTTGAAGAGCAAAACCAAAGCAAAAGCATATTTACTCCTAGCTTAACACTTGGAGGTATAACAGGATAACAACTATGGCAAAAACAAACGCACTACTAGCGGGTAACGCTGCTATCAACAAAGCTAAAGCGGCTTCGGTAATAGACTATGGAGCTATGCTTGATAAAAGCGTAGAAATATTAAACACAAGATTTCAACTAGCAAACGATACTACTGTTGCTTTTTTAAATAACATGCCAGAAGACTTTTCAGCTGAGATTGTTCCAGTTGAAGGTAGAGAGCTTCTAACAAACTTTCTTAGAGAAAACAAAGATAGATACGCTGAGCTTTCAAAGACAGCAGGTAAATACTCTAACAGACCTACTAGCGAAGAATATTTAAACGCTACTAGAGAGCTAGAAAAAATAAAAAACTCTTTTGCTTCTACTAAAGAGTCTTTAGAAAACTTTGCTAAAACAAGAGAAAACGCAGCTAACAATGTTGGTAATTGGTCTCCAGCTATGACAGGTGTTGATCAAAACACGTATAAAGAAATAATAGGTAAAGAAGCTTATAAAAACTTAGATTACACTACTGACGGTATATTTTATACCGACGCTGCTGGAAAAAGAACAAACATAAATGACTTAAGCGGCGTTGATACTAGAGCCTCAGGTGCAACAGACGCGCTTTACACCGCTTTAGATGCTAGCGCAAAGGCTGGTGGAAAGGGACTAGAATTTACTTTTGATGAAAAAGGAAATCCTGCTGACTTAAACTCTAGAATGGTTTTAAGAAACGTAAACAATATACTGTTAGACAAAAAAGCAGCAGCTGATTTATTTATAGGTGGAGTTCCTGGTTACGAAAACGACTTAAGCACAAATCCTTCTTATCAATACATAAACGAGCAAGCGTCTTTAGGTAACGCAGATTATGCTAACATACCTAAAGGAGCTGATGGCAACGTAGATTTTACTAGTGACGAATACTTAATGAAACTAGAAGAACTTAAGTCAAGCGTACCTACAGAGTGGTTAAGCGGTTTTGTTATGGACATGATGAAAGAAGCTAACGCTGAAGGGTTCGGTAAGTACAACGAAAGCATAAAAACTAAAGGTGGTAAAGGCAGTGGCTTTAAAGATGAAACAAATTTCGCTGGCTTCTTTACAGACCTTTACAATGGATCAATGATGAAAATACCTGGTCTTGGTCAAAAAGTTCAATACGCAAAATATAATCCTGAAACTCAACAAGTAGAAATATACAACTCTGACAGAGCTACGATTGGTGATCCAATGTCGTTAGGTGAGTTTATGGGTGAAGTTGGTGTTCCACGAGACGCTAGACAAAAAGTACTAGACTACTTTACTGGAGCGAAAGATTCTGTATCAACAGAAACTAAAATGAGTCCGAAGTTTGAACAAAGAGTTAAAGATGCTTTTCCAGGAAGCAAAGAAGGTGGAAAGAAAAGGAGATTTGGTAGCAAAAATGACAACGACGACGATGAGGCTGTAGATAAACTAAGAGTTTTATTTCCAGATATTGACATTGATGTTTCAGAGTTTAATCTTAAAGAAAAAATAAGAATAGAAGGTAAAGACTTTTACATTAGAAGTGACGACTTTGATCCTCAGCAAGTCATAGATCATTTAAACGATGTAATGTACGGCAAAAAATCTTCATCTAATAAAGTGGATGACGCGTTAAACAAAAAATAAACTATTAATACATGTTTGAACTAAACGGCGTAGAGCTAACATCACAAGACATAAAAAATTATGCTCAAGAAAACAACATGTCTTTTACAGAAGGCTATGAGTTTCTTTTAAGCAAAGGTCTTAAGGAAAAAAGCGTAGAGTCATCTGTTGGCCTTATGGAGAACTTGTTTCCACAAATAGACCCTGTTGAGGAAATAGAAGATGTTTCTTCTGTTAAAGACGCTGGCGTTTGGGCAATGACAGGTATTGTAGACGCCATGGATGACCTTGGTAATATCTTTACTGGTAGTGTACAAAGAGCTAAGCTATTAGATCCAATAAGTAGAATTAAAAAAGGTACAGCAACAGACGAAGATATTCAAAAAGTTCTTGAGTTTAACAAGAATCCAAACATTGGCATGACTGACGAAATACTTAAGCAGGATTTTGAAAGAGAACTAATAGCTGAAAAGTATGGTAAACCAGCCGCGTTCTTTATGACGTTTTTTAAAGAAGGTACTGCGCAAAAATTTCTTCAAAGCACATTTCTTCAGGTTGGCGCTCTTCTAACAGAAAGAGGTAGGGCGCAAGCTGCTAAAGGAGCTGGTATAGGAGCTACTTCAGCGGCTTCGTTAAACCTTGTTCCTGGTTTAGCATTTTTGCCAGAAGAAATAGCTTCAATACCTATAATGTCACTTTCAGGAGGTTACGCCGGTATAAGCCAAGCTTTAGAAGTTCAACTTACATTGTCAGAGCTTATCACTGAAGAGCTTTTAGAAAAAGGTATAAACGCTAACGACGCAACAGTAGAAGACGTTAGAGCCATAATGGAAGATGAAGAAGTGTTTAGCGATATTAGAAAGAGAGCTGTAAGAAGAGGTAACACTATTGGAACAATAGATGGTTTTACTGGCCTATTTTTGAAAGGAGCTATTAGAAAAGGTAGGGGCGTTACTAAGCGTGGTATACCTACTAGGAGCAGAACGTCAGGATATTTAGCGGGAAGCGCGTTTGAAACAGGCATGGGTTTAACCAGTGAATTAGCTGGACAAATAGCTGCCGAGCAAGACTTAGATATTACAGCTATACTTGAAGAAGGTTTTATAGATAAAACTATGGCGCCAGTGAGCCTCGCATACAACCTTTACAAAGGTCCTGCCACTTACAGTATAAACGGCAAAGAAGGTGATAGTGGAAAAATGTCTGCTAAAGAATTTTTTGAATATGTAAACAGCTTGTCAGATACAGAGCTCTACGAACAAATGCCTTTGTTTAAAATAGAAAACGATAAGCTTGCTAGCAACATATTAGCTCAGAGAGTTTACGATGTAGCTGTTGACATGGAAGTTGACACTAGAATTAACGATCCTAAAAAAAGAGCTGAAGCGATAAAACTTCAAAAAGAGCTTAATAAAATAAAAGACAAAAAAGGTGCTACTTACGATAAAAGAAGAAGCAAGTTAAAAGAAAAAATCAACGCAATAGCAGACGAGTTTGCTGACAATGAAGTTGACGTTACTAAAGAGCAGCAAAACGAAGCTATTAAGCTTAGTAGAAAAGACAACGTAAAAAAGTTAATAAAAAGCGAATCTGAAAAGCTTAAAGAAATGGGTAAAGATCTTGGTGGTCTTGACCTAGAATCTTACGATACAGAACAAGAAATGGTTGACGCCTTTGTAGCTGCAGGCGGTAACATAAATGAAATAAGTAGAGACGCTGACGGCAAGGTAACGCAAGAAGCTTTGATACTAGGCGAAAAAATGTTTATCAACATAGATCGCGCTGCCGCAATAGAATCTATAAATCCGGCATCTCACGAGGTGCTACACAGAATAATAGGTAACTCATTTGCAAACCTTGATGAAGCTACTAGGCTTAAAGTTGCTGGAGGCTTCTTCAACACAATGACTAAGTCACAAAGAAAGTTTGTTACACAAAGACTTAAAGATGATTACAATGTAGACACTGTTGACGATGGTTTTTTCAAAACTGATAAAGCAGAAGAAATATTTACAGTGTTTGCTCAAGGTATAAGAGACAATGAAATTACTTTTGACGAGGGATTATTTAGTAAGTTAGGTCTTATACTACAGGAGTTTCTTAGAAAGTCACCTATATTTAAAGGTAAGTTCAAGGGAGAGTTTACTAATGGTAAACAGGTGTACAATTTCTTAAAGCAATATAATCAAGACATCGAGACTGGAAAGTTTAGTGAAAGAGTAAAAGACTTTGCCGCTGTAGACAGAGCTGACGAAACTAAAACCGCGGCGTCTAACAGACAGATTTCTGATGAAGCTAAAAAGATACAAGCTGAAGTTGATGCTTTAGGTAAAAAAGCTGATGGTAGCAAGATGACTAAGGCAGAGTATGACGCTGGTCCTAACATTAAAGCATACGAAGAACTTATTTCTAAAGGCAAGCTAAGAACGTTGATTAAAAACCAACTTGTAAAGCAAGGTATAGATATTCAAGCAGAAGACGCTAACGTTAATGGAATACCTTTGCAAGAGTTTTTAGAAGATGTTGAGTCAAGGCTTACTACAGAAATACTAAACTTTAATCCAGACAAAGAAACAACAACACAAGGTAAGTTTGGACTTTCTGGTTTTATAAATCAAAGAATAATATTTAGAACTGGTGACGTTGCTAAGACTGGTAAGAAAAGAGTTGATACTAAGTCGTTAGACAAAGAGCAAGAGTCTGCGGGCGGAAAGTCTATGGCTGACAACATACAAGACAAAGAAGATTCTGGCTTACAAGACTTAGAAACAGAAGATTTATCTGCTCAAGCTCAACAAGATAAAAAAATAAAAGAAGACAAAGGAGAAGCCGGCATATTTTCTAAGCTTAGAAAAAGACTAACGCTAAAAGGACAACCTATACTAGGTGAAAGAACTAACTCTGAGTCTATTGTAAATACTATACTAGTAGAAGTAAGAAGAATATTTGTTTCAGAAAGAACACCTTTATCTAGCGATAAGTTTTTAGCTAATTTAGAAAAGTCTTTAGACGCAAGATTATTTAAGCTTATAAAAAATGCTTTAGGTATTAAAAAAGCTTACGATGACTTTATAATAGAAAACGCTTCTGAAATAGCTAATCTACCCACTAAGCACTTAGTTGCTTTAGAAAGAGAGGTTAAAGACGATGCTGATCGTATGTTCACTGAGTTTGACAAAAAGCTTACGTCAAAAGAAGATGTTCAAAGAGCTGTAGATCAAGGACTATTAGACAAGGAGGCTTTAACTAAAATAGACAAAGGACAAGCTGTTAATCTTTACAGAAAGAAAAACAATATAAATCTTGACAACGTAGTTAAGTTTTTTGACGCACCACCTATAAACCCTAAGACTGGTAAGCGTAGCGGCTTGAAAGGTACTAGAAAAGATACATTGGCTAGAAGATTTGCTTTTGAGTTAGCTCAAGACGCTTTACCAGAAATCGCTAGGATGCCCGAGGTTGCAGATTACAGAAGTTTAATAGATAATGCTGAATTTGGTAAGGTTCAAATAAACGAGCTATCTAGGATGATTAACAGAGAGCCTAGGTTAATGTTTTCAGATAAAAAAGCTTCAGGTAAAAGAGCGGCTCTTACTAACACACAAAAAGCGCTACAGAAAGGCTCAAATATAAGCGTTCCTACTCAACGTTATCTTGAAAAATTATTAAACGGCGAGCTTAAACAAAGTCAAATTGACGAAAATGATATAAATCAACTACTAGCTAACAAGCTTTTTTTAGAAAGACCGTATGAAAGAATTTCAGACAAAGGAATACTTAAAGACTTGCTAAAAGAAATAACAGAATTAAGAAAAAAAGGTTTTAAAACGCAGAAGATTTACAAAATGTACGAGCAGCACTTTATTGCTTTAGCTAATTCTGTGATGCAAAAAAACTCTGCTATTTCCGCTGATAAAGTTGTTAGAGAAGGAGGTAGACCTGATCTTACGTTTATATACGATAACAGCGGTACTATAGTTGGTGTTGAAATAAAAATGGATACAGCTAGAGGAGTTTCTCAGACAGCCTCATTTAAGCTTGTTAACGGTAAGTTTGAAGTTTCTTTTTCAAACCCTAATCCTCAAAACACACAAGCTGAACAAGATCTTCAAAATAAAATGTCAGAAAGGCTTTCGCAGTTGCTTAACGACTCAGAAATTAGCTTTGACAATGAAAACCAAGGCGTAAGCACTGATGACGCTAAGACATTAAAGCTGATTTCACACATGTTCTTGAAGGATATGCGCGTTGAAATTACTGCTGCCTACATTGCAGCGCACTACAACATGAAAGGCTTACCGGAAACATTTATAAACATAGGTGAAGCTGGTTTGTTCTACATGTTAGAAAACGTTGTAAAACCTGAACAATCAAAGTTTTACGAAAATAAAGTTAAAGAGCTTGTTAGCGAGGGTATAAGCGAGGCAGACGCTCAAAAACAAGCTCGCCAAAAGTTTGTAGAAACAAGAGAAATAACGTTGAGAGTAGCTGAAGCTTTAAATATACCTGAGCTAAAGTCAAATCAAAAATTATACTTAGGCGCTAGACTAATCGTTAGCGAGGCTAGACCAAAAAAGAATAATACGCACAGAGTCACAGGTAAAATAGAGCCTCAAATAGATTCTAAAAACTTTGACGATTCAACGTTTGGAAATCTTTCTAACCCTAAAAACATGGCTAGGTTTGTTGAAGCTTTAAACAATGACTCAGTTAAGTACGGCTCAAAATCTTCTAATAGAAACCTTGAAAAAGCGGCAATGAACGCTAGGCTAGTAGATAAAAATACTAAAGCCAAAGGTATTAGTATATGGGACTTTGATGACACCTTAGCTCAGACTAAATCTAATGTACTTTTCACTGATCCTAACGGCAAGAAAGGAAAACTTAATGCAGAAGACTTTGCTAAGAAAGGAGCTGATCTATTGTCAAAAGGATATGTGTTTGACTTTTCAGAGTTTAGCAAAGTAACAGACGGTAAACCTGGGCCTTTCTTTAAAAAGGCTATTGACAGAGTTAAAAAGTTTGGAAATAAAGACAACTTTATATTAACAGCAAGACCCGCTGACGCCGCTGGTCCTATTAAGCAGTTTTTAGACAGCTTAGGTTTAGACATACCATTAGAAAATATAACTGGACTAGCAAACTCTACTCCGCAAGCAAAAGCTCTTTGGATAGTAGACAAGGTTGCTGATGGATATAATGATATTTATTTTGCAGACGATGCTTTAGCCAATGTGCAAGTTGTTAAAGATGTGTTAGGGCAAGTTAATGTAAGGTCTAATGTTCAGTTAGCTAAAGCTAAATACAGTAGAAGGAAAAATACTCCTATATTCAAGGCTAGAATGACTAAAGCTAGACCAGATTTAACTGCTAAACAAATAGGCGCGATTGTTGGATCTGTGTTTGACTTTACTGAATCTGATGCTGTTCCCATTAAGAAAAGAAACAAATTTGAAAACTTAGCTTACAACTATATAGAAAATGGTTTTGTTATATTACCTGAAGATGGATATAAGATTATAGAAGCTGAAAGATTAGCTACTATAAAGAAGATAGACCCTATGTCTGTTAATAATCCTAATGAGATAATAGAAAAATATGCTGGAACTGTCAAAGAAGCTAAAACTAATCCAGACACTGTTAAAGAGTTTAGCAATAAAAAAGACTTAGGTAATGGTGTTGTAACTTATAAAGTTGAACAAACGAAAGAAGGTCAATTAGCTGTTAGAAAAGTTATTGATACTCACTTTGGTAAAAAATCTAATCCTTGGTGTTTAGCTGCTAGATCTAACAGAGCGGAGCAAGAGTATCAAGAGTTCAGTAACAAAGACGAAGCTGATAGGTATGCTGACGAGCTCAAAGAGAGAGGTTACGAAGCTGAAGTTTCTTATTTTGCAGTAAAAGAAAATGTAGATGGGGTTGAAGTGGAAAGCGATGGTACGTACGAGGTATACGGTGATCTTATGCTTGAACCTGGTGACCCTAGAGCGCTAGACGAGGCTTTCACTTCCTGGGAGAGTTATAAAAGAGGTGGTAAAGGTTACCAAGTAGTATTTACAGACGGCAAACTGTCTCACTTTAAAGATGGTAGTGGTCAGTACTGGGATAGGATGGATGCTAACAAAAGCTATATATCTAAAAAGCTTAACGATCTTAAGTTAGAAAATGGTTTTACTCAAAAACGTGAGTTAAACATAAGCACGGGTAAAGAAGTAGTACTTGAACAAACCAAGATAACTGGCAATAAGCAAAACGGTGTTTACACTGAGACTGTAGTTGATCCACGAGATAATACTACAACCACTAACAAAAAAGAGTACAAGGATGGCGAGCAATTAAGTCATAAGCAAACCACTAAAAAATCTAATGGTGTTACTACAATTGTAGTGGGCGGTGTCTTAGATATAGAAACTATCTACCCAGAAGGTTTTGATAACACAGGTGTAAAATATACTGAGGTAGGTAAAATAATGAAGAAAGCATCTAAGCAAACTGGTTTAGATCTGTACATTAAAAACCCAACAAGCATAAGAACGTTTGAAAAACCAGGTACAAGAACTGATGTAAAGGTTGTTAAAGGTGCTGTTGGTGGAAAGGAAATTACTTTAGAGGTAGAGATTACTACTGTCGAGACTCAAGGCGCACCATTGTCTAGTAGATTTCAAGACAGGACGGATAGCATAAAAGTAAACGGTAAAACTGTATACACTGCACCTAAAGTAAACTTATCTAAAAGCTCTTTACGCAGAAGCAAAGCGGTTCAAAACGTTTTAAAGCAGTTTGACATAAAGTCTGACGTGCAACAAGCCAAAATAAAAGCTAGTAATAGAAGAAGTGTAGACTTTAATAAAATATTAGAAAGAAAAACTGGTGTTCCTTTTGATGAAACATTTTCTAGAGCAAGAGCTATAAAGAGAGGTAGGGATAAGAATAAATTTCAACTGTTTGTTCCTCCAAGCGCTGATGACTTTGTAGGACTAATATACTACATGATTGGCAAAGGCAGACAAGGAGAACAAGACTTTCAGTTTTTAAAGAAAAACTTAATAGATCCTTTTGCTAGAGCTAGTAGAGAGCTAGATATGGCTAGACAGTCGTTAATAAACGATTGGAACAACGTTAGAAAAAAACATAAAGATGCAGTTAAAAAGCTAGGTAAAAAAATACCAGGCATGGATTATACTTACGATGATGCTATTAGAGTATTTTTGTGGGATTTAACTGGTCAAGAAATACCTGGGTTGTCAAAAAAAGAAGTAAGAGAGCTAAGAGATGTTGTAGTTAAAAACATGGGGCTAATAAAGTTTGCTATGGACGTTAAGCTTATAGTGCAGTTAAAAGACGGGTACGTTAAGCCAGATGAATCATGGACAGCTGGTAGTATAGCGTCAGACGTGCAAGAAGCTGTAAACGACATTAGAAGAGGTGAGTTTTTACAAGAGTGGTCAAAAAATATTAAAGAGCTATTTACCGAAGATAACTTAAACAAACTTGAAGCGTTGTTTGGAACTACATACAGGCAATCGCTTGAAGACATTCTTTATAGGATGGAAAAAGGTAAAAACAGACCTAAAGGAACAGACGCTGCTACAAATAGATTTATGAATTGGCTAGCTGGTTCTGTTGGCGCTATAATGTTTTTTAATGTTAAGTCCGCTGTTCTTCAAAATATATCTATATTAAACTACATAAACTACACTGACAACAATCCTATTCAAGCAGCTAGAGCTTTTGCTAATCAAAAGCAATACTGGGCAGACTTTGCTTATATATTCAACTCTGACTTTTTAAAACAAAGAAGATCTGGTCTCAACACAAACATTGAATCTAATGAGCTAGCTTCAATAGCTGCAAACGCGACAAATAAAGCTAGAGCAATACTAGCTTACTTGCTTAAAATAGGTTTTACACCTACTCAAATAGCAGATAGCTTTGCAATTTCAGCGGGAGGAGCAACATTTTATAGAAACAGAGTAAAAAGATTTGTTAGTGAAGGTATGAGTCAAGCAGAAGCTGAAAAACAAGCTTTTGCAGAGTTTAGAGAAACAACAGAAGAGTCTCAACAGTCTGCTAGACCTGATAGAATATCTAAGCAACAAGCTTCAAGCTTAGGAAGGTTATTGTTAAACTTTCAAAACTACCCAATGCAACAAAACAGAATAATAAAGAAGACTGTTTTAGACATGAAAAACGGCAGAGGAGACATGAAGCAACATGTTTCTAGGTTATTGTACTATGGATTTGCTCAAAACATAATATTTTTATCTCTTCAAAACGCTTTATTTGCAATGCTGTTTGAGGAAGCAGAAGATGATGACGAGCTCTTAGACACTAAGACTGAAAGAATATTTAACGGTATGGCAGACACGCTGCTTAGAGGATCTGGAATAGTTGGTGGAATAATAGCTACAGTTAAAAACACTGTGCTAAAAGCTATGTCAGAAGGCAAGAAAGGTAGAAACGCTAACGAAGCAAATATTTTATTAGAGGTTACAAATTTATCACCAGCAGTAGGTAGTAAGCTGAGAAAAATAGTTAAAGGATTTAGATCTTACAAGTGGGATAAAGACGCTATATCAGAAATGGAAATATACGACTCTAGAAATCCTATATGGAGCATATCTGCACCTATAATCGAAGGTACTACCAACGCTCCTGTTGACAGAATTGTAAGAAAAATAAACAATATAAGACTAGCTCTAGACTCTAACTACTCTGCAATGGCTAGACTATCGATGTTTCTTGGTGTTAGTCCTTACGAATTAGGTATTAATCCTATGAAAGACGTTAAAGACGCTAGACAAAGATCAAAAGATAAAAGCAAAGGCAAAGGTAATCAGTCTACTTCTACTAAGAAAGGAGAAAAAAGATGCAAAGCTGCTACTAGTTCTGGCCCACGATGTAGAAACATGACGAACAACAAGAACGGTAAGTGTTATGCTCACCAATAATCGTGTAATAATTAATACTATGACACTAAGAATTATTATATTCTTGCTTTTAGTTTTATCTGCTAGTAAATCTGAAGCACAAATTAAAAAAGCCTTTAAGTTTTCTACGTTTTACGTAGCTGCTAATGGTGGTACATCTCTATCAGATGAAGATGTTTATTCTGTTGAGGGTAGTACGTTGATATACGATACTATATTTACTCCTTATGATTACTCACTAACAATGGGTATACGCAAGATTAAAAGGTTCGGATATGAAGGATCAACACCATTTAAGGATGGTACAGAAACATCTTTTTCAGATGCTGCTAACGTAGGTTTGTCACCATTTGAGTTTTTGTTTGAAGTAGATTATAAAAGACAAGAAGGTATAGAATACTTTGATCAACAGCATTTTGTAAGATATGTTGACGATAGATGGTTAGCTAAAGTAGAATATATTGTAGACGGCTTTGCAGACATAGAGTACTTTGAATCTACACAAAGATTAAGATTAAACGGCAAGAATAAACTATCGTTTAACTTAGGTGCAGTTCAAAGATTAGCAGAACCTTATGGTTATGATCCACTAGAAGAGTGGTCGTTTGAAAACAATAGAATACATTACACATGTTTAGCTATAGAAGAGGGTTATAGCATAGATGTATATGAGTCAGAGTATAGAGCTCCTGACGGAGCTATAATAGCTACAAGCGCTGAGGTGTGGAACAAAGTTATTATGCCTGGCATATTAAAAGATTATGTTGAAAAGAAAAGAGGAGAGCTAAACAATCAGTGGCAACACTCGTTAGTTGTTGGTTTTGACTTTTATCATTATAAGAAAAACTTTTGGTTACACACTTGGGGCAACTTAATGCCTTACCACTACAACGATGGTGGTCAGTTCTCATATCACAACTTTAACGACGGAGAACAATGGTATGATTACTCAGGTGGCTTGATATTTGGTTATAAACTAAATAAAAACCTAGGCGTGTTTCTAGAAGGTAAGTATAATAAGTATTGGAACAAAGAATGGTACGACTTTAAAGGTGGTATTAATTACATAATTTTTTAACATGGCAAAAGAATTAAACGAAAACACTAGCTTCAAAGTTAGTATACAAACTTTAATAGGGATAGGGTTTGGAATGGCAACTATAATTAGCATGTGGTTTGT
>UEXM01001614.1_pt1 | contig 18201 bp, 36 predicted proteins | sample 1796661 | NCBI WGS metagenome assembly UEXM01 (sample SAMEA4772469, study PRJEB27181) | metagenome | reverse complement strand
CTAATCATATGTAATATTAGCGACACATACAACCAATCATACTACCACTATTATCATTCATGATATGTAAGTTTAATTTATCTACATATCCCGTTAATTTAAGTCTTATAATATCGCACAAATCAAGACAATCAACTTTAGTTATTGACTCAATACCTTCTAACAATTTATCTGTTACAGGTATTAATTGATATAATCCATCATTTAATATTATTAAATCCATTCTTTTAACTCTTCTCCCATAACTTCCGATGCTATGTTTATTTTTTTACGTAAAGCTTTTACAATACGTTCATCTACAGTTTTTTCACATAAAATATCTATGTAAGTCATTTTTCTTTTTTGACCAATACGATTTATTCTAGCTTCACTTTGAGTTCTTTTTTCTAAATCATAACCATTAGAATAATAAATCATAACGTTAGCTTCAGTAAGTGTAATACCATAACCACCTGTTTGAGGTGTACCTACCAAGAATCTAATTTTAGAATTAGGGTCTTGTATTTCTTTAATGGCCTTGGCTCTATCTGCAGTAGATGTTGACCCATAATAAGTCATCACGGAACCCGGATAAGTTTTTTCAATTGCCTTAACAATTGAATCTATATCATGTCTCCAATGAGCCCAGATAATAGCTTTACCCTCTACCTCTTCAAGAATATTCATCAAAGCAGGAATTCTTTCGTTTTTAATAATTTTTAAAGTACCATCATCTGCTTTAAAATGACCACAAGTAATTTGTTGGAGTCTCATTAGCTGCACTAATGCAGTAGAAGTTGTCATTAACTTACCATCCATTTGAGCTAATGCTACTTGTTTCATTTGATCATAAAGTTTTTGTTGTTCTTTGCTTAACTGTATAATTCTTTTTTGATACGTATAGTCTGGTAAATCTAAACAGTCTTCTTTTAAAACTCTGTCAGAAAACAAAGAAATTTTATCAGATAGTTCTTGTAAATTTTTATAACCAACTGGAACTTTGGCGCTATGGCTACCGAAATTCATAGTTTTTAATATTGCGTATCTTGATCTAAATGCAAGGTAAGAAGTAAAATCTAATAAACCTTCATCTAAAAACTCACACTGTTTATATAAATCAAGTGGGGATTTAGTAATTGGAGATCCTGTTAAAATTCTTCTATACTTTGCATGCCTACCTAGTGAGCAAATGTTTTTAGATCTTTTAGCATCAGGATTTTTAATAGTAGTGGACTCATCAATAGCCATCATAGTTCTATGACATCTTAAAAATTTAGCTGCAAACTCTACACCTTTTTCTGTACTAAAAGCATCAACATTCATAATCAATATGTGAAGATCTTCACCTGTTTCAAATAAAGTATCTAACTTTAATTGTTGTCCTTTATTTATATTAGCTTGCCACAACACCATTTTTTTATCTATGTGGTCTACCATATGTGTTGGTATTTCCGAATCAAACCAATTCTTATAAACACCTTTAGGTGCTACTAAAAGTAATCCATTAATTTTACCTTTGTCATAAAGCATTGATACATTATCAATTAATACTTTAGATTTACCTGTACCCATTTCCATAAAGTACGCAAAATTTTCTTTATTCCACGACTTTTTTAATGCAGATAATTGATGCCCATAAGGCTTTGTCTTAAATTTATAGTCCATAATATTTCTTCTTTCTATTGACAGTGATAACATAACCCTATAATAGATGTCAATAGGAAAGTTATGAACACAGTTTATATAATACAAGAATTACCAGGAACTAAAATAGGAGCACCTAAATTTAATATTATGGGAGCTCAAAAGTTTGGTACATTAAAAACTTTATTACCAGAACACTCACAAATTATATTGTCTCCAGGACCATTAATTTTTAAATTAAGAAAATTATTAGATAAATATACAGAAAAAGATTATTTACTACTTACAGGCGATCCTGCTATTATTGGGGTTGCATGTTCAATTGTAGCAGATAAAACAGGCGGTAAATTTAATTTATTAAAATGGGACAGACAAGAAAAAACTTATTACCCAATAGAAATAAATTTATATGAACAAGGAAAGATTGAAGATTAAACTTGACATAGGATATTATGACATTATATTAACAGCATCATTAACTACTACGAAAGGTAAAAAGACATGAGTATAAATCTAGAAGAAGACAAAGTTGATTCGTTAGCGAGTGCTAATACGAATGACATCAAAGAACTATCTGCACAAGTCGTTAAATTAAGGACTATGGAAGATACATATAAACAAAAAGAAGAAGAATTAAAAAAAATTAAAAATGATATGGACGTTTTATCAGGTGAGGTTATACCTACTATGATGACAGAAATGAATATATCCAAATTTAGTTTATCAGACGGTGCGGCTGTAGAGGTCAAACCTGTCTATGGTGCTTCTATTCTTAAAGCAAAACAAGAAGAAGCATTTAACTGGCTTCGTAATAATGACTTGGGGGATCTTATTAAAAATGAGATCACCGTTTCCTTTGGTCGTAACGAAGATAACAAGGCTGCAGAATATGCAGTCCTTGCACAAGGTCAAGGATATCAACCTTCCCAGAAATTAAAGGTTGAACCTATGACACTTAAAGCATTGGTTCGTGAGCGTCTCGAAGCTGGGAAAGAGATGCCCACGGATCTATTTAACGTGTTCGCAGGAAACAGAACCAAAATAACAAGGAAATAGAAACATGAACAAAGAACCGACGATAAAGAAGAATGGTGCATTGTCTACAAACGTAGTGTTTGAAGCTGATGCAGCAGTACAAACTGGAACGGTGACGCAAGAGGATCTTGCATTACCATTTCTTAAAATACTTGGTCAGTTATCTCCTGAAGTAAACAAGAGAGACGGCAAGTATGTTGAAGGAGCAGAACCTGGAATGATATACAATTCAGTAACAGGTGAACTCTTTAATGGTGAACAGGGAGTCCAAGTGATTCCATGTTACTACAAACTCGAGTACGTCGAGTGGAAAGATAGAGGAAAAGATGGATCAGGTGCTCCGGTCAATATCTATCCTTCATCTAGTGACATCATGACTAAAACAACTAGAGGCGGTGACTATAAAGATAGACTTCCAAACGGTAATTATATCGAAAAGACAGCGCAACATTTTGTTGTAGTCAATAGTGCATCACCAACTACTGCGTTGATTGCTATGAAATCTACTCAATTAAAAATTAGTAGAAAATGGAATAGCATGATGCAAAGCATAAAGATGCAAGGTAAAAACGGTATGTTTACACCAGCATCTTTTAGCCATCTTTATCAACTAAAAACTGTGCAACAGTCTAACGACAAAGGTACATGGTTTGGTTGGGAGGTGAGCAAAACGGGTCCAATTGAGGATGCTGCATTGTATCAACAAGCTAAACGTTTTTCTGAAAGCATTTCTAAAGGAGATGTTCAGGTTAAACATGGTGAAGAAGATACAGCTAAAGCTACCGATGGGTCAGCTCACTACTAAAATTCCTTTATAGGAATTGTTGCAACTGGGGTGGTAAAGCGAGAGTGGAGCCACCCCTACTAAAGAGGAAAGATGGAAGATAAGTTTATAGAAATATTTACAGGTTTAAAAAGAGATTATGGTTATGCAGATATTAATTCTGCTTATAAAGATCCATCTACAGGTAAACTTAAATTAAAATATGGTTGGGCAGCCAAACCATTAATTGAGTCTGATTATTTAGATCACTTATCTGGTAAAAAATCTATTGGTATCCAACCTTGTAATGATGAAGGACTAGCAAAATTTGGAGCGATTGATATTGATTCTGATGAATACGATAACTTTGATTTAAGAAAGTATTTAGAAATTATAGATAAAAAAAATATTCCCGTAGTACCTGTCAAATCTAAAAGTGGTGGACTTCATATTTATGTGTTCTTTAAGGAACCAGTTAAAGCAAGTTTTGTTAGAAACTTTTTAGATAAATTATTATTTACATTTGATTTAAAAGCATCGACAGAAATATTTCCAAAACAAACACAACTAGGTGTGGGTTCAGATCAAAAACCTATTAATGGTAACTTTATTAATTTACCTTATTATAATCGTAATGAGAGAGTGGGTGTTAATTTAGATGGTTCGGAGTTTACCTTTGAGCAATTTATAAAAGTCGTCGAGGCTAACACAAAAACTAAAGAAGATCTAGAAGAATTTGCTAATGAATTAATTAGACTCGAACTTACAGGTGGTGCAGATGAATTTATAGATGGTCCTGTATGTTTACAAAGATTATCAAAATCTAAACTAGATGATTACAGAGATAGATTTATTTATAACTACATGGTGTTTGCTAAAAAGAAATATCCTGACAATTGGGAAGAAAAACTTTTAGAAGGTGCTAGAAATTATATTGTTTATGATAACATTTGGGGAGATGAAAAAGTAAAACAAAAAATTAAAGCATATAAAAAAGAAACTGCAGGGCATACTTGTTCAGAAGAACCTATTAATAGTATGTGTGTTAAGTCAGAATGTTTAAAAAGAAAGTTTGGTGTAGCATCAGACAAAGTTAAAAAGTTTCCGACACTATCTGCATTAATCAAAATAGACTACTCTCCTGATCCAGAATTTAGATTTACAGTACATTACAACGACAAAGTAGAAGGCGAAACTACACAACAAATAATAGCTAGAGATATCAATTATATCATGGACCAAGAAAAATTAAGACGTTTAATTGGAGCCCACACTCCTATTCCGCCACCACGAATCAAAGGTGATGATATGCAAAATGTTTTAGATAACTTATGGCAAGGGATGAAAACAGAAAAAGCTCCTCCCGGTACATCACCTAAAGAAGTATTACATAAACATTTAGAAGATTATATACATGGTGTTCCAGCGGTAAGTGATGCTGCATTTAGAAGTGGTAGTACCTTAATTGATACAGATGGTTATGCTTATTTTGTATTTGATCCATTTTATAATTTTTTAAAAAATAAAGAATGGAAAGCTAAAATCGATAGAACAGGTCAAATGTTAATGGATTTTTTTGAAGCGGAACTTCGACATCCTAAAAGATATCCTAAAAAGAATACTGAAAAGAAATCTAATAATCCTGTAAGATGTGTAAAAGTTTCTATGACTTATTTTGAAAAAGAAGAAAATGAAGTAGAGATCTTACCAATGAAGAGTAAAAAAGATATTCTTTAATGACAAAGGTTACGAAGATATACGGTCCTCCAGGTACAGGGAAAACAGAAAAATTAATTAGAAGAGCCATGGCTTACATAAGAGTAGGCACTCCAGTAAATAGAATAGGTTATTTTGCATTTACTCGTAAAGCAGCTCACGAAGCAAGAGATAGAATGCTTAAGAAAAATCCTAAATATAAAAAGAAGCAACTTAAATATTTTCAAACATTACACTCTTTAGCTTTCCATAGTTTAGGACTTCGAGAAGAAAACGTAATGCAAGACTATCATTACAACGATCTTGGAAAAGAATTAAGTATAAGAGTTAATGCAAAAAAAGATGCGGACGCTTCTCCTTATTTAACTTGTGACAATGAATATTTTCAAATTATTTTAAAAGCAAAAGAAAAAGATATTCCTGTATGGGATGAATATTGCACGGCAGAACATTCAACTGATGTAGATCCTGATTTATTAAAACACATAGAAGCAAATTATAATCATTACAAACATCCTGACATAAATAATTTAGTAGATTTTACAGATATGATTCACGATATAGTGCAAAGGCCAGATAAAATTCCAGACTTCGATGTAGTTTTTATTGACGAGGCACAAGATCTTTCACCCATACAATGGAAACTATATGACATATTAAAATCTAAATCAAAAAATATTTATCTTGCAGGTGATGATGACCAAGCAATTTATGGTTGGGCAGGCGCAGATGTAGATCGATTTATAAAAGAACCTGCTTTAGAAAAAGTATTATCTAAATCAAGAAGAATTCCAAAAGCCGTGCAAGATGTTTCAGAAATTATTACTGCACGAATCGAAGGACTCCGAGCAGATAAAAATTATCTACCAAGAAATGAAGAAGGATTATGTAGTAAAATCAATAGTTTAGAAAATATTGATCTTTATCAAAATAATTGGTTGATCTTAACTAGAACCATATCTCGGTCAAAAGAAGTATGTGATTTATTAAAAGTAAAAGGTTTGTATTATGAAAACAAACATCAAAAAAGTTATAACACTAAACTTTACAAAGCCATTATTAATCACAGCAAATGGTTAAATGGTGAAGAAGTTCCTGATACTGCTCTTGAAGATATAAAAGAATATATGGGTAATAGAGAACTTAAAAAAGATTTAAAATGGTTTGAGTGTTTTGATAATGCACCCGCTGATGACAAAATTTATATAAGATTAATGTTATCTAATAAAGAAAAATTAAGTAATGAAGCACGAATCAAAGTATCAACAATTCACGCTGCAAAGGGAGGTGAATGTGAAAATGTAATTTTAGTATTAGATAATGCTAAAAAAATAAGAGAGGCTACCATTAAAAGCATAATAAAGCGTGACGAAGAGCATAGAGTATGGTATGTAGGTTGCACGAGAGCAAAAAGAAATTTATATTTGATGAGAGCAAAAATAGAACGAAAGGGATATCAACTATGACACATAAAAATATATTTGACGAAGCGTTTCCACAATACACCCAAGTAGGAGGGAATCACTACACCAAGTTTCCTATACAACCTTATGAATTTATTTCTAAAAATAATCTTTCTTTTTTTCAAGGGAATGTAATTAAATACGTTTGTAGATATCAAAGAAAGGGAGGAGCAGAGGATTTAAAAAAAATTGTACACTATTGTCAATTAGAATTATTGAAACTTAATGATGAAAAAAATAAAAAATGAAAGTACCTTTATTTGAAGCACAGACAGAATGGAATGAACCAGAAGAGTATCCTGATTTAAGAAAGTATGATGAGATCGCGATCGATTTAGAGACAAGAGATCCTGATTTAAAATCAAAAGGATCTGGATCTATTATTGGTAATGGTGAAGTCGTAGGTATAGCTGTAGCTGTACCAGGAAGAAAATTTTATTTTCCAATTGCTCACGGATCAGGGCCAAACATGGACAGAAAGAAAACTTTAGAATGGTTTAAAGATGTTTGTGAATCAGATGCTATAAAAATATTTCACAACGCTATGTATGATGTCTGTTGGATTAAATCTATGGGTCTTAAAATCAATGGACAAATAGTTGATACAATGATTGCAGCATCATTAATTGATGAAAACAGATTTAGATTTGATTTAAATAGTTTGTCTTGGGATTATTTAGGTTACGGTAAAAATGAATCTGCATTAAATGAAGAAGCAAAGTCTAGAGGATTAGATCCCAAAGCAGATATGTGGCAGCTACCTGCAATGTATGTTGGATCTTACGCAGAGAAAGATGCAGAGCTTACGTTAGAGCTTTGGCAAATATTTAAAAAAGAATTATTACATCAAGACGTTGAGTCTATTTTTGAACTTGAGACAGATCTCTTTCCTTGTCTGGTAGACATGCGTTTCCTTGGAGTCCGAGTAGACGTTCAACGAGCTCATAAATTAAAGCAGCAGTTAACATTGCAAGAAGAAGAGCTCCTGCACAAAATAAAAAAAGAAACGCACATAGACGTTCAGCTAATGGCTGCAAGAAGTGTTGCCAAAGTTTTTGATAAACTTGGTTTACCATACGAACGAACTGCAAAATCACAGGCTCCATCTTTTACTAAAAATTTTATTTCGAATCATGAACACCCTGTGGTTAGGATGATTGCTAAAGCGAGAGAAGTTAATAAAGCTCATACTACATTTATAGATACCATAATTAAACACGAACATAAAGGTCGTATCCATGCAGATATAAATCAAATTAGATCAGATAATGGCGGAACTGTGACCGGTAGATTCTCGTACTCAAACCCAAATTTACAACAACTTCCTGCCAGAAATAAGGAACTTGGACCTCTAATTAGATCTATATTTATACCCGAGGAGGGCCATACATGGGGTTGTTTCGACTATTCACAGCAAGAACCGAGGCTAGTGGTGCATTATGCAGCTCTCCATAAATTTCCTTCTGTAAATGATGTAATGGATAATTATGAAAATGATACATCAACAGACTTTCACCAGGTTGTAGCAGACATGGCAAAGATTCCAAGATCACAAGCCAAAGTAATTAACCTTGGATTATTTTATGGTATGGGTAAAGCAAAACTCCAAGCGGAGTTAGGTGTATCAAAAGATAAGGCAGCAGAATTGTTCGATCAATACCACGCTAAAGTTCCCTTCGTTAAGCAGTTAATGAATAGTGCTTCCAATCGTGCCCAAGAGCGTGGTCAAATTCGAACTCTCTTGGGGCGATTGTGTAGGTTTCATTTGTGGGAACCTAATCAATTCGGGATGCATAAGGCATTGCCTCACGAAGAAGCACTACAGGAACACGGACCAGGGATAAGAAGAGCTTACACATACAAAGCATTAAATAAATTAATACAAGGATCTGCAGCAGATATGACAAAAAAAGCAATGTTAGACTTGTATAAATCTGGTATAGTAGCTCACATACAAATTCATGATGAACTATGCGTAAGCGTTCGAGATGATGAACACGCTAAACAAATAGTTGATGTAATGGAAAATGCCGTGACTTTAGAAATTCCCAATAAAGTCGACTATGAAAAAGGCAAAACATGGGGAGATATTAATGGTTGATTATGGCTTACTTAAATGCAAACATACCACCAATTTACGCACAAATTAGGAGGGAATATTTATATGATCTTAAAAAACATCACGGAGAAGTTGAAGACTGTATTATCTTTGGTATTAGCTCTTTGGGGGGTCGCGCTATACTATGGCACGCTCTTATGGAAAATGGGGCGATCTTTTATCGTCTCCCAATTACGGCTTTTATTCAACGTGGTTATGAACCCTCATCTGTTCCCACTAAAAGACTTGATGAATTGGAACTTTGGAATTCTTTTAGCTATCATCCTGCTATTACTCATTGGTCTATCTTAAGCGCAGCTTCAGGAAAATATATAGGTAAAGATAAGAAGTGGCACCATGGTGCTTACTTATTTACTGTTGACTGGGCTCATCCAGATGCTAATATACTTGACACTGATCATTCAGAGATCCCACACGAACATAAGTGTGCACACATCATAGCTTTAGATGATGGTAATTATGCAGCCCAACCTAATAATAGATGTATTTGGGACCTGCCTTCATTCACAGTTAAGAATAATATTCCTGATTGGAAGGTACAAACAAATGAGTGGAATGTAGAAGATACCGGTAAATGGAGAACAGAAGATACCGATAATTTTTTTTACGAGATTGAGGAGAAAAAACATGAGTAGTATTTGTAGCGATTGTGGACATAGACACCGAGGAATTCCAGAATGTAAATTCTGTGATTGTGTGTGGGTAACCGAAATTATTACCATAGACCATGATTTTATTGAAACAATTAAAAGTTGGTTTAAAAAATTAATATTCTGGAGATAAATGCCTAATGAATTTAGCAGATCTGTTAAAAAAGAATTTTGTATTAGTACCTGTAGTAGCTTCAGTGCTAGTCGGTACATTTACTGGCGTTCGTTATATTGTTAATCTTACAGATACTATCAACACCAATCAACAAGAAATTGTAGATCTAAAAAGAGATTTAAAAGTTGCTGAAGATAAAATTGTAGATCAAAACACAAGATTAACTTCTGCAGAGTCTACGTGGCAAATGGCAGAAAATTTATACAGACAATTAGCAGATCAAGTTAGAGAACACGACTATGATATTAAGGACTTAAACAGGTAATGTATGGAGGTTCTCAAGATGAATTATTATTTTACCAGTTTACTTATCTTGGCTCTTACAATATTAGCTTTGTTTGTAGAGCCTGCATATCCTAAAAACGAATATCTTAACGAGTATGGTGTACGATGTGGTGAATTAGACTTTCGTATTGAAAGAAGAGATACAGATTATAATTACAGCGAAAGTAGCTCACATGAAAATGAAAACTTTAGTATAACGTATAGAAAATATTTAGGTACAGACTGTAAGACTTCAAAAGAAAATGTAGCAATCAAACAACAATTAGAGCTAATGAAGATGTGTGGTAGAGTTAATAGTAATCCTAGTCTAGCATTTAATTCTAATTTTGATTTATTAGTATCTAAATGTAGAGGTGTAACTCCTGCAGCAGATAATACTAGACCTGCTGACTCACAAAGTTTGTGGGATGATATGAAAGATGAGTATAAAAAAGAGAATCCAGATGTTCAATTAATGGGAGATAAGTTCATAAATTCAGGAAAAACCAAATTGAAAATGCCTCCAAAAGACTATATACTACCATTACCAAAACCAAAACTAGATGAGTAAACCATTAAAAATATCTGAAGAGGCCGCTGTGCAGATGCCTATGAAGACGGTTGCTAGTTTGATAATTATCGTCGCTCTCGGCACTATGGGCTACTTTCAGATTATAGAACGTCTAAACATAGCTGACACTAGACTTCAGTTAATGGAAAAAGATCTTGGAGAAAACACAGAGTTTAGAATAAAATGGCCACGGGGCCAACTTGGTTCACTTCCCGCTGATTCTGAACAGTACATGCTTATCGAAGATCTATATAAACAAGTAGAAAAACTACAACAAAATATTGAAATGAACATGAGTAATAAATTAAAAATAGAATTTATGGAAGGTCAGATATCAAAATTATTAACTGACGTAGAAGAATTAAAAGATGCCAACAGAGAGATAGTATATAAAAATGGGAGTCCTTCATAATGATAGAATCTGTAGTCGCTTTGCTTATGTTTGTTAATGGAAGTATTAACGAGGCACGTTTGCAACCTTCAATGTCTAAATGTTTACGCGGAAAAATTACAGCTGAAAGACAGTATTCAGAAACTGTATCTTATAAATGCTATACTGGTTCAGCAGAATTAGAATTGAATATTGATGGTAGCAAAAGTATTAAAAAACTCATCCTCGAATAAAATTGCAAAAATGCTCCGTACACCACGCTTCAGGCAACTTGTAATCAAAAATAAAAAACGATATAATAGGAAGGATTATAAAAATGAATTTAAGTCGTAATTTTACCCTATCAGAATTAATTAAATCGGACACAGCGATCCGTAAAGGTATTAATAACAATCCTAATGCAGAACAAATAGAAAAATTAAAAGACCTTTGTGAAAATATTTTACAGCCGGTACGTGATCACTTCGGCAGAGTGAAAATAACTAGCGGTTTCCGTAGCGTAGCACTGTGTGAAGCCATCGGCAGCTCGGCACGATCGCAGCATGCAAAAGCTGAAGCGGCAGATTTCGAATGTATTGGTGTAGACAATGCTGAACTTTTTGATTGGATTAAATTAAACCTTTCACCAGATCAGCTTATCCTTGAGTTCTATACTCCAGGTGAACCTAACAGCGGATGGATTCATGCAAGCTGGATTGAAGGAACACCAAGAGCCAGTTTTTTACATGCTTATAAATCAGAAGGCAAAACAAAATACAGGCCTGTAATGGGAAAGGCAAAAGACATTGTCTAATAAGTTTAAAACATTTAATAATATAGATACTGTTCATGGTATCTGTGAAGAGTGTCAAGAAGATACCATATTAGTTGCTATTGTTACTGATTATTATAGGTGTACTAATTGTGGAGCGGATACTAGACAACACATTAATGGTAGTATAAGATATTTAAAATTGAATGAAAGTGATAAACAATGGATAAAAGAACGAAGTAAATAATGGCTAGAAAGTTTAAAGATTTTGTTGTTAGAGATAAACCTAAAAAAAGAGGCGCTCGTCAATATAAAAAAAATAAAAACAAACATGAAAAAAGACAACAAAAACAAACCCGTTACAAAGGACAAGGTAAGGGTTAATTTATAAATTAACTGTCCATTTTGGGTTGTGAATTAGTTACCTTCTCACAGGTAAATTTAGGATATAATTCTAATTTTTCTACTACATTAGCTCCAAATACTTCACCGTCGAATAGTATAGAATAGGACTCTCCTAAACCTTTTTGAACACAACTGTAGTGTGTACCATAAAAACGTTTATAATCATGTTTTTCTATAGGGAGTTCTCCACATTGTTGAGAGACTATAGAACAGACATATATTGTTAAAAAAAATTTCATAGAGTCCTTGACATTAATTTGAATATTTTATAGGATATCCTGATGTTAAAAATGAAAGGATATATTAAATGACTGATTTTAACAAGTACAAAAACATCTCGATTAAAAAAGAGACGTACGCAAAGATCGACAAAATTAGGAAAGTAATTGTACCTGATGATCCCGAATGTTCGAGAGCTCAAGTAGTTACAATTCTAGTAAACAAAGAAGCCAAACGTTTAAATGGCAAAATAAAAGAGTAACCAATACAGGAGGAAAGTATGAAATATACACTAATCAAAAGAGTAAGCTTTGATTACAAAGGAGCGGTAGATTCAGTGAGTGTAGTAAAAGAAGCTGACTCACTAGAAGATGCACTTAAATATAAAGTAGGCGCAGAAATGTTAGAAGAACCGGCAGACAATAAAAAGTTTGAAATTCTTATTAACATTAATAATGCTTTTGAGTACATCAAAGAACCTGATCAGAAAGTAGATCTTTTAAAACTTACTGATGAAGTTATAGGTGAAGCATAATAATGGCCGAACTTAAAGAGGAACATTTTGAGGTTATAGATCGAAACAAATCTGTTAGTTATGAAACTAATACCAAAAAACTTATAAAAGCTCGTACGATTTATAACCAAACCAATGGTCTGCAAAATATTTCAGAAGAAGAACTCAAACGATTTAATGAGTTGATGGAATATAATCTATGATGTCAGAAGAAGACATAAAAGAATATCATAAGCTAACAGAAAAGTTAGAGTTGTTAAAAAAGAGAGGGACTCCGACAGATGATCGGGGTCCTAATGATCTTACTAAACAAATAGAAATTCTTAAGTTTAGAAATGATAAATTACATAAACACAACGAAAAATTAGTCAAAGAGATACGTTCTCTTCGATCTAAATTATACATAAAGGAGAACTAATGAGTAAATACTACGTATTAGAAAGAAACAAATCTGAAGAAGGTTTATCTATTCAATTACCTACCGAGCTATTTAATGAGTCGGTATTTGAGTTTAAAGAAGAACCTTTTACATACAATACATTTGAAGAAGCTCAAAAAGTTAAAGATGCTTTACAATTAATTGTGGGAACTAAAACAATTGATTTTATTATCTTAAAGGAAACTAATGATTAAAGGTGATAGTAAAGACTATAATTTACTTGCTAAATGGGTCGATGAATTAAACCCAAAAGACTTTTATTTAACTGTAGAGATTGGTGTTCGTGAGGGCTACGGCTCTCACGTCATCATGGAGAATCTTAAAAATAAAAATCATTTTCACATAGGAATAGATCCTTACGGAGATATTACTTATAGTCATGTAGATACTCAAGGAGGGGTAGTACCCAGGTGGACAGACTTTAATGGTAATATTTTATATAATCCAGATGGCTCTTTTAAGACTCCAACGTATCCTAACTCCATGAAACAAACGTTCTTAACTGCGTTTAATAAACATGAAAATTTTATTTTATACCAATTAGAAGACATTGAATACTTTAATGCATTCGGCCAGGGTGTACCTATTTATTACAAAGGGGAGAAAAGAATTATAAACACGTATGATTTTGTGCATTTTGATGGTCCTCATACTACCGCTGCGGTATTACATGAAGCTTTATTTTTTGCTAATCGATCTAGACCAGGGACCCGATTTGTGTTTGATGATGTAAATACTTACGACATAAGATTAATTCAACAAGCGTTAACTCATTATGATTTTTATATAATGGAACGAGGTGAAAATAAAATGTGTTTAGAAAGATCTAATGGCTTACAAAAATCCTAACGACGAGCGTCGAGCACAAAAAGATTTTGAATACATGAACACGGAACGTGGATATGTAGGAAGAGCTATCAGCGGTAAACTTAAACCTAGTTATTTAAAATACGGTGGACATAAACCTATAGTGGATAAAAAAGAATTTTGGAGATTATACATGAATCATATCATAGATATGAAAAAAAAATTTCTTGGGTCTGATGGACGTATTTGTAGATACTGCGAAAAACCTTTTACTTTTAAAAGAAGAATGGGAACTAGAGGTAAAGGTTATCGAGGACGTAAAGCTCAAATAACTACTAACTTTAGTATTGATAGGTGGGATCCCAGATTAACATACGAAACACATAATATTATATTTTGTTGTGTAAGTTGTAATGAAAAGAAAAAGAATAGTAATCCTGACGATTGGAGAAATTTTTTAAGAGTTGGGAAGGAAAGTGTAGATGATTAAATGTCAACATGAGGAGTGTAAAAAAGATGCAGTTATTATTGAAGATAAAAAGTATTATTGTCCTGATTGTTATATCAACAAGTTTGTCCGGGTGCGTAAAGGACTACGATCTAAACCCTTGGACGACAGTATTAAAACAAGTTATGAAAGGAAGTTATGATAAAACTAAATAAAAAATTTTACTACCCGACTTCGACTCGAAAAATTATTGATGGTAGAAGACACTACCTGGTTGGGACAGAAAAATTACCGAGTGTAACTTCTATATTAAAAGCCTGCGAAAGTGCGGAGAAGAAAGCTTCACTCGACTCCTGGCGAAATAGAGTAGGAGAGGCCGAAGCCACAAGGATCACGGAAAACGCTGCAGCTCGAGGGACCCTTATGCACTCGATTCTCGAAGGACATCTCTTGAATAGAGTTATTATAGATCTAACGCCTGAAGGACAATTAGCTACGAAGATGGCTCAACAGATCGTGGACCAAGGATTAAAGGATAAATTAGAGGAACTATGGGCGGCTGAATGTGTTTTATTTTACCCGGAGATGTACGCAGGTGCCAGTGATGGTGTTGGAATCTACGAGGGCAAGGAAGCTATTATAGATTTTAAACAAACTAACAAGCCGAAACAAAGAGCGTGGATCGAGGATTATTTCTTACAACTAGCAGGATATGCTATTGCACATAATCAAATATACGGGACTAATATTCAGTTTGGAATTGTTCTAATGTGTAGTAAGGACCTATACTATCAAGAATTTCGCGTAGAAGGCGAAGAATTTAGACATTATGCGAACGAATGGTGGAAGAAAGTAGACCAATATTATAAGCAAAAAAAAGAATGGAAAGAAATAGTTGACAGAGCTGGAATGTAATGTAATATAGGATATTATATGAAACAAACAGAAAGCGAGAAAATAAAATGAAAGTAAAAATAACCGATCCATTTGGTTTTTCAAAAGCGATAAACTTTGAAAAATTAAATGACCCCAAAACAGTTAAAAAAATGGCTGACATGTTCGGGATTAAAGAACCCGCTAAAGAATATAAAAAAGCGGTCAACACACTAAAAAAGAAAGCGAGAAAATAAATGGAAAATGAATATTATTATAATGGTGTAGATTATCCGAACACAACGGATAAATTTATTACGGTAGAAAAAGAAAAAATAAAAAAAAATTGGCTTAAATCTGACAAGAAAAAGTTAGAAGAATTAACAATTCAATCGGCTAAATTAAAAAAAGAAGAGCGAATTGCTTATAATAAATGGGATAATCTCGGTAAAGAGTATGATAAAATTGAAAAACAAATACAGAGAATAAATAAAAAATACACTTATATTAAAAAAAAGAGAGTAAAAAATGAAGACTATGAGAAGAAAAAGGAGCTGCAATATGCCCCTATCTAAAATAACACCACCTCCTGGATGGCCAAAAGATAAACCTTGGACCGAGAAGGAAGCTAAAGAGGCAATGGAAGTAGCTGGGTTAGGGTTAAGCCGTGATGACTTTAGTGATGATGGTGCAGACCTCCAGGACTTAAAAGATATAATGGAAGGTAACAATGACTAAAAAAGAAAAAGGTAGACAATGGGATGGAGTATCGAGGCCCACGGATGACAAGTACAGAGAGAACTTTAATAGGATCTTTGGCAAAAAGGAAGACACTGAATCCAAAAAAGAATCTTTAAAAGGCACTGTTATTTGTAAAGCTAAAAAATGTGGCAACTATCTATATAAAAATGAAAGTAGCAGTCTACGGGGATATTGTCTAGAATGTGGCTAAAATATCACAATAATGTGACCCCTCTTATTTAGAGGGGCCTTTTGTTTACTAATATCTCATACCGCACCTCCAATCTATGACCAATGACGGCTCACGTCTCATTTGAAAGCTATTTAAGTATTGGCTCATATCTAATTAATGCCCGCAGTTTTTTATTTTTAAACTCACCTATAGACTTTTTTTGCCAGAAAATTTTTTTTGTTTTTCAATTTCCAAAACGGTGTTACAATGGTTACAATGGCTCTCAAAACGCTATTATTCGCTAATACCAACACTTCTAGACGATATTTTTGTAACAAAATGCTGTTACAATGGTGTTACAGCTGTTACAATTTACAAAAAGTGGCTTATACCAACACTTTTAGCAAACCCGTACGCGCGCGTAAGAAAAAGTTTTTGGAAAAAAATGTGCCTAGAGAAAAAACCTATAGGTGCTATATAGGTGTATGAAAAGAAAAAAGTCAAAATATAAACATGCAGTAATTGGTAAAAAGAAATATTATTTTTATTCTATTGAGTGGATTGACCCGTGCGGTGATTCGGGGCATGCAGAAGCTGCTGATGTAAAAGATTTAAAACCTGCTAAAATGATGACTCAAGCTTATGTTTTTGACAAAGACAATAAATACGTATGGACATTTGCATCTTACGATACCGAGTCTGCTGTTTTTTCTGACCGTAATGTATTTCCTAAATCTATTGTAACTAAAATGGAAAAAGTTATTCTTTAGTTTCTTCTATTACTTCTGCTTCTGACACATCTGAATTTATAATAGGTTTAAAGTCCTTTAATGCTTTAGCCAACATCTTGTCTAATTCTGATTCTTCAATGTTGTTTAAGTCTTTGTGTAAATGTATATGATTATTATTTTGAAATCCTGCAGCCTTGCCTCTAGCTACTTCCATATTTCCTGCAGCACTCCAAGCTTTATTCTCTCGAGCCTCATCTCTAATTTTACCTAACTCTGCCAGGTGTTTTTCATAGGAGATGTCATATTTTTTTAATTTTTCGGCTCGGAGTCTTCCTATGTATTGAGCAACTAAAGGATACATCGACGGGTTTTGAAGTCTGCTAGCACAGACGTATGCACCATCTGGTTTATACCCCGCTGCAATAGCACATTCAGAATCAGTCTTTCGACCCTCTTCTGATACAATCAGATTTGCAAATTTAATTTGTTTTTCAGTAAGTCTTTTTGGAACTCCCATACTTGCATTATAATTTATTTTTGATATATGTTCAAGTATGGTATCAGGAAAGCTATTAAGACAGGCCCTAGATAAGTTTATGAAATCACCGGTAGCCCAAGAGGCTAGAGTCCAGGTATGTTTACCTGACGGAAAGTATTATGACATCAAGGACATTAAATTAATGGAAAACAAAATACTTGGAGTCCGAGAAACACATAGACTGGTGATGACTTTGTATACATCTAAATGGAATATGGGTGAAGTAATTAAGAAAATTTAGTTAACTTTAATGCTCTGGACTTAACTTGAAAAATGATTAAGGGAGAGACTAAATTTTGGCATGAAATTAAAGCGTTCAATATTAAAAATAATTGCAAATTATCATTTACACGCTTGGAAAATAGTGCTGCACACGGGACTCCTGATCTATTGGTTTATAATACTTCTGGCCACTTTTTCACTATCGAATTAAAGTTAAATTTAGTTAAAAAAATTCGCTTCTCTCCGCACCAAATTGCTTTCCATATTAGACATCCGCACAACAGTTTCATCATGGCCAAGGGCCTCTGTCAGAGAGACATAAAACTTTATGAGGGAAGGTTTATTGAAGATTTAATTAAGGGGAAGGCAGATCCGTGTGCCACGGGTATGGAGTCAAGCTTTAAATTTCTACAAAAAATTTAGCGTCCTACAATATCCTATGTCCAAGGTCAATGGACAAAGTGTCGCGGATCGAGAGAAGAGCTTGTGGGCGGGACCCACCCAAAGAAAAAAATGTTTCACGTGAAACGTGTGCCTGTGGCCTGTTGCCTGTGGACTACACTTGCGGGCT
>UEXM01001612.1_pt1 | contig 18207 bp, 8 predicted proteins | sample 1796661 | NCBI WGS metagenome assembly UEXM01 (sample SAMEA4772469, study PRJEB27181) | metagenome | reverse complement strand
TTATATTTCCCGGCTCGTGTTCTTTTTTATAAGGAGTTATTAGTGCAATGTTTTAAGATTTTGGTCTACCATCGTCAACCATGATGTCAATTTCTTCTTTTATATCTAGCATATTTATTAAGGTTGTTTTTTATTATCTATTAAATCGTAATACTTTTTGTTTAAAAAATCTAAACTTACTGGACCATCTGGCGTACCATCGCCGTCAACGTCCATCGTGATTAAGCTTCTAAAACCTCTATCACTCGTTTTAAGACCTGATTTTATTAATTCGCTAACACTATTGTAAGTGGCTAATACTTCACCACTCCCATCCCGTTGCTCCCACCCGCTTTTACCAACAGGTACAAAAGCTTTTTCATCGTCTTTTGGGCCTAAGTAAAAACCGCCTGGAGTTCTATTTTCAATATCAGTTCTAATATTTTCTAAAGATCCTTTTTGTACTGAAACGCCAGCTAAAGGTATATACGCGCCTTTGTTTATATGATCAAAATTACCAGTAACCGGTGTTACACTACCATCGGGTGTTACATTATCATCGGTTGTACTGCTTTTCTTTATATCATTACCTCTTTCAGCTTCAAAAGCACTTTTCGTTTGTAAATCAAAATAACGCGCTATTTCCATAGCCGCCACTTCATATTGCTCAGATGTTTTTGGGTTCATTAATAGATTGTGAATTGCTGTTTTATCTTCTTCTGTTAATTCATCTGTATCTATAACTTGATTTCCGTCTTTATCAACAGAACCAGTTAATCCAAGATCAGCGTACGATGCGCTTGCAATCATTGGGTTGCTTTTTGAGTGTTCACGGTAATCAACCTCAGTACCTCCAACAAGTATTTTATTATTGTTTATATAATCAATACCTGCATGAGGGTCTCTTGATACTTGATTTCCTTCTCCATCATCTTGTGTTGTTGCCATTAATGACTCAAAAAATTGACGTTGATTTGCAGCCGATACTTCGCTGTAATCTTTAACAGCATAGGCAACACTTTTTGATTTAGAGCGTGTTCCATCACCATTGTCAATAAAAACGGGTCTGTTTTTTCTTCCCTGCTCTAACGCATTGCTCATTTGCCCACCTAACGTTGCTTCAATTCCCTTGTCTTTTAACTTAACATAACTCATTAACTCGTCATGAGAAATCCATGATGTACCTTGCTCTGTAATACCCGCGTCAGCTTTCTCGCCTTCATCAACAAGATCAACTTTGTTTTTATCTTTTAACATCTTGTAGTGTAACGCAAGTCTATCTTCTTTTGAATCAAATGAATATCCTCTTTGCCCACTTCTATACTGAACTTGTATATTAGCCTCATCAAGATTTACGCTTGGATCCATAACGTCTCTATATATTGCCATAAGTAAATCAGATTTTTTACCTGTTTTTGGATCTTTAAAGCTATTATTCATGTCAACGTTTCCGTTTTTGAAATTATCAAAATGAACTTGTCCAACAGCTAACAGCTCGTTATTTTCTTGGCGCCAAAGATGAATAGCTTCGTCCATTTTTGCTAGTTTCTTTCTTTGTTCAGGTGTTCTTGCGCTGTCTCTTAGTTTGTCCCTTTCATCTCTTATTGCTTCCAATCTACGCTGGGCTTCTTCCTTTGTAGCTTCATCTACTTTTATTTTATGATTACCAGCCCCAGACATTTCACTGTAAACGTTGTTTTCCATTACATCTGAATATTGCTTATCCCACTCTTTTCTTTGTTTAGCGTCTTTTATTTGATAGTGGGCTTTAACACCTGTTTCTGCTAGTTCACCAACACTCTCTACTGTATCACCAAACATTTCTAGTTTAGCTGTTTCGATACCAGCTAAAGCTTCGTATTGTTGTTGAAAAATTCTACTTGTATCTGCAGGTACATTTGCCATACCCATTCTGTATGCTGCGTTTACTAAAGTTGCGTCTGCTTGTGTTGCCATGTTATATTATTTATTATTATCCTGCCTTGTATGTTCCATATCCTTGCACTCCAGAGCCTGCCATACTCGTACCGGCTTGCATATATTGGCCAGCCAAATTGTATTGAGCTGCGGATTGTGCTGATAAAGCTCCAACAGCACTCGCTCCAGCAGCCATTTGATTTGCATACGCCTGCTGTACACCAGCATTAGCACCAGCCATACCGCCCATTTCTACACCTAGTAAAGTTGCTTGCCTTGACATTTCTTGTTGTTCTAATTGTGCTTCGCCACCTCTTTCAGCCATGTCTATAGCTGCAGCTTGTTGTCTTTCTAACATTTTATTGCTCGACTCTTGTTGCCCAATAGAAATACCAGCTTTTTGAGATGCTATCTGACCTTGATTAGCTAATACTTGTGCTAAACCTGCTATACCAGAGCCACCTGCTGCGCCTTTAAATTGACCCATGATGTCAGCTTGACTTTGCTGAAACATTTGCCTTTCAAACTCAGCTTGATCTTGGTTTACCGTTAAGTCTTCATAAACATTTTCCATGTTTTTATATGGATTTGTAAATTCAAAGTCACGATAAATTGCTTTTTGAGCGTCTAATTTTTTTTGTTGTGTCTTTTGAAAAGCTAGCTGCCTAGCGGCTATATCCGCTTGTACCTGCATGTTAGCTTGCGCTAAATCGTTGGCGTCTTCCGCTGTTCCCGCCGCATTGCTTGATGCATATATTGACGCCCCTACACCCAAGAGCATTGAGCCCCCTATTATACTTGCTGCTACTACTGCCATATTATAATTTTTTTATTATTTCATGTGACGGCTTTTTATCAACGTGCCATCCTAATTTTTCATGCGCGTCCATTAGGTGTTTACTTCTACCTATACTAAAGATAAAAGTAATACCCATGTTTTTACAAAACTTTTCAGATTCATTTATCAACAACTCTATAGCGTCTTTTCTATCACCTTGCCTATACTCGGGGTTTGATACAATCCATTCTAGTAACGCTCCGGTAGAATTTGTTAAATACAAAAACGCCGATACTATAGGCTCTCCATTTTTTTCTACCATAAAACCACTTTTTGCGTTATCTGGTAATGCTGTCTTAGGAAGAATAGTCCATCCCCACCGTTTCCACCAAGCACATATAGTTTCGTAGTCCTCTTCTTTAAGAGTTCTAAATATTAATTTATCTTTCATTTAATTTTATTTAATTTTATAAAACATCACTAGCACCTGCCTACCCTCCTCCCATGACATGTTTGGGTACTTACTGTGAAAATAATTCGCTGGATAAGATATTGCTCTATTTTCTTCATATCCTAAAACGCTACTTAAGGTCCACATATCTAGGTTTTCAGATTCCTTTGTTATCATTCTGTCAAACTCTTCGCTTGTAACATTGTTTGGAAGTGATTTACCATAAACCTTATGTTCCCAAAGCGCGGTGCCATGAAGTTCTTTTATTTTTTTAGGAGAAATATAAAGAACTAAAGCCCTGTCAGGTTTTTGACCATCAATAATTAAGTCGCTGTGTATTCTCCAATCTGTATCAACCCGCTTGTTTGATATTCTAAAAAAAGCAAGAATATTTTCAAGCTTTTGATTTTCTTTTTCCTCAAGCTTGTTTATTATGTATTTAACAACTTGATCAGTCGCTGGTTGAACCCAAAAAGATTTACCTGGCGTTTTGTGCTCTATATAATCGCTCTTGTTTAGTTTATCCTGCAGGGCTTTAAATAAATGCTGATCTATAAAGTTATCTACTAAGTATACCATTGTTTAATTTAATTTAATTTATACCTAATATAGTCACAGTTTTCACTGTTTTTTTACTTTTAAGCCGATGTAGAAAGTAGTCTTTCAACGTCAAACCTTAACGTTTGACTTGCTGTACCAGCTTTTATAATCTCTATATTGCCAGTTATAGTAGCTATTCTACTCGTGTTTTCTACAGTTAACGTAATACCATTTTCTAAAGTTTGAACAGCATCCATAGTCCAGTCGCCAGTTCCAGTTGCTCCACCGCCACTAGTTATAAGCGGGTTTGCTCGCTTTGGATTAATACCAATACCCGAAACCCTAGACACATTGTTAATAACACCCTCTCTACTGTTAACATCTATATCTGCGGAACTACCACCAGCAGACGCCTCTCTAGTTGTTGTGGTTGGCGCGGTTAAAGCAATTGCTAAGTCTGTAAATTTAACTTCCCAACCATACACTCTTAGTATTTCACTCTCACCATAACCACCAACCTTCATAGTTGTATCAGCTAAAGCTAAAACTTGTTGTTTGTTAAAAACAACTTGACCTTCTTGAACGGTAACTAAACCTTTTACTACAGTTGGTTTTTTAGCTAAAGTATTTAACGCTGGTCTTGTATTTTTAATTATTGTTTTTTCCTCTTTAGTTCCTTCAAATAAGATTACAGTGTCTTCATAAACACCTACAGACGTGTTTGCTGTTACATTTGTAGCAGGCACAACTACCATGCCTTCTTTAAGTATATCAGCATATTTATTAATAGGCCAACTAAAATTCATTCTATTACTAAAACTTAAAGCTACACCATCAGCAATAGCAACAGCCGACGATATAGAAAAAACATTTGTAGAATCTAAAGAAGCAACTGTAAATACACCGGCGTTAAGAGCTGCGTTACCCGTAACTCTATCTCCAACAGCCATTTTAGTTGCTACAGCAGAATCCATAGTTACAGCCACAGCCGATGCGTCTCTAGCTCCATTAACAGTGTCTGTACCTGTTACGGTAGGATATATATTTTCTCCTGGTAAATCAATTGGAGCGGATCCGATAACTGGACTAACAAAAGCTAAAACATCGTCTGCCACTGGTTGTTTTAAAATCCTATAAGCAGCGGTAGTCGCGGCTGTACAAGTCATAGAAAAAGGCGTTTTAGCCTTAGGTTTTCCTCTATTAACAGAAACAGTGTCTGTTGCCATGGTCCCAGCTACCGTACTATTAATTGAAAAACCTTGTAGTGTTAGCGTTAAGGCCTCATACTGATATATAACTTTTTGCATCATTAAAGAGTTGGAACCTGTAGATTTGTTAATGTCTAAAGAGCCGTCACCAAATCTAACCTCTCTATATGGCGCGTGAACAGTTGATTCTTTTTGAGTAGAAGAAGGTATTGCATATAGAAATATATCATATTGATCGTCAACACCAGTAACCGCTGGAAATGTTACACTCCCTTTGTACGAACCACCACCAACTTCTTGTTGTAAACTAGAAGGTGTAACTTCAAAAAGATTTGTTACAAAATTATAATAATAACCCGTAGTATTGTCTTTAATTTCTAGCTTAAACTTTAACCCGTTGTCTCCAGACACAGTAAAACGTCTAATCTCACCTACACCCGCTAAGTCTGATAAGTCAAAGTCGAAAGATCTAATAACTTTTTCTTGTAAACCTGTTAAATCTGACATTTCAGAATCAAGCATTAAACTACCGTCTGGCATGTAGTGGTATCCAGGTGGTGCTGGCACAGGTGTTGCGGCTGTTCTACTAGACGAGCTAGATGAACTTGATGAACTTGATGGACTTGATGAGCCGTAGTGGTATGACATATTTTATTTGTTTATTTATTTACTATTTTCATTTCCACCCATACCTACCGCCCACAACTTAGCATTAAGTTTTGAATCATTTACAAAGTTAACAGACGCATAATACCCTAATAAATCATTGTTGTTTACAACTCTATTTTTAGAAAAAGATATGTAATCACCTCCACTTGGGTCTAACGAATTATAAGGCAAAGGAACTCCACCCCCATCAACATAAGTACTATAAACCTCTATCTGTGTAGAAGAGATAATATTATGAACGTGACCGATATGTATCGGTTGAGAGGTGTTTTGTTCAAAGCCACCAAAAGGAGATGTACTCGTTTTATAAACCTGATCTCCGATTTGCAAAGAGCAGTTTATATCTTGAGAAAATGTTAAAATTTGTATGTATGCTAGTGGTGGTGCCATTACTTAATTTTAATTAGTTAATATCTTTATTACTCGTTGAATTGTATCGTTACAAAGCTCGCTGCAGAGTGGCCACAGTTATCGCTATCGTCATTAGAGCAATGTGCTTTTACATTGAATATATATACATCTCCATCATTGAAAATAGTGTTATTATTGTTGACATAAACTATACTGGCTGTGGAGCCTGATATTGTAGCAGCAACATTGTTAACAATGGTACCACTAGAAGTTTGCGCTTGATTTGTCCAATTTATAGTATAGCCACTTGCGTTGCTTATAGCATCAAAACTAAACGTAAGTTGCTGCGGATACGTGAAAGGAGGAGTGTTAGTATCTGTAGTCCAATTATCAGCAACAACAGCGTTTGTCGTAGCCCAAGCAGGCTGGTCACAAGTATAACAACAACAGCCGTTAGCGCTAATAGAACTAATTGGCGCAAAAGTACAATCTGCGTTAGCTGAAGAGTTGAAGTTTGTAGCATCTGGATCTATACAGCCCGCAAAAGCTTGTATGCAAGAAGACGGCATGTTAAGATCTACAGAAGGATCATAATTCGCGGCCCAAGTTTGGAACTTACACCCAACGGTAAACTGTGCTGTTTTACTAGCAAGCCCTTGTGGTAACGCGTTGTTTATAGATGGATTATTGCAACTCCCATTAAATGTGGCGTTATTAACGACTATGTCCAAGGTGGCTGGTGTTGTAGTATCGTTAACATACAGTGTCCAGTCAAACGGTAAACCTGTTGTGTCATTTCCAACTGGCCAAGCGTCCTGCCCATTAAATACGTAGTTGAAAACAGTGTTGAAGTTATTAACGGGTGGACCTAGTAATGAATCTGCGTTTAAATTAAGTTGGACGTTTCCAGATTGTGTTATCGAATTTACGTTAGGATCACCTGCGGTTCCTATTGTAATAGAATTGTTTGCCTCTCCTTCAGTGTAAGCAGTATTACCAACGTTGTAAAAAATACCCACTTTGGAGAAGTCATCTGAGTAGGCCGTATTATCATTCGTATCAGGGTATACTAATATTGCTATTTCTTGATCTCCAGGTATTGTGTAATCACAACAATCATTATCTTGATTAGAATCATAGCTACTAAAACCATCGTAGTTAGCGGTTTGACTAGCATCAGTACTATTACAAGCTGTTGTAAACGATGAGTTGAAGTTAATAGCGGCAAAACCACTTCCATCAGTTTGCGGAGTACTGTCTGTACAACCAACATATTCACACCCGCTAACACAGTTATTGGTAGCGCCGTCATAATTACTAGCATCTGGATCCGAACAGTATGTACACAAACTGTTATCCGCTATAGTTGCGTTAGGATTGTTGTTACACGCGACAGGATCCATACAGTCAGTGTATTCGCACTGTGTGTTATCTGATATGTCGAAGTTATCAAAAGAATCAGCAGTATTATCAGTACAACCAATACTAAGCGTTAGAGCTGACGAGATAGCACAGTTACCGTCAGCTGTTGTCACATTAACAGCAACATCAAGAGAAGTATCTCCATTTGAATAGTAACCCGTCACTGATTCACCCAGCGTCTTAATCCCAACTGTAGGATCGAACTGCTCAACATCCCACGCTGCTACAGTGGTACCACCAATCGTAGCTTGTATTATAATATCAGTAATAAAAGAGTATGGTGTAGTGAGGTTGTTTATACTGAGTACCACCTGATCACCTGTCCAGTCTGGCGCACCACCGCCCCAATAAAGGTCGTGTATATTTGGGCAACTGTAAGGATTACAACCAGTGTCCGTGTTTGCGTTATCATTGTAATTGGTAGCGTAACTTCCATCGTTATTTAGAGTATCATCCAAACACCCGTTGATCACAGGAATACAACAAGAAGTATCGTTTCCACCAACAACATCACTACAATCAGCGTTATATGCCGCTAGGTAGTTAAATTGACCTGGTGTTGTACAACCACCATTTATAACAGTTGCACAGTCACCAGCTAATTCACCCGACCAATCGCCTCCAGAACCATCAGTTACTTCAACTTGATTAACAGCGTCCCAACATGTGTTACAGAACTCTGCATAACCCTGGGTCATACAACCAGTACATGTTGTGTATTCACAAGTACCATCGTCCACCGTTGCGGCGTTATTATAATTACACGCAGCCCAACTACCATTTGGATTTGACGTTCCAGTACCACCCGCGTCCGTACATCCAGGTACTGGTGTTGCCGTAATAGTTGTCGAAACAGATGTTCCAATAAAAGCAGGCGTACCTATATTACCGCCTGGAAGATTAAGTCCAGCAATTAAACTACCGCCCAAACAAGTGGTCATAACCTCAATAGTATAAGTTCCTGCTGCTAAACCTGTAACAGTATATGTTTCTGTAGGGTTTCCAGAAGGTATAACGGTTCCTCCTCCTGATCCTGAGACCCCGTACGAAGTGGCTGAAGCAGATGCTGGCCACTCTATTGTAACGGTTCCATTGCTCTGTCCAGCGTCAGCCGTTGTTTGTGATATAACTGTAACACTTGCTACATCTTCACAGTATGTGCAAGTTCCAAGACAGGTGTAATCAGTGAGAGGAGGTACTGCGTCATAATTGACAGCGTTATCATCTCCACACGTATAACATGACCCATCATCAATAGAGGCTGTTGAATCATAATTACAAGCTAGTGAGTCAGTACAGCCAACCCCAGGAGTTACGCTACACGTTCCGTCGTCTACCGCTGTACCATTTAAATACGCATAACTATTAGTATTACTATCAACACCACTACCTGAGAAGCTATAGTTTGAGTTACCTGCATCCGTACAACCATAATATATACAAGAACCATCATCGGTATTAACATCTACTGTTTCGTCAACGAGTGGAAGGAAATTAGATGCATTGGAGTCGGTACAACCGTGTATTGTATGCGTACACATGCAGTTTTCATAACCACAAGACTGACCAGAATTCAAAAGGCCAGATCCAATTGTTGCAAGTGGATCGTAGTTGATAGCCGTGGCGTCTGTACAACCCCAAACAGCTTGAATACAAGAACCATCATCACTAGTTGCGTTTGAATTAAAGTTTGTAGATCCTCCAGCAAAAGGATTATTCCAAACAGCAAGAGGACCTGTTGTACACCCAAAAATAGAGCATGAACCATCATTAGTATTAGCTAGAGCATTATAGTTAACAGCACTAATATCCGTACAACCATTTACAATTGCAATACAAGAACCATCATCGTTTGTAGCGGCGGGATCATAATTAAACATAGTAGCATCTGTACAGCCAAAAGTAATACTAGCATTAACGTTAATAGTTCTACCTATACCCTGTATACTAAAATCTTCTGTGTTATAGTTGCCTGATACGTTACCGTGTTGATTATGGGTAACGTCATCACCTACAATATATCCAAACCATTTACCTTCTTTTTTTATAAACTCAGTTATACCACCTTGCTCTAAATTAGTAACAACTTTTTGAACATACCAACCATCTCCATTTGATAGGTTAAAGTATTCGTTGTCACCGGTTTCTTTTGTTATTCTAGCTTGAGAACCCTCGTAACTTACGGTTTTAAAAGACTTAACAGTTCCAGGTAGTTCGTTAAATACAGTTTTTATATTAGATTTAGTGTAATTTTGTTGATCTGTTCCGTAAAAAGTATTTCTATCTACTTGTTCAGCGTGATGTTCCCAAAGTTTGCCGCCTAAAAATGTGTAGTATTCATTTGCACAGCTAATAGCGTTTTCAGGTACAAATGATTTAAAACTCACCCAACCTTTTACGTTTTCTTTAAACGTAACGGTTGTAGGTTTTTCGGGTACGGACAAAGTAATATTGTACTCGTCTTTTTTATCATCGTAACTACCAGTTAGTTTATCACTTAATTTAAGGTGATCTCTAAACCAATCTTTCATACCATGATCTGATATAGGTGTTAAACCATCAATAGAAAGCCTCATTACAGCACCTCTTACTTTATCAGTAAAATACGCTCTATAAGCTTCTGATGCAAATGATTGTGGATTTTTAGATATACCATATTCACCAGAGTAGGGAATAGCTTGCCCTAAAACGCTATTTGTTGAGGTTACGTTTACGTTACCGTCAGCGTTAAACAAAGCGTCTTTGTTAGCTAGTATTTTTAATATTCTATCTTCACAAAGCGCTATTAAATCTCCACCCTGCCCCCATCCGGCGTGTAGCTTTTGAATGCTACCATAAATAGGGTTAATATCTTTTGTAATTTTTTCAGCTTGTATAAATTGGTTTAAATTGTTTACGCCAGATGTGGAGTTGTATATACCAGAATATATCAAACCGTTTGTTCTACGTTCTTTTTTGTAAACCTCGTCTAAAGTGGTTGACACTTTAACTCCATTTGATATAAACGGTGAATTAAAGGTGTCTTTAATCCTATTAGACTCAACACCATTACCAAAAGAATAACAGTTGTGCCAATTCAACCTGTAATTACTTTGGTGTAAAGTGCCTTTAATTTTAAATTCTTTAGAAACATTTGGAGTTATAGAGTGTGGTACTACCGCGTCAATAGCTACGCTAAACTCTATTCCATTGGGTTTTGTTATTCTTAAAAGACTACCACTTTCTATTGGCAGCGTGCCGTCGGGTGCGTTACCAGGACCCATCCAAACAAGTTCAGATATTTGTATTGTTCTTCCAGATGGACCACCATTAAAGGTTACCCAAACATCCGTCCACAAGCCACCTTCTCCAGAAGCGCTTCTCACTTTAGAGTATTTAGGTATAGCGTGTTGCGCGGTTTCTTGATTTAATACAGTTGGAAGATTTTCACTTATTTCGTAGTAAATATCTAGACCATCATCTTCTTTTGGCTCTGTTTCCCAAACAAAAGGGTTTTCTGGTAGGTTTCCACCATCAGCATATTCATCAACAGCTTCTACTATTGTCATATTGTAACCAACAGCAGATATCATTCCTAATGGAAAAGAAGCATTGTTAACAGGTGCGTTTATTTGACAACTACGAGTGTTTTGTTCTGTAAAATTACTCGCCCCGTTCATAGATATCTGCTTGAAAACTAATCTTTCTTTTAAAACAAAATTATCGCTAAAATTTGCGCCAGAATCGTAATTCATTGGACTGTGGTATCCAGCTAACGTGATTTTATAACCACTGGTATGTGGCTCTATTTTTTCTATAACAACAGGGTGAGAAGGTAATCTAAGAGTTGAATCTACATTGTATGAGTGAAGCGCCATTCCTTTTTTAAGAGAATATACAGGTTTTAAAGTGTTACCATTACTACATTCCGCGGAATCTCTATCAACAACTATATAATTATTTCTTGGTTCTGTTAAGTTTACCGCTGATCCGAACACGTGGTCTTCAACTATTCTTATTGTGAAGCCAAAATTAACATTGACTCCATTAGTAATACTTCCAGTTGCGAGCAAATCTATGTTAACAGGATAACCCCCATTAACGGTGTCAAAAGATTGGTTTATACCAGTAATTTTCGACATTTTAGGAATGTTGGTGGCCATAACAGACATACCTATTTGCAAATCGCTTATGTCGGCTAGGTATATAGTACTATCTCCACTAGCAACAGTAGTTCCTCCACCAATAGCCCTTCCATATAGAACCCCATCGCCTAAAACTAATCCTTTACCGCCATTTTCATCTAAATACGTTCCAGGTGGAGCAGCTGGATCCCAGTGATCCATAGACGGGGTTACATTAAACGTAAATGTTTTTGTGTAAGATGACAAAGCGCCAATTAAATCTGTGTCATTATGGTGGTAGGAGTCGTCTTGCCTTCCAAACCTTAGGTTTTTCTGATATGAAGTTTGACCTTCTATTTTATAAATAGTTTCTGTTGGGTCTTCCTTCCATTTAAAACTAAAACCAGCTTCTAGTGCACCAACAAACTTCGTAGTGCTTGAATCTTGCCAGTTCGTATTAGTTGTACCAACTCCAAAGTATTCAGGTGCTGTTGTTGAGTATCCCAATACGTTAGGAAGAAGTGAGAAGAACCAATCAGGAGTTAAATAAACGTCTGGTTCCCAACCTGTAACTCCTCCGAACCCGCCAAAACCTAAATTAACTGTAGATGTGTTGTTTCCGCTGTTGTTTTCAATACCTCGGCCAACGCTACCACTAGCGCTAGTGTAACCACATTGTGTAGCAAAACTACACTTAGGACTTTCAACGTGATTCATGTTAGTTTCTGCCGGCCAATCCAACTCGTTGTCATCCCCACCGGTCGTGGTAAGTTTGTATTTTTTAGTTGATCTATCTATAAACCAAACACCCGTGTCGTTCTGACTTACGTTAAAATTATAATCCAGACTACTACCACCATTTCCGTCACTGGAGTTAGAGAGTTCAGGATAAAACAATTGGTTTATAGTATCTCCATTCCACTTCCACCCTCTTTTATTATTAAATACTGCCGGCGAATATTCTAAGTTAATGCTATTAGTAGCAATATTGTTTCCCCTTTGAAAGTAAGAATTTCTAGCAGCAAGATGATTAAAGTTTATAAAACCAGGGTTTTGCGCAAGAATATCAGGCCAAGGAGATGCTGATGTTGCTATAGCGTTTGGATGATTAATTTGATTATCCGCCCCATAATCCATAAGAACCTTATTGGCTTGTGTTGTAAATGATGGATTACTTACAACAGCTGCTGAGGATGTTGTTTTTAACAGGTCATCGTGGTCCATAGCATAAACCATTTTAAAAGCACTTTCTATATAATTTACTCCAATACTATCGTCAGTTATTTGTGTTTTAATTTTACCATCATTTTGAATTTTAGCAAAAAATCTACCATCAAACTGTGGTTTGTTTTCCACAACGGCTTTAGTAAAAACAACTTTAGTACCATCAACTATATAGTCCGGGGAAGCGGCATTATTAAATATAAAGCCTATATCATTTTTAAAATTAGTGTCAATAGTTACGTTGTATTTACTTGGAAGTTTTACTCCACTATCAGCAGTTTCATCAACTCTATCAGAAGTTATTTCAGAGATTTTATATTTCGCGGAAGAGTCGTTGGAGCTAACAAACTGGATATATAAATCTTCTTTAATATCCTCCATGTTAGACAAACTAGTTCCTCCAAAATTCCCACCTACAAAATCCATATCAAAAGATACCCCATTTATTGCTGGTGCGTTTAACATGTGATTACCTGCACCATCTCCAAAAACATCCGATGATCCATAGTAGTGCTCAACGGTTCCTACTTGTATTTTTCTAGTTTTTATAAATTCAGGCGCCTCGTTTTCTATGGCTAGAATTTTATACTTCGTATCGTTTGATAAGACATTTTTATCATCATCTTCTCCTCTTTTGAAATATAAAGACGTTTCTAAATCTACCTTATTTCTATCAGAAGAAGGAAACGCTAACCACAAGTTACCGTCTTCAGCCTTGTACCAACGATCCATTGCTAGGTTGTAGTATTCACTAGATGTTTCTTTTATATAAAACTTATAATAACGCATTTGTGAAGGAACACTACCGCTTAATCCAACTTTTAACCTATTTGCGTTTGTAGAATCTGTTTTATCCACTTTAAAACCACCGTTATCGCTAATTAAAACTGGAGTTTCTCTACCGTACTTATCTGTAAAAACAACACCCAATTTGTAGTCTCTTAAAGATTTTATTGATTTATTTGGGGTACCAAGTTTTGGTGACGACCAAGCAGTCAGAGTGTTTTTGAAGTCTGGCTTATAATTTAGCTTGCCAATTTTTAAATCATAATTCTGCTCGTAGTTAGCATATATAAGTCTATTGCCACTAATGTCTTGTGCTAATGCTTTTTTAGGAACGTTGTCCCAAGGTCTAAGAAGTTGATTAGAAGAAATTACACTTTTTATTGTCTCTGACTGTATCAAGTACTCGTCAGCATACCAGGGTGGTAAAAGTTGTCCCGCTGTAAGCGTGTCTGTAGGGCTAATAGTTTCAATGAGATATACGTTAGGGGAAGCGTCTTCTTTGTAAAGTATGTCTACCTCGACAACGTCTTGATCTTTTGATAAGGCATTCCAATATTTTGATGGTTGAAAACCTTTAATTTTTAAGCTTTTAATATTATTAAGCATTCCAGTGTTCCAACCACGCGTAGGATCGTAGTCAAAACCTTTAGGTAAAAATGCGACAGAAGACCACGGCGCAAAGGCAGAATATTCGCCATCCTCGTATTTATATCTATAAGAAAATCTTGGAAATTTATCTTCAAATATAACAGGCTCTGTGTCTTCATAGTCAACAGCATAATACAATTTGCTTGAAGGATCATTAGGGTCAGGATCAAGTGGAGTACCGTTTAAGCCTACCACTTCTATTTCAACCCTAACATAACTACTTGTAAGATTATCAAACTTATTATATTGCCATTCCGTTATTAAACCCCTTATAGTCCAATCAGTTAATGGTATTGGTAGTAAAGTATTTGCGCTAGCAAGTTCTTTTAACAATAAATAACCACCCTCTTCCCAAGCAAAGTCCATAGGTGTATTTGCTAAGTAGTAATCTTCATGCATTGAAAAACTAACGGTATCACCAACTTTTAAAGTTGAAAAATCTAACTCAACCGTAGGATTAGAAGAATCTAGTATTTTAGTATTAATGCTATCTAAACCAACGTACGTTATACCCGTGTAGTTAAATAGAGGATCCCTTCCATCGAAGAGCTCTAAGTTTAAAGAGTTTCTGGGTGAACTTTTAATAACCGTTACATGTTTTTCTCGCGCCATAATATCACTATAGATATTAATTCCTTGTGCGGAGTTTATAAGACGAGTGTGCTGCGTGCCATCAAATTTAGTTCCTTCTATACTACGTTCAATGTTTATTTTTTTAGGCTCTGTTATATTGTCTGTCCAAAACAACATGTCATCCATGATATTTATTCCAGTTATGTCTTGATTTAAATTAAAATTTAAAACCCTTTCTGACTCAAAGCAAACACTGTCAGTGTTACTAAGATTAACTTTGTCATGTAACCAAACTTTCACAATATTACCCGCAAGCGTTGCGTTTAGTTCTAATTGTGAGTTATTAACATTAAAACCAGATGCTACATTAGGGACGCCTGTATCACAATCAACAACGTTAAAAGTACTACTAAATGTCATTGGAGGCCCGATATTGAATCCATTGTTTGGATCAATAACAGAATTTGGATCAATACATGAGTTTACTGGAAATAAAGAGCTGCTAACTTGTAGTTGGACTGGATTACCGTTTGCATCTTGAGCCGGGGGGTAAGAACTCACACCATCAAAATCAAATAATATTTGAAAAATCTCATCAATCCACTGTAGGGAATTAGCGTCGTAGTACGGAATGTTAAAAGAGCTAGTTGGTACCAAGGTTCCAGCAAGAATATCAAGTGGTTGCATTCCAGCTTGTAATTCGTAAAATGGGTAACCTTCTCCTTGTTGAACTCCAGCTGCAATTGAAGCGTCTTTTTGCCATATACCAGTGGGCCAACTTCCACCGTGTGTAGTTCCATTTTGCTCACTCCAATTACCATGTAACATCCCGTTGTTAGAACTAAATGAATCAAACGGCGCTACAGGGCCATCTGCGTAACCAACTGTTATTATAAGCGCAGGCGTTCCTTGTGCATTTTGATCAAAAATAAAATCTTGCACCGTGCTATACACTGTTGCATACGCGGATCCATTTAAAACGCTAGCGCCTTGATTATTTGCATGGTAAGCTTGAGGAGATATATTGGGTAAAGGTCCCCCTGGGTTTCCAATCTCAACACCCTGTTGTATTAGTTGAGTCTGAATAGAGCTTAAGTCCGCTAACGGTATCCAAAATTGAGATGCTCCATCTGGTGGTAGATTTTTTTGCTTATACGGTCTATTGAAAATAGGGCTACTCGCGTTGTATTGAATATCAGTAAAACCACCATTTCCATCATGACCACCATAGTCATTCCAAAAACCCCTAATAAACATACTCGTATTAGTGCTAGATGAAATATCTATAGGTGGGGGAGTGTATCCTGGACCTGCCACTCCTTCAACATTAAAGTTTAAAGGTATCGTGTTGTAAGCACCAATACCTGTGACTAAAGTTGAAGGAAATTCAGGTGATGCCGAGGCGCCTGAGTACCCTGTTGCGTACATACCAGGAGTTATAATATCATAGCTATCAATATCAATAAGTGATATGGAATTATCGGAATAACCAGGTATAGGCTCTACACTAGTACAGTGTTTCCATACATCAACAAAAACAGGTTCACAACCAGTTTGGTGATGTTTATTAGTCCGCATTATAGTGTCCTTAAAAGAAACGCTGCTCTTCACAGGGAGATTCACTTCGTCTGGTGGTCCAGCGACTAGCCAGTATAAACTATCATTTTTTTCATCAGATACAGAACCTACGGTAGTTGACCCGGGTAAAATTGGGTCCATGTTTTGATAATGGCCTGTGTATGTACAACCAGGGGTATTACCTAGTATATTTTGAACAGTACCAACGTCGGACCCTTCTGAGGTTGAAACCTGCACGTTCATTGCGTCTCTATATTCACCTTTAGGAATAAGTCTCTCATTAACATCCTTGTTCATTTTACCACCGGTAAACTGATTCTTAATCTCTGGCATGTACTAGTGTTTTATTTGCTTAGATTTGCCTCTAAGTATTTGAGTTAATTCTTCTAACTTTAAATTAGATAATCTTAATTTTGCAGTTCTAACAGCTGCAAATTTTTCTTTTTTAAACCTGTTTACTTGATGCGCGGGTATATTAGATTTTCCTGATAAAACAGCATAAGAAATCCACTTATACATTGCTTCCTCAGCAAACTTGTGAACCTTCATTTCGTCTTCACTTCCCAAGCTATCACTTATATAATCTAAGATCACAGTTTTTCCTGAGATATTAGAACTAAAGTGAATTTTTCCTGCGTTTTCATCTATATAAAAAGAACCATTAGCTTGAGCGTACTGAGGGTCTAATCCATATCTACTACCATTCATCTTCCAATAGGTATCGTCTTGATAGTCATCTTGGTTCTCAGATGGTGTTTCAGATTTATAATTTGCCCAAGCAGTAGATTCAGGTTCAGTCAACATACTGCCATCATTACTGTTAAATAAATATTTTCCAAGTTTTGTGCTTGGTTTTGTAGGGTTTGACGTTTTACTAGCGGGATATATAACATGCTTAATACCAGAACTATCAACCCAACTAACCTTAACATAACCAACATAGTCTTGTGGTAACGTCATTTGCAGCGTTGCTGGAATGGTTATTTCTAAACCTTTAGTAGATTTAAAGGTGTCAAATGACATTTCAGCTAAACCTCTTTGCGCGTGAAACGACACATCTGTTCTACTGGCTTTTGATATGATTTTATCTTCACCGACGTATACAAACATAAATTGATTTATAATATCAGTTAATGAAACAAACTGATACTCACCATATAAGTTAGTGTTGCTATAATATTGGGAGGAAGTTTGGTTGTCTAGTAATGCCATTTATTATATTTTAGGTTGTTGTTGTTTTGTTGCCATATCCATACCCTGCCCAGCCCCCATGATATCTGGTTGTCTATTAGCTAGTCCAGCTAGCATTAATATTTTATTTACAAGATTGTTTTCTTCTGATGGGTGAAGTTCAAAGTCTTGAGTTGAAAGGTTGGCGTCATACATTGCCTGATGATTTACAACAACGTAAGTCCAGTTAACTTTTTCAGGTTTTTTAAAATAAAAAACACTTAGGTTCGTAGTAACAATATTTCCACCTGCAGCCCTACACCTCATTACGTTATTTCTTATATTAACAACTGGCCTATCGCTAGTAGGTGATAATAAACCGTTCATCGTCAACCTAGCATTCTCAAAATCTTTAGTGTTCATAATTTCACATTCCGATTGATTGAACTCTACTCTACTAACTCTGTAAATATAACTGGGAAGAGCCCTCCCAGCACCAACACCAACAACAACACTAGTTAACCAAGTATTAACAATAGCTTGTTCCTCAAATTCTTCAAATATTTGAAGTTTTTCTTCGAGCATATCGTCTACATCTGCATAAACCGTGTCGTTGCCTTGGTTTTTTCTAGCAAGATTTGTGTCATAAAAATATTGTTCAAATATTTCCATTTGTGCTTGGTTAGCGAATAGATTAAAATCTTGAGGTGTTATGTAGCCTCTTTGTTCTTTATTAGCTAACGCTAAAACTTTTTGATATACTGTATCTACGCTTACCATAATTTGTTTATTTATTATAAGGGAATAAGC
>UEXM01001611.1_pt1 | contig 18213 bp, 25 predicted proteins | sample 1796661 | NCBI WGS metagenome assembly UEXM01 (sample SAMEA4772469, study PRJEB27181) | metagenome | reverse complement strand
AAGGGGAATAAAAATGGCTGTAATGCAATCCCGCGACAACCGCACATTTATTGCTGGCGAAGACCTCTCCGCAGCACAATTCAAATTCGTAACTCTTGAGTCAGATGGTCAAGTTGATCTAGCTGACTCCGCTGGTGAAAACGCTATTGGCGTATGTCTCGCTGGTGGTACTGCTGGTAACGCAGTAACAGTATGTGTCTCAGGTTCAGTTATGGTAACCGCTGGTGGTACTATCGCCGCTGGAGCCGCTGTACAAACAGACGCATCTGGTGATGCTTTAACAGCCGCAACTGGTGATGTTATCTTAGGCTATGCTCGTGAAGCTGCTGTCGATGGACAGATCATCGAAATCGAAATGATTCAAGGTGGCAACGTAGCCGCCTAATCTAGCATTTAAGGAATAACATAATGCCACTTTTGACTCCATCCTCTGTACATATTGACCAGCCCTTGTCTAACTTGACACTGGCCTATGTACAAGAACAAACTAACTTTATCGCTGACAAAGTATTTCCAGTTGTAGGCGTACAACGTCAGTCCGATAAGTTCTACAAGTACGACCGTGCGAACATGAACCGCGCAGGTGACGTTAAGAAACTTGCACCACGTACCGAAGTAAACCGCATCGGCATGGCAATCTCCAACGACAGCTACTTTGCTGACGTATATGGCCTTGGCATGGACTTCGATGAGCAAACACTTGCTAACGAAGACGCGATGTTGGAAATTCGTTCTGCTGGCGCACAGACTATCATAAACCGTGTTCTGATTGACCGTGAAGAGAAGTTTGCTAGTTCTTTCTTCTCTGCTGGTATCTGGGCTACAGATAACACACCGGGCAACTTGTGGTCTGACTACACGAACTCCACACCATTGACAGACGTAACTACTGCGCGTCGTACAATGCAGTTGGGTTCTGGTGGCTTCAAGCCAAACACAATGGTTGTTGGTAAAGAAGTACGTGACATCTTGGTAAACCACCCAGATGTACTTGCACGTTTGAACGGTGGTTCTACTGTGAACAACCCAGCACTGGTAACAGACGCTAAATTAGCTGAAATCTTTGAGGTAGAGAACTTCTACGTCATGGAAGCTGTCAAGAACAACTCTGTGGAAGGTGTTGCTGAATCTAACGCCTTTATCGGTGGTAAGAACGCACTGCTGGCCTACACGCCACGCTCTGCTGGTCTTATGACCCCTGCTGCTGGTCTGACATTCGCTTGGAACAACATTCCGGGCGTAAACAACCTTGGTGTTACTGTCGAGAGCTTCTCCGACGATGCACTGAAGCGTCAGCAAGTTGCAGAACACATCCAAGTTAAACTATCCTACGACATGAAAGTCGTTGGCACTGATTTGGGTTACTTCTTCGAAGACGTTGTAGCATAAGCTACTTACACTAATGGGGAACCCTGAGATTAGTCTTGGGGTTCCACCCAACTTATAAAAGAACATAACAGTATCCTTACATAACGGAGTAGTCTCATGCACCCTACGTATTTGGGTTGGCAGGTTGATTGGCCTGTCTTTATTAAATTACCAGTTTCAGCTAACGGCAAGAACTGGAAACGTGGTGAACACTTTAACTGGTTAGAGCAAAGCATAGATCAAGATAAGGTCGCTAGTCTTTACGCCTCTGGTTACCTCTACCACAACAAAGAATTAGAAGTACAGAACAAGGTTGGGGACAGGTTGTCTGAGTTCTCTAGCAAGCAGCTAGATACCCTTGTTAACTTACTTAACGTCATCGTCAAAGACAGGACTTCAAGTACATCTGAGTACAACACAAAGAAGTGTCGCAAGTCTAAGATCGACGACAAACAAAGAGGTCTCATCCGCCGCTTCCTAAACAACAGCGCATGGATCAGTGAAGACTTCTACCGCATTCGAGATGAGGTTCTCGGATAATAGTAAAACGAAGGGACGACTTGAATGGCTTGGACATATGATCCATCTGATCTAAACACTACTACGGCTTCTGGTCGCCTCAACACTGTTCGCCTTCTGGTTGGTGATACCGACACTCAAGACCAACAAGTACAAAACGCAGAGATTACCTTTGGATTGTCTCAGAACGGTGACAACGTTTACTATTCTGCTGGGTGGATAGCCCGTACCATATCCTCTCAGTATGCCCGTAAGGTAAACACGTCCCTAGATGGCGCACTTAAGGCTGACTACTCTGACCTTATGAAGCACTACTCAACACTAGCTGATAACCTAGAGTACCAAGGTAAGACCTCTGGTGCATCTGTCGGTATCCTTGCTGGTGGCATTACCAAATCTAAGGTAAACTCTGTACGTGATAACACTAACCGTATCGAAGGTTCATTCCGTAGAGACCGTTTCAAGAACCCCCCAAGTTATCAAACACCAGAGTATGAATAAGGAGAGGTAAGATGTCTTTTCGCTCCTATGACTTGCTAAAACTTGTACAAGACTTTGGTGAAAGCCTAACTCTTCGTAAGGTCACTACAGGTGGGACTTACAACCCTGCTACTGGTGAAATAGATGGTTCAGCTACTACGGACTATTCCTTCACGGGTTATATGTACAACTACGATAATGGCATCTCTGGAAACATGGATATGGTCGTTAGGGGTATTCGTAAGTGTGTTATACCTGCCCTTGGTCTTGCTGTCGAACCAGATACTGATGACCTTGTTGTTGGCAATGGAGACAACGTAAAGATTATCTCTGTGGTAACTATCTTTTCTGCTGGTACTCGTATTTGTTACCTCTGTGATGTGAGGGAATAGTATGTCGGTACAATCAACAGTTAAAGTAAACAAAACTTTACAGCAAAAGATAGACAAGGCAAACGGCGATATTGAAGAAGCTATTAAAGATCAGCTTGAGCATATTGCTAACTACGCTGTAGCTATTTCCCCTGTTGACACTGGTGCTTACGTAGAAAGTTTTTCTATGATACCTTCTGGTCAAGGTGGTGGTCGTATGAAAAGTAGATCAGTTAGGGCTGATAGTGTTAAAAAAGGTACGGCTAATAGGGAAACCTTTGCTTCTGAAGCAAGAGAAAATCTTTACGGAGACATTAACAAGTTTAACCTAGAGACTTCTGATAAGATTACCCTGATAAATCGTTCAACCCATGCTAGGGATGTTGAGGATGCATACGGCTATGGGGTTTTTGCAAAGGTGAGGAATAAGTTTGGCTAGTATATACAACGATATTAGGGCTGCACTTGAAAGTCACCTTTCTGCTGTGTCAGGCATACCTAGTGTGGCTTATGAGAACGTAACTTTTGAGCCTACAACTGGAACTAGCTTTTTACAAGTTATGTTCTTACCAGTAGAAAGACGCCCTGCTGCAAGGGGCTTAAATCCACAACAGAGATACCAAGGTGTGTTTTCCATCTTGGCACACACCCCAGAGGGTAAAGGTCCAAAGGCGGCTGATGATTACGCTAATATACTGATAGAAGCGTTTGAAGCCACAACTGACATATCCTTTACTAACTCTGACACAGAAACTATCAAAGTATCCATCGACTACGCAGAACGACAGCAGGGTATTATAGACAGCCCTTGGTACTATGTCCGTGTAGACATTGGATGGTACATTTACAAATAACTTCCCTTTAGGAGAAACAATATGGCTTTCGCACAAGGCTCACGCTCCAGTCTGTCGTTCATCGTAGAATCTACGTTTGGTACAACACCTGCTGGCGACTTTACTAACCTCCCATTCAGCACACACTCTTTGAACCTCACTAAAGATCGTGTAGCTGGTAATGATATCCAAGCTGACCGTATGCCTCGCGTAGATCGTCACGGTAACCGTCAAGTTGGTGGAGATATCGTAGTTGACTTACGAGATGGTGACTATGACGCTTTCCTTGAATCAGCTATGCTAAACACTTGGGCAACTAATGTCCTTAAAGTTGGCGTTGCACCTAAGTTCTTTTCCATAGAAGACTACGCTGCTGACATTGACCAAGCTCGTTTATTCACAGGTCTATCAGTTTCCACTATGGGTATCTCTCTTGCACCTAACCAGATGGTAGCAACTACCTTCGGCATGGTTGGCAAGGACATGACCATTAGTGCTACACAGAAGACCCAAACTGCTGCCTCTGGTGCTGCACCATTTGATGCCTACTCTGGTGACATTTCTATCGGTAACGTAGGTGGTGCATCTGCTGTAGCTATCGTAACTGCACTAGACTTCACCTTAACTAACTCTTTTGCCCCTACCTTCGTTATTGGTGATGATAGCGCACCATCCCTTGAGTACGGTCGTGCAGAAGTAGAAGGTACAATGACAGCATACTTTGAGGATGCAGCACTTATCAACCGTTTCCTCAACGAGACTGAAACTGAGATTGAAGTGTCTGTGGATGACCCTACAGGAGCCAATGCACACACATTCCAATTCCCACGGGTCAAGATTAACTCTGCTGATGTTGGCGTCGATGGCCCAACTAGCCGTATGGTTACAATGTCTTTTGTTGCTCTCTATGACACAACAGAAGATACTAACCTTAAGATCACACGCCCATCATAAGAATACCTAGCTAGGTAAGTGGGGACTCCTGAGTCGGGTCGGGGGTCTCCACGTTTTAATCACCCGACAAATTACTCTATGACGTAAAAATCATAAACTTACGTTATGGCGTAAAGATCATAAACCCCGAAGGAACTCGACATGGATTTAATGAACCTTAAGCCTACCAGTGACACTGTAGAAGTTAAGCTGGTTCACCCTAACACTGGTGATACTCTAAAGAATGACGACAAGACTGATATGACTATCACTGTCCACGCAAGTCACTCTAAAGAGTACAAGACAGCACTGCACGAACAGACAAACAAACGTCTTAAGGCTATGCAGTCAGGTAAGAAACAAGAGATCACAGCACAGGACATGGAAGAGGCTACTCTGACGCTTCTATCTAAAGTTACTGCTGACTGGAACATTACATATGATGGTGAGAAACCTAAGCTCACTGTCGCTAAGGCTAAAGATTTATATGACGAAGTGTTCTGGATTAAAGATCAGATTGAGGAAGCGGTGGCTGACTCCTTGGATTTTACGAAAGCCTAACTTCTCAGTTGTGTGAGTGGGCTGAACATCAGTTTAAACTCAACAAGCCTGACAAGGATGGCATTACGGAACGTGAACACCTGGAACAAGTAGAAAGGCAGATTGGACGAAGACCAGAAGCATTGGAACCCCCGACAGTATTTCCTCAGCTTATGTCTCATGTCTGGTCTGCCTTTATTGCATTGAGCAACAGTAGAACTCAAGGCTTCTCTGGCCCTAACCCGATAACATACGAACAAATTAAAGCATGGAAGGAACTGACTGAGACACCTGTAGAACCTCGCGAAGTAGGGGCGATAAAACGTGTTGATACAGTTTACATGGGGGTAGCGAATGGCTGATGATATTAGTCTCATAGTTGGTGTTGACTACAAAGAGATGACAGGTTTTATTAAGACCGCTGGTCAAACTAAAAGGGTCGTAAAAGAAATAGCCAAAGAGTTCGCTAGGACTGGCGACCAGTCACGCTATATGAGTAGCATAAATGCTGTCGTCAGAGCAGACGCTAAACTTGCCGAAGCCTCTCGTCTTGGTCAAAGTGAGATAATGAAACTTGGTGCAGCCATGCGTCAAGAGGCCAAGTTTGCTGATCAATTAACTACAGCTACAAAAAGACTAAATGTCGCACAGCAACAGACTAAACGCGGTACAAATCAACTTGGTGTGCTTTTCCAGCAGACAGGTTATCAGGTTGGTGACTTTGCGGTTCAAGTACAGTCTGGCACAAATGTCATGGTTGCCTTTGGACAACAGGCTACTCAGCTTGTAGGCACATTTGCTATGCTGGCTAAGTCAACTAAGATGATTGCTTTGTTCTCTGGTCTTGGTATTATTGTACCTATTGCTACCGCTTTAGCTGGTGCTTTTATGAGGGCTAAAGATTCGGCTAAAGAGGCCGCTGCTAGTCTAAGCTCCTTTGAAGAAAAGCTAAAGTCTGCTAGGGGCGAAGTCCAGAGCATGAAGGACCAGTTAGAACTACTTAATTCTGGATTTGAAACTGCCGCAGAACTTGCACTTTCACAAAATGTAATAATTAGTGAAAAAGAGTTAAAGAGTGCTGAAGATGCACTTGACAAGATCGTTAAGAAAAACGAAGCGGTGCTTGTTATTGGTGGTATGATTTCTAAAAGACAACTAAATACTGCGAAGAGTGAGGTAGAGGCGGCAGAAAAACGTGTTGAAGCCGCTAGGATGGAACTACATTCCTCAAGAGAGTTATCTAGACAACAAAAAGGGCGAAAAGCTGCTGCTGAACATCTTAAGAAAGTTAACGCTCTGGCTGAGTCTGATGCTAAAAGAAGGTTTGAGTTTGCCCTTAAGTATATTGCAGAAGAAGCTAAAGCTAAGGAAGACGCTGAAAAAGCTGCTGCTGAACATCTTAAGAAGGTTAATGCTCTAGCTGAGTCTGATGCTAAAAGAAGGTTTGAGTCTGCCCTTAAGTACATTCAAGAACAGGCTAAAGCCAAAGAAGATGCCGAGAAAAAGGCGAGAGCCGACCAAAAACGCTACTTCACAGAAGGACAGGCTGCAAACAAAGTTTTTGTTGATAGCCTAAATGAGGCGTCTGATGAAGCTAGAAAGAAAGCTGAAAAACAAATAAATCTAGTTGCACAGCTTGAAGAGAAGTATGGAGAGACTTTAGTTACAGCACTGGCTTTAGCTGGAGTTGATATATCAGCTTCAATGGCAGACTTTATAGATAAGGCAGTGAAAGCTCAATCTGACCTAGAGGGTCTTAGTGGAACTTACGGAACACAGCTTGATATAGTAAACGCTCAAATTAAAGCTTTGGAAGAGGGTAAGAACGTAGAGGTTGCTGCTTTCATTGAAGGCGAGAGAGCCAAGATTACCGCACTTTACGAGTCCTCTAAAGCCTTCGCTATGAAGACAAAGGACATAGAAGCTCTGGCTGAAGCAAGTCTTGCTTTCCTAGCAGCTATGGGTGAATTAGATGCATTGGCGGCGGCTAGGACAAAGCTGGCAGGACTTAAAGATACGAGTAAAGGGTCTTCCAAGAAATCTCCTGCTGAACAACTCCGAGAGTATCTCGATACATTAGGGAAACAAGCTGAACTAGAAAGTAAACTCGTAGGTCTCTTTGGAGAAAAGCGTAATACTGAAGAAGAGGTTATCAAAGCGCGTCAGAAGTATGGCGAAGTCTTTGGGGCAACACAAGAAGCTGAACTCCGTGGCACACTAGCTCAGATTGAGGCTGATAAGAAACGCCAAAAAGTTCTGGAAGAGGCTAAGGCGCAACAACAGCAGATAGCAGATACAATTCAGTCTAGCATGGAAGACGCTTTCATGTCTATCGTTGATGGAACTAAGTCTGCTGAAGATGCCTTCAAAGATATGGCTCGTATAATTATCAAAGAGCTTTACAAGGTACTTGTTGTACAGCAACTTGTAGGCAGCTTTGAGGCTGGTGGTGGCGGTATCCTTGGTAGTCTCTTTGGTGCTATTCAAGCTGACGGTGGTGCATGGCAAGGTGGTTCTCAGATCAAAGCATATGCTAACGGTGGCATTGTTGGTGGCCCTACTGTATTCCCTATGGCTAGAGGTAAGATTGGTCTCATGGGTGAAGCTGGGCCAGAGGCTATCATGCCACTCAAGAGAGGTGCTAACGGTAAGCTAGGTGTACAGGCAGAAGGTGGCGGTGGTGACAACGTAGTGGTACATCAGAACTTCAACTTCCAAGCTAACGGTGACGACAGTGTTAAGAGGATTATTGCACAGGCTGCACCACAGATTGCTAATATGACCAAGAAGTCTATGCTTGATGATCGTCGTCGTGGTGGACAAATGAAAGCAACCTTCGGGTAAAGGAAAGAACAAACTATGGCACTTACTTATCCCTTAGATACTCCAACAACTATCGGGATTGAGAGTATTGAGTTACGTGCGGTTAATGCTGTAGCTGTCTCTCAATCTCCATTCACGTACAAACAACAGACTATCGCTCACCAGGGTCAGCAGTGGCAAGCAAGCGTAAATATTCCTTCGGTACACAGAGATAAAGCTGCTGAGTGGAAGGCCATGTTGGTTGGTCTGAAGGGGCCACAGGGTACGTTCCTACTTGGAGACCCAGACTACGCCACGCCTAGAGGTAATGTAAGCTCTTGTAGGGTATCTGGAGTAGGTGGAGACGATAGTGTTTCTGTCACTATGACAGGTTCATTAAAAGCTGGAGACTACATTCAAATGGGGGGTGGCTCTGGAGCTAAACTTCATCAGGTTCTTTTGGATCAAACAGGGAGTGGTACTCTGGAGATATGGCCCCCTTTACGTCGAAACTACAGTAATAATGTTGCAACCTTCAATAACCCAAAAGGCGTCTTTAGGCTTGCAACAAATGTTACCTCATGGTCAATTAACAATGCTTCAGTCTATGGTATTTCGTTTGAAGCCGTAGAAGCTCTGACATAGTAAGGATATATACTAATGGCTGATAAAAAGATTACGCAGTTAGACCCACTCACAGGTGCTAACTTAGCCGATACTGATGAGTTTGTTGTCGTAGACCTTTCGGCTGATGAAACAAAGTCAATAACATTCGCTGAACTAAAGACTGGGTTGGATACTGTAACAGGTTTCGTGCGTATCTCTGGCGATACCATGACGGGTGCGCTTACGACTGCTGGTCTGACTGTAGACGGCGGCACAATCAAGCTAGACGGCAACTATCCTGTTGGTACAAACAACGTGGCTCTGGGTAATGCTGCACTTGATGATGGTAGCTTTTCGGGAAGTTTTAATGTGGCTGTTGGCAACCTTGCGCTTTCTGCTAACACAAGTGGTAATAGTAATGTTGGTGTTGGTCACCAAGTGCTTGATGCAAATACGACAGGTGACTTCAACAATGCAATGGGCTCTAATAGTCTAGGCGCAAACACCACAGGCTCCAACAACACAGGTTTGGGGCATAGCTCTTTAGCCGTAAACACCACCGCAAACAACAACACAGCAGTTGGGTATCAGGCTGCACTTGCCAATACTACAGGCGCTAACAACACTGTCGTTGGCAAGCAAGCCTTACTTAGCAACACTACTGGGTTACACCACACCGCCGTAGGTACATTGGCTCTCGCTCAAAACACGACAGGGACATACAATATCGCCCTCGGCAGTTTCGCACTACAAAACACCACTACAGGATATCGCAATGTGGGGCTTGGGTACGGTGCCTTACGTCAAAACACTGTAGGTTTCTACAATATAGGAATTGGTTTTGGTGCTGGTGGTCTGACAACCACAGGGGATAACAACACCACTGTCGGCAGCAACGCTTTTATAGACAATACAACAGGTGGGAACAACGTAGCTATTGGCACCGACGCATTAGGTAATAACACCACTGCACCAGAAAACGTGGCTATTGGTTATCAGGCGGCATTCGACAATACTACAGGGCGTGAGCTTGTAGCCGTTGGCGAAAGAGCCTTAACCAATAACACCACTGCAAGCTATAACACAGCAATCGGCAGAGCCAGTATGTTGACCAATACAACTGGTGCTAACAATACTGCTTTGGGATGGAAATCACTTTACTTCAACACCACCGCAAGCAACAACACTGCTGTGGGGTATCAATCTGCGTATAACAATACTACTGGAACTAACAACGTAGCTTTGGGCATTTACGCTATTAAAAATAACACCACTGGTGCTAGTAATACCGCACTTGGATACGCTGCTTTATTCTCTAACACCACTGCGGCAGCGAATACTGGAGTAGGTTATCAAGCGGGGTATAGTATAACAACAGGCACACAAAACGTAGCTGTTGGTAACGACGCTCTGGCATCCAACACTACCGCAGCTAACAACACAGCAATTGGCTCCGAAAGTTTAAAAGCTAATACGATAGGGAACGCTAACACGGCTATTGGCAAGGAAGCCTTGCTTGCGAATACTACCGCAAGCGACAACGTAGCCATTGGGTATCAGAGTTCAAACAAGTCCACCACAGGATATCAAAACGTATGTGTGGGGAGAGGCGCTGGCGGTGAAATTACTTCAGGACATAACAACATCTTTATAGGATTTAGGACTGGTAATTACAACGTCGATACAACCACAGGTGAGGGAAACACTTTAGTTGGTAATTATGTACGGTCAACTAGCGCAAGCGGTGATTACTCTATGGGTTTAGGTTATGATTTGGCTTGTGCTGCTGGGTACACAACCATTGGAAAATCAGGTAGCGATATACGTGCAGCGCACGGCAACATAACTTGGGCAACCGTATCAGATGAGCGTTATAAGAAAGACATTACTGATTCTACAGCGGGTCTGAGCTTCATCAATGATCTAACGCCTCGTACCTTTAAGTATAAAAACTTAGGTGAGCTACCTGATACATTTGAACCCTACAAAGAAGGCTCAACAGACACCTTTAAGAATAGCTACACGAACCACGGTTTTATAGCACAGGAGGTTAAGACAGCTATTGATGCTCACCCTGAGATCAAAGATGGCTTTACTCTGTGGGATGATCGTGAGGATGGCTCTCAGGAGGTAGCAGAGGCAGCGTTAATACCTGTCTTGGTTAAAGCACTACAAGAACTTTCCGTAAAGAATGATGCTCTTGAAGCACGTATCGCAACACTAGAAGGATAAGACTATGGAACTAACAGCAGAAGAAATTGCACAGAACTACACGGCAATGGGTCATTCCGTTGAACTGTTGAACGCTGGGCAACCAGAAGGCATGGAAGATGCTGACTGGACAGATACAGTTGCTCGTAATGTTGAGCATCTGCAACTCATGGTGGCAAAGGACTACTGGACAACAGAGGACATGACCGCTGTAAACGCTGCAATCGCAGCCAACTCTTAACTTAACTAAAAGGAGAATTGTCATGGGTAAAAATGAAAAGAGCCTCATTACAATCAACGACGTAGAATACAACATTGAGGACTTTACTGATGAGCAAAAGATTATGCTTAATCATGTGAACGATCTTGGACGTAAACTGGACAATGCTAGGTTTAATGTAGACCAGCTTTCAGTAGGTCGTGAGAAGTTTATCGAAATGTTAGCTAGTAGTTTAGAAGTTGAAGCGGAGTAAATCTTATGTCCAGAGACCTGTCTGCAAATACAATAGAGGCCATCAACGAAGATACAGTAAATCCGTTTTTCGCTGTAGAGTTACTATTTGATGGTAACAATGTCCTACGTATGTGGACAGGTCAAGGAACCCTTACTCTTGCGAGTGATGGGACTGAGTGGGCAGGGGCTGGTACGCTACTCAACATTTCCACTGTAGAGGAGACCTCTGAGTTAGCCGTTAAAGGTGCTACTATAACCTTGACTGGTATTCCATCAGAGGTCATCTCCTTGGCTCTCAGTCAGCCTTATCAGGGCCGTGTGTGCAATATATACTTTGGTACATTTACTACGGGTAATGTCCTACAAGAGAATAGCGATTACATTCTGCTACAGGATGGTACTAGGATTGAAGTGCAAAGTACATCTCAAGGGTTCAACAGTATCTTCTCAGGTTATATGGATCAGATGAACATAGCTGAAGGTGCTGATACATCAACTATTGAACTGTTAGTAGAGAACAAACTTATTGACCTAGAGAGAGCCAGAGTTGCTCGATTTACTTCTGGTTATCAAAAGTCAATATATCCCGGCGACCTTGGTTTAGACTTTATTGAGGACTTACAGGATAGGAATATATCTTGGGGTCGTAAGAGTGGTTAAATATCAGCAAGAGTTTTTATCTCTAGCCGAAGAAGAAGTAGCTCCTTTAGCTCACACTGAGTGGGAAGAGTCAGGACATCCTACAAGCACCCTAGTCATAGATTGGGACAGCTACTTTGCGCTAGAGGAAATAGGAAGACTAAAGTTCTTTACCGCTAGAAAAGATGGTATCCTCATAGGGTACTTTGTAGTTATAATTACCTCTCCGTTTACACTTAAGGGTGAGTTAGCTGGTTGTTACGAAGCAGTTTACGTAGACAAAGACCACAGAAAATCCAGAGTTGCTTACAAGTTGTTTAAGTTTGTTGAGGCTTGTATGAAAGAAGATGGTGTATATAGGTTGGTAGCTTCCTCGTCTAAAAAGAACCCTATAGGTAACTTCTTAAATAGAATGGGCTATAGTGAGATGGAAACAAAGTACGAGAAGGTTTTGTAGTATGGTTATATTTACTTCTATTGCTGCAACAGGCGTAATAATTGCTGGTGGATTTGGGGTAACTCTTGCCGCTACGAGTTTTACCGCTTTTGCCGTAGGTCTTGCAACTAACATAGTTCTGGGCCTCGCTATGACTGCCTTGACCCCTAAGCCTAAACTACGTGGAGCCAACCGTGGCTATCAAGTAAACTCAAAAGGGGCAGCACTAGATCATCAGATCATATACGGTAAGATGAAAACTGGTGGTGCTATACTATACGATGAAGCCACAGGTACTAATAACAAACACCTTCATAGGATCATTGCTGTCGCTGGACATGAGGTGTACTCGTTTGAAGAGTATTACATAGACGATGAACTTGTGACTGTTAATAGCGATGGTAATGTAACAGCCCCAGAGAAATACGTTAAGACAACAACTACAAACGTACAAACTGGCGTAGATGGTAACGGTAACCCTATATACGAAACCCAGACCACCACAGACTATCTGGTTAGGATATTACCGTACACTGGAAACGCAGATCAACCAGCAGCATTCGATCTTGTGGAAGAGTCTGATGGTAAATGGACTAGCCAACACAGGCTTCGTGGCATTGCGTATATGTATGTTAGACTGAAGTTTAACGCTGATGTTTTCCCTAATGGTGTACCTTCAATAACCACCGTAGTAAAAGGTAAGAAAGTCTTTAACCCTGCCAATGGGACAACAGACTGGTCGGACAACCCTGCGCTATGCCTACGTGACTACCTAACTTCTAAGTATGGACTTAGTGAAGCTGCTGCTAACATAGACGATGATTTAGTCACCAGTGCTGCTGCTGTATGTAATCAGACAAACACGATTGCAGGTACGACACGTTATACTTGTAATGGTGCCTTCACTACTGCACTTACACCATATGACCTTCTGTCTGATCTATTGACCTGTATGGGTGGGTCTCTGTGGTATGCTCAAGGTAAGTGGCGTATGAAACCTGCCTACTGGACAAACCCAGTGATGGACTTAACAGACGATGACTTACGCTCTGGTATAAACGTAAGTACACGACATTCTCGTCGTAACAACTTCAATACTGTAAAAGGTACTTTCCGTGGGTCAGAGTCTAACTGGCAAGTCACTGACTACCCAGAAGTTACTAACTCAGCTTTTCGTACCGCTGATAATGACCAAGAATCTGTTGCTGACGTAGACTTACCGTTCACTGACAACTCTATTGAGGCTAGGCGTATAGCTCTAATCAGCCTAGAGGCTAACAGACAACAGCTTACGGTTAATGCAGCCTTTGGTCTGAGGACACTAGAACTACAAGTTGGTGACAACGTAAGGATTACTAACACACGTTTTGGTTGGACTAACAAAGAGTTCCAAGTAATAGCTTGGTCGTTTGGTCTATCAGATGGGCTAGACCTACAGATTAACATGACCTTACGTGAGACTGCTGAAACAGTCTTTGATGAAGTTAGTGATGGTATCGTCTACGAGAGAGACAACACTAACCTACTGTCACCTTTTGATGTACCAGAGGTCGGCGTTGCAATATCCGCTGAAGCTAAAGTAAGCAATCAGAAGGTCTCTAATATTGCTGTTGCTACAATAACATCAGGCAGGGCAGAGGCTATTGATTACGTAGAGGTTGAGTACAAACTAGCAAGTGAAGTATTCTTCTCTACATTTGGTCAGGGACCACTTGGGGAGTTTAAAGTAAGAGACTTAGAAGTAGACTTCTATGACTTTAGAGCTAGAGCTATCAACACCTTTGGTATTAAAGGTCAGTTTACACTACTAGAGAACCAAGAGATTAACGCATTTATTGGTGATCCGTCAGACGTTGGCAGTCTACTTGCAGAGATTTCTGGTGGTACACTGTTTTTAACTTGGCCTCCTATCCCTGACCCTGACTTAAGCCACTACGAGATTAAACACAACTCAAACACAACTGGTGCTACTTGGGGCAACTCATCCACTATCATTGAAAAGGTCGCTAGGCCATCTACCTCTGCATCTGTTCCAGCTAGATCAGGTACGTTCTTAATTAGGGCATACGACAAAGAGGGTAACTTTAGTGAGAATGTAACGACTGTTGTAATTACCCCTGCACAAATTCCAGCGTTGGGTCAAACAGACACATTAACAGAGAACCCAAACTTCACTGGCTCTAAAACAAACGTCATCAAGGTTGGCAGTGCAATAGAGATAGACAATACAAGCGCAGCAGAACCAACTGGCGAGTATTTCTTTAGTGCTTACATCGACACAGGGTCGGCTCGTAACGCTAGAATAACAGGCGCACGTACCTTCGCCAGAAAGTTTGATGGTGGCACTTTGTTGTGGGATAACATCCCTCAGAATTGGGACACTTGGCCTGACAACTGGGATACGTGGACAAACGAAACTGCTGAGTTTGGTGATGTATCTGCTATAGTATATGTTTCAGCTACAAACGATGATCCCTCTGGTTCCCCTACATGGGGCGCATATGAATTAGCAAACGGTGGATTCCTTACAGGTCGTGCCTTTAGGTTTAAGGCTGTATTAAGCAGCGATAACAGCACATATACACCAACCGTCACAGCACTCAGTGTTGACGTAGAGTATTAACACAGAAAGGGCTTAACATGAGCCAACATGATCTTGATATTGCAAACCAGACATCCTCGAATGCAAGAGCCGACATCAATAATGCTCTAAAGGCTCTAGGAAGTCTGTCGTCTGGAACTACAGCACCTAGCACCACTTATGCGAATATGCTGTGGTATGATACAGGTAACAATCAGTTAAAGATGCGGGCAGAGGCTGATGATGCTTGGATCAAAATTGGATACCTAGACCAGAGTGCTGACGCATTTAGAATACTAGATAACACACAGGTCGTTACTACTGCTGGAAGTCAAACAGGTCTGTTGGGTGGACAAAGCACAGGGACTTGGCAAACTGGTACTGGTACGACAGAAAGTCTAGTTAGCCCAGCCCAAGTAAAAGCTGCTATAGACGCAAACGCATCAGCAACACCAGTGAAGGCGTGGGTTAGTTTCACTGGCTCCAATGGGGCTATAAGAGGCAGTTCTGGCATTTCAAGCGTTACTAGGCATAGTGCGGGTGATTACAGCGTAAACTTTACAGGCAGTCTGATGTCAGACGCGAACTACGCATCCATTGCGTTTGGCAGTGAAATAGGTTCACCTCCAATGTGTAACATATCACTTGTATCTCAGACAGCCTCGGCTTGCAGAATTAGGGCTAGGACTGAATACTATGGAACTCCTACCGATCCAGCTATAGTTAACGCATCGTTTATGAGATAGACGCAAAGTAAAGGATAAAACATGGCTTATAAATTAGGAACACGTAGTCTACAGAACTTATCAGGGGTAAACCCAGACATGGTTGCTGTAGTTAAAAAAGCAATAGAGATAACTGAAGTTGACTTCACAGTCATTGAAGGTATCCGTAATATCAATCGTCAGAGAGAGCTAGTGAAGGCTGGAAAGTCTACTACACTTAACTCTCGTCACCTTACAGGTCATGCTGTAGACATGGTTCCTTACCCTGTTGATTGGGAAGACATCGACCGTTTTGAATTGATGGCTGAGGCTATGAAAGAAGCGGCAGAAGAACTCGACATTCCTATCGTATGGGGTGGTGACTGGAAGAGTTTTTATGACGCTCCCCACTTTGAATTGGACAGAAAGACATACCCATGACACCTGAGTGGTTAGACAAGTGGCGTATATGGCCCCGTCTGATTATCACTCTGTATGGCATAGCTTTCTACCAAACAACTAACTGGTTTATGAACCTTCCAGACCCTACTAATGCACAAGCTGGATTTGTCTCAGTTATCGTTGGTGCTGGTGCTGGCTTCTTTGGGATATATGTCAATGGTAAGAGTAACATTAGCACTCCTGTCGATACTCCTTCTAAGTAATTGCACCAGTCTTAATCCCCTCAGTCTTCTATCGGGGAAAGGAACTAACGTAGCTGCAAACACTCAGATAGGTAAAACTAACACTCAGACAATCGGTACTACAAAGAACACTGAACAAAAGATAGTAGTAGAGACCTTAACTGGTGAGATTGAACAGTCTAACGATGACAATAAAGTTAGCACTAAATCGGTAGACAACTTAACAATCAACGAAATCCCACCCTGGGTCATCCTACTATTAGTTCTTGGTTGGATGCTGCCTACTCCTCAAGAGATGGGCAAAGGTCTTTTAAAAATAATAACGCTAGGAAGATACCGTGGAAAATCAAACTGAATGGCACTTGTCTAAATCTGTCCCTCTAACCTTTGTCGTGGCTATCTTCATTCAGACTGTATCGTTAGTATGGTATGTGTCATCAATGGATAACGCTATCAAGAACAACGAGAAAGAACTGCTGAGGCAAGATGTACGTGTCAGTACACTAGAAGGTGTAGTACAAGCCCAAGCCCTTACTCTAGCTCGTATAGATGAGAATATAAAGTCTATCAGAGTTATGATGGAGAGAGTGGCCTACAAAGACGAAGCTCGGTAATGGACCCCCTTAGCTGTATAGCAGCCGCCAGTACAGCATATACCGCCCTTAAGAAAGGCTTTGCTGTAGGCAAGGAGCTATCTTCAATGGGTACTCAGCTTCAACAATGGTCTAAAGCTGTGAGTGACCTTGACTTTGTACACGAGAAAGCCTCTAAGCCACCCATGTACAAGATGTTTTCTGATACACAGTCTCAAGCATTAGAGGCTTGGTCAGCTAAACAACAAGCAACTCAAATGAGGGAAGAACTCCGTAGCCATATTTCTTTCGTGTACGGACCCTCAGCTTGGGATGAAATAGTACGCACTGAGGCTAGGATGCGTAAGGAACAACGAGAGTTAGTCTACAAGAAGCAAGAGTTTATCGACAACTGTATTAACTGGACGATAGGTATACTCTTGGCCTTGGCAGGTATAGCTGGACTAGCACTTGTATTTTATCTGGTAGGTAAACAACAAGGTAAGTGGTAACTCACCCATAAATAAATACAAAAAGACCCCCAAGGAGCAATCCAAGGGGGTTTTTCTTTGTCTAGGTTTCTTCGGGCCAACGGTAACATAAGTAGCCTTTTACTATGTATCCGTTAGACTCTACGAACTTGAACCCATCAGGCATTGTGCTAAGGCATCTCTCCTCTGAATCTAGTACCTCTGGAAAAGCTACCGACACACAAGTTAGGTTAGCTGTACACGCAAGGATTATTGCTGAGAACATACTATGGGTCTCCTTCCATTTCCCCTATTAGCCGATCTAAGTACCATCGTGCTTTCTTGAGGTCTTCTACAGGCTTACCCTTGTACCTGTACCTGTGTAGATACTTCTTGGCGTTACCCTCTAAGTATCCCATGAACATCATGTGATCCATGTTGTCTTTCATGTAGTCGATACATTCGATCTTACCATCCCCGTAGTGTGCAGGTTTGTTTACTACATCCTCTTCTACAACTTTAGGTCCACCAAAATAGTCATCGTTCTTTACCTCACCCCATTTTGCCATTATATACCTTCCTTTAGAAATGTCCTGACCCACATTGCTGTGATGTCGCTACGTATGATGTCGTCTATTCCAAATTCAATGATTGGTACAGGTAACATATGCTTCTTAGCTAGGTGAATAACCTTGGTCAAACCATCAGCTTCCTTTAGGTCAGACTGCTGCACATCACCATTAAGCACAATAGTAGTGTTCTCGCCTACTCTTGTCAACAACATCTTTAATTCGTGAGTGGTTATGTTCTGTGTCTCATCCACGATTATAAAGGCATTATCGAAGCTACGGCCCCGCATGAGAGCAAGAGGAGCCATCTCAATGTTCCCATTCTTGATTCCTGTATCGACCGTTCCTTTACCCAAGTGCTTCTCCAGAACATCCAGGACAGGCAAAGCCCAAGGCATAGTTTTCTCATTGAGGTCTCCTTTTAAGAATCCTAGCTCCTTACCTACGGCAACGTGAGGTCTTGTGATGACGATTTTATCGA
>UEXM01001610.1_pt1 | contig 18217 bp, 25 predicted proteins | sample 1796661 | NCBI WGS metagenome assembly UEXM01 (sample SAMEA4772469, study PRJEB27181) | metagenome | reverse complement strand
TTTAAATAAACCTCAGTATATAGAGTGGGTTAATCTAAATTTTACCCCAGTTAAACTTACCTTAAATTAAGAGGCATTAAAAAAGGGACCCTCGTCAGGATCCCCGAACATCTAGATGTTTATGTGTCTATATGAACAATCAGAAGTTGTACTTGACTCCGAGCTTACCGCCCAGACCGAAGTCATCATCGTCATCAGCTGTCAGGAAGGAAAGCTCACCATAGACTCCGATAGCCTCGGAAACGGGGACGCCAATACCTGCCTTACCAGAGAACTGGGTGTCAGTCTCTTCGCCATCAACAGCGACGATCGCAGGACCAGCCTGGACGTAGTAAGAAGCAGCACCTGCTTCTCCTTCAAAACCTACGTGGAGGTCTGTGGTTGCAGCGGTGTAATCATCGCCAACCCAACCAGCGTTGGTTTCGATGTTAACATATGGACCTGCAAGGGCAGCGCCAGCAGAAGCGAACAGAGCAGCAGAGGCTGCGAATACAGATTTAAACATTTGTTTTACCTTTAGTTACTTGCGGAATGGATACCCGCAGATGGATAGGGACTCGACTGTCCCGTTTAAGTATTACCCTTTGTTACTTTAATTACTGAAAGACAAAAGGTTAAGTATTTATACTACTTTAACCTTGACTTTCTGTCAACTGTTGTGAGGGTTCCACTACTCTTCCAAGATAAGGGTCATAGTCCATCAATTCTTCGATGGTCATTTGTGCTCCCTTATTGGACCAGAAGTTGAACTGTGCATTGTAGTTTCCTTTGTGGAATGCATCAACATGGTCAGGGTGAATACTAGACCCCAATTCTGTACGATACAGAAGAAGGGGAATAGAATAGGTGTTACCTGAGTTGTAGATGAGGTCATCAGCTACAGGTCTCGGACGAACACCATTGTCCAGTTTGTACTTGTTACCTCTAGTATGAAGTTTTAGAAGCTTCGTAGCATGATGTCTAGTAATTAGATAACATGCTGTAGAGAATTCATTCACGAACCGTTTATGGATCTTGATGTGAATGTCACCAGTACAGATGATTGAGATTTGGACAACGTCCCAATCATAAGGAATCCTACCATAGAAGTCCTTCCAAGTAAAGTTCCAATACTTAACGAGGTCGAGACTACAGTCATCTTCCATCATGATGGCATAAGGTTCATCAGTCTCCTCTATGAAGTGACGGATGGCCTGTAGGTGGGACGTTGTACAACCTACCTCACCAGATGTCATCATATCAGGGTAACGACCCTTCAGAAGCTCTCCTAGGTCACTTTCACGACCGTCATAGGCGGAGATCCGATGGTAATTCTCAATCTCCCAATATTTGAACTGATCCTTCATGTACTCCCACCTCTCAGGTTGCCCATCGAGATTGATACAATAGATAGGACCAATGTCCTTGAGTTTAAATACTGACTTATTCCTGTCCATCGATACGTTGTTTGTAATAATCTTGGGATGTAATGTATTTTTTGAGTGTATCTTTATCCATCTTTTGGACCTTTTCCCACTCAATATTGTTCTCATTCATGTGAGGATTAGTGAACCAAGAGTTGGGAGTTCTCTCATGTTCTAAGTGATAAACATATGTGTTCATCCTACCTACAGTATAACCTAGAGTATTGAACCTGTAAAATCTTTCAACATCTTCAGGAGCATATGCTACAAAGTTTTCGTTCTCTAGACCACCTTCGATATAAATCTCACGGTTAAAAAACTGACAAAACCCATACTTAGAATCATACTTAGTAGACTTCTTCTCTAGGATAGAAAAGTCAAAGTCATTACTCAAAAAGTCAGATACAAGTTCATCATCAGCATGAACACGATACTGATATTGTCCATCACCATATGGATAGACTACATCAGTTTTATTCTCAAGAATACTATTGTATGCACCAATATATGATGATACAGGAAGAAGGATATCACAGTCATAGTTAACCACAATCTCAGTCTTAGCCTCCATAATCATATCATTGAGAACTCTCTGACGATGAAATGAAGGAGATGTAGTGTGTTCAAAGGAATGAAGAAGACCATCAATATTGTCACAGAACTCAAGGATTTGTGGTAGAGCTTCTGTCACAAATCTTGACTGGTCATCAACTTCTTTCACCATCACAGTGGTATCAAAGTTGTCCAATAGGAAACAGATAGAGGTAATCACATTCCTCAGTCTGTCATCCGATTCAATCTTGATGGGAATAATAAAGGTTGCTTTACTTAAGTCATGTTTCATCTGGATACTCCCGTGTATCTTTATTTTTCTCCAAAACGTACTCCAATTCTTCTTTGTTTACTAACCATCCACCTTCTGGGTGATCAACCTTAGCGTTGTAATCTATATGAGATGAACTCATACGATCACCATGTTCTCGATTCGATGTCAAAATATCATCGATGATATATGGCATTCCGTGATTATACCGCATTCTGTGATAAAAGTCAGTATCTAAAAGAAGATCTAGTTTATCATCAAAACCTTCAAACTTGTCAGTCAGAAAGGACACACATGAGGGATTACCTAACAGGTTTCTACCCTCCAACATCATGTCAGTCCACTGAGGGACTTTTATTCTCTCATGAGAAACACCATTCTTAGTGTGTGCAAATCCATTAAAACACCAATTACAATCATTCTTCTCATAGACATCATTGATTTGGCTCAATGCCCATGGGTCAATAAACATATCATCCATGAAAATGAGTTTAGTAATTCTACCCTCACACATCTCCACTACAGAGTTAATATTACTAGAACAATTTCCTCTGTTCTTTTCATTCTTAAAATACTTTACCGTGAAATAGTTTGCATACTCACTACAGATATCAAGAATCTCATCATTTTGTGAATGATCTGAGATACAAACCTCAAAGTTTGCAAACTTCTGACCTCTAATAGTCTCAAATAAATGACTAAGATAGACAGGACCAGAACCATTCATCTCATATGTAGGAATACCGATTGAAATAGTGGGACTCATATTCTAACCCAACGATCAGGGACAAGATCTTCCGTATTGTTTTTAGATGTGTAACCAGTAGTGCCAAACCATCTCTTTGGTGCAATCACTTTGGGATTAGGATTCTGACTCAACCAGGCACCCCACCAAGAGAATGAACTATTAGCGATGATATAATCCTCACAAAGGGTTAACAGACACAGGTCATAAACATTATCTTCAGTCTCGGAGATAAGAAACCTATCACCTTTGAATACTTGTTGATTCTTACACCAGTCGATATCATCAGTAAAGATAATTACCTGACGATCATCATCAAAATGAGTTAGTGCCTCTCTATAATAGTCAAGACTACAAGGTGGATGATCTTGTGACTGTTGAACATAGTCTGTGCGCCGAACATGAAGTCCAATGGGATCCTTACCCATATCAGACATCACTTCCATACAGTTCTTTATAACTTCATCAAAGAATGTGAAATCTTCTTTAATGGACTCAGCAATATTACTAAAATATTTTTCCGTCTGGAAGAATCCGTAGACACTCACATTATCAGGACAAGTATCAAAAAGTTCTTGATTAAAGTGAAATTGATTTTCTTGGACATACTGTGCATCAACTCTCCCTCTGTTCTTCAGATTGGGAAGTTTGAAGACCTCAAACAACTGATGTTCATTCCATTCATCATTAAAGTCACTGTCAGGAATGATAAAATCATAACCATGTTTATCCGCAATACCTCTGAGGGCTGCATATTGAAACATCTGGTTACCCAGTCTTCCAATCGTACCCAGGTGATTAAATCCAATCATAAAATTGTTCCAAGGGGAAGAAAATAATGAAATCCAAAAGGAGTAATACCTTTAGTTTCTGGTGTTTGTTGTTCGTGAGAAAATCTAGCTGCTACTTCTACTGGTGCAAACTTACATCCTAACACTTCGTATATATGTCTATTATGGACACAGATATTTCCATCTTCGGAGAACAATCCTGCGTCCATATGTTTATAAAATTCTCCCTGATTAATGTCCCATGGAACATCAGCTCTGAGAGGAACCTCTAGAAGTTTCTTTGACCTGAGACTAAACCCACCATTACCAACTCTAATATGATTTCCCCATGGATCAAGGAAGGCACTATCTGAGAATGGCCATAGAGCTCCAATATAATCAAATTGAAGCCACAGTGGATCCCACTTCTCAGGATTGATGACAAAACCATCATCATGAATAGTGAGAACATGAGAAGTATCTACATGTTTATGCAAATCATAAATCATGTAATGATTGAACTTATCAATAGAGTCAATCTTTTCACACTTCTCTACTTGGATATCATCAAGTTCCAAGTCTTCATGAGTTACGAACTTGACGGCTCCAAAATTGATACCCTCCATACTCTTTCTCAGAGCATAGATGTGTTTATCAATATCGATACCAGATACAGTAAAGAGTGTTACATCAGGTAGATCAATCATTCTTAAATCTTTTCACAGTGTCAGCAATGTATCCAATCATATCATCAGTAATAACAGGAGAACAACCCAAGAAGAAAACTTTATTGAGAACCTTATTAGCTTCTGGATACTTCTTGGCATCATCGAGGTGTGAGTAACCAGGATGTAGAAGAATGTTACCAGCGAAATAGTTTCTAGTCTGAATTTTGTTTTCTTCTAGGAAGGCAACCAAAGAATGTTTCAGTTTACCATCATCACAAATGATAGGAACACCAAACCAACTCGTCTCACTATCGTTACGTTCCCTTACAACACGACAACCAGGGATGGTCTCAATAATGTTCTGAATATTCTCTTTGTTCTTTCTCCTTAGTCTATGAATCTCATCAAACTTCAGGAGTTGAACTGAACCAACACCACCCTGCATATCCAATGGTTTGAGATTGTATCCCATCTGACCGAACACATACTTATGATCAACGATATCATCATATCCTTCTAACCACTTATCAAATCGACGACCACAGACACCATTAGTCAACAGATTTTGTTGTCCAACACAATAACAACCACGACCCCACCAAGCAAAACTACGAGCCAAATCTACAATTGCCTTGACATTAGACGATACCATACCACCTTCGATAGTACAGATATGATGAGCGGGATAGAAAGAACAAGATGCAGCAATAGCATGTTTGGTCAGATACTCTCCCTTATACTTGCTACCTAGACTATCACAGTTATCAGCGATAATCTTAATACCCTTTGAGTTACAGAACTTCACTAATCTGTCTAGGTCATATGCATTACCCAGGACTGGTGAGGAGAACACAGCACGAGTTCTAGGTGTTACTTTCTTGAAAACCTTTTCCATATCCCAATTCAGGTCTTGCCAGTTGATATCAACAAACACTGGTTTCAAACCAGCCTGAACAATTGGTGCAATAGTGGTAGCAAAACCACAAGAACAGACGATGATCTCATCACCATCTTCCCACCCAAAGTATTTTTTGAGTGCAGCAATCATCACCAAGTTTGCTGATGATCCAGAGTTAACCATGACTGAGTGATCAAACCCAAATCTCTGGGAGAACTCCTTCTCAAACTTATTTACTTTCTCACCAGAGGATAACCACTTACCCTTCATGACACCATAGATGAGTTCCTGTGCCTCTAGATCGTCCCAGTAGGGACCAGAGTAATAGACATTCTTTCCAGGTTTCCAATCCTTATTAGCCATGAATGGAAATACATTGTCATCCATCTCCTTGGCGTCTTGGATGAACTTCTCAATCAGTTGGTACATAATTTCTCGATTCCAGTCTGTAGTGAAATGTTTTGTTTAAAACCCAATTGAATTAGTTTTTCACAATTCAAATAGAAGTTCTTAGGTTGATTCTTTGAGTAGAACTCTGGTGTCTCCATAGAAGTAATTTCACTGGTACACCCTGGTATGGTATCCCTAACCATACTTATGATATCATAGTAGTACATGGGATGTCCAGTACCAACATTGTATATTTCGTTTTCTTCACCATGATCCATCAGGAATCTGATTGCTCGAGACACATCATCGACGTGCATATAATCTCTGTAAACCATTCCCCCTTCATATAGACACACATCTTCATTACTCTTTAACTTGTTCACCATAAAACCAAGAACATTCTTCTTCATAGAGATAGTCTTATCAGTCCCATAAACATTAGACAGTCTAATGATACGATACTTACATCCAAAGTTCTCACAGAAACAAACTAAAATTTCTTCTGCAGATCTCTTTGTGATTGAATACATTCCTTTAGGATCTGGGAGGTCTGTTTCCTTAGCATCAATAACATCTAAACCATAAACAAATCCAGTGCTGATAAAGTTAATGGTAATATCATTGTCCTTACAGTGTTGAAGAACCTCCATCAGTAGGTTCAAATTAGTATTGATATCTACATGTAGATCTTCAAGTATATTATAGTTTGAAGTCGTACTAATAAGATACAGTATGTCTTTTGACTCAGGTTTCCTAGATTCTCTAGGAATCTTTATAACTTCATCTGGATATAGGTCACAGAATGCTCCACCAATAAATCCAGTACCACCATAAACAGATATCATATCAATTACTTTGAAAGAATGAAGAACCCATTTCCATATGGGTATGGACCTATCCACTTTTCCTTGATAGATCCGAAGTTATAAGAGAACTTTTCTAGTTTCAATCCATGAGACTCAAACATATTGATCCACCACTCCTCGTCTTTCTTTGTGACATGAGTAACATCTACCTCATATTCTCTGATTCTAAACCTGTCATCATCACCTAGAGGAATGGTGAAGAAGAACTGGTCAGCTTTCTCTCTGAAGGTATCAAGGACACCAGGAATGTCCTCAACCTCAATATGTTCCAGAACATCCTTACAAATCAAGAGGTCATACTTTTTGTCATTAGGTAATGTGACATAAGGTTCCACACCTGGGTGACAGTTATCTACTGCGTATTCACTAATATCCTCACCATAAGCATCACAACCAACAATTCTAAGAGCATGAACTAAGAAACCCTTAGCACACCCATAGTCAACACAAGTCTTAAACTCGAAGTTTTGTTGAATATCTAGAGCTTCTGGGATTGATCTGGTAGGCATCCAACTATAGTTTTCATAACCAGAGATATGTTTTCGGATGCCGTCTTCATAATAATCTTTGGTAAATTGGTGCATCTCAAGCAAAGTCATTGTGGATCGTATCAGTCAGTATATCATCAACCAGTTCATTCTGCATAGCGTACTTACAATAATGACATGCGTGATGTCTCAGGGTTGGACCTTGAGCGTAGAAGTCTTCGATTCCATCGATGTCACACACAGCAAATTGTGATTCGGGAACATAGTTGTAATTGTTTTCAATGGACAATTCAGCTGATGGACAAGCATAAATGTATCCATCAGTGAATAAGAATGGTTTGACCATGTGCATATAACAGTGATCATTCCTACGTTCACCTTTGAAGTTGAAGTCAGACAGGAAAGCAGACTTCAGTTTTCTACCTCTATCCTCTTCATATTCCTCAATGATGCCACGGATGGTTTCAATATCCTTAGCGGTCTCCTTCACATCCTTAATAGCATTGAAAGCAATACGACAAGGAATCTTATTCTCTTCCACCCAATCTAACATACGAATGAAGTTTTCAGTGGTCTGAAACTTCTTAGAAAGGACACGTTTGTTCTTTACATCAGACCACTCACCAGTGATGTTAGGGTTGTTAGAAGTTTCTAGGTTCTCATCCCAAACATATGCAGCTGATGGTTTACAATTGGTTCCTTCAAATACACTCAGGTCATAATCATAACCCTCATAGAACCCATACATACCCATCCTAACCCAATCAAAAAGTTCTACAATGTCTTTCTTGATTGGTCTATCAGCACCAAATCTTGCGGCATTAGTACAGATACCCAGACTAAATCCTAGGTCTTTTGCATATTGTACAATCTCTTTGAAATGTGGATGAATACTTGGTTCACCACCACCAGTGAATTCGACTCCAGTCACACCAATTGCCTTGAAACTCTCAAGTGCCTGGAATACTTTTTCAGTTGGCATCTTATCTGAGATATCTCTGTTTGCAAAACAACAGAAAGAACAGGTCAGATTACAAGCATTCGTCAAAGAAATGTGAGCCATCACAGGAGATGCTGGCTTACCCTGTTGTAGATTCTCTAATTTATCAAGATGTTTTACTAACTTAGTGAGATTACTACTGTAACTTCTCCCTTGGACTTTATCATCTTCCTTTCGGAATGTTCCATCCTCATTAAAAATATTAACACCCTTATAAGGTACGGTAGTCATCACTCACTCCACGGTAAAGTTTGTTAGTTTTCATTGTATTTATTGTCTCTCAGTTAGGTCATTAGTCCACATCAACCAGAAAATTCTCTCGACCACAAAAGCCTCAGTACATGTTGGGTTCTTAGGTGGTTCTGGGGTATAGGATAGAATATTTTTTAGTTTTTGATAAAGTTCCTTACTATATCTTAAGATATTTTCCTTTGGTACTGCCATGATTGATCCAGGTACAAACTCAATTGTACGCGTATCTGGAGGACCTACAAAGAAAGCATTGACAAGTGAGGTATGATCCGCAAAATATCTACTTTCCATACTTATGTTACCACCAAAACTACACCAAGCAATAGGTTGAATGAGTCTTCCATCATTCAAAATTGATATTGGTGTGGTTTCAGTATGACACATATTACCAGACAGTAATTGTTTATCTTGCCAACCACTAAAAAGTTCTTCAGAATCTAACATCTGAGAAAATCTTTCTCTAGTTGTATAGTAGTTTTCATCCTTGGAAAATAAATTTCCCTTGATGAAATATGACATCTTTGGAAGGTTATCATAATGATCAATAATATAAGAGATAATGTCATACTGATTTGCACCATAGTTTGGGACTTTGGTGACCCACCCAAGACGATTGAAATTTATTTCTTTGTCACTTTTATCATAAATGAAGGTATTCTCATAGGAAAATCCATGAGAATATGTCTCTTTCAACCAGTCAAGTTCAGTATTGTAGTTAGAAACTACCAGAGCTTTATCCATTATACTCCTCCAATTCCTTCACACAATCCTCAGATGTTGATAGATTACCATCTCTATCTTGATATGTCCAGCCACTGTAGATGTTCTGTGACATTGCCCAATATCCATCAGATACATTATGTCTAGCCCAGTACTTGGGAGCAATAATGTTTTCGATGGTATCACTAGTATATACAGCGAAGAATGGGAAGCTAGAATTGGAGAGAATCACATGTTTTGAGTTCTTAATGATAGCATAATCCTTATCAACAGTGAAATGATAGGCTGGAATCTCTGGTAACATAGCCTGTGATGCCTTCACATCATCAGTGATAGTAACAAATTTCATGTTTGGATTGATCTTTGTCATGTTTTCCATCGCGTTCAACCAGTATTCTCTGGTCAAATATAGTTCATGAAATCCAATATACTCACCACCCCTATAGTTCAACACACAAACATCATCGTCCATATATTCATATGTGTCGTACTCTTCCTTGACCTTTAACCACTCTTTGATTAACTCTTTGTTGTGGTGAAAGTACTTTTCATCTTGCATGTTACCAAAGATCATGGTGTTGTCAGGAACATCTATGAGTCCCTGGTCATAACCTCTAACATCACACCCAACAGTCATATCATGATGACATGTGTTGAGTTTCTTTCTTACCTCTTTTTCATAATAAACATCTAAACCATCTGGAACTTCTTGTCCCCAGTCAAGATCAAACCAATAAAAACCACTCTGATTATATCTCTTATCTCCACCCCAACCAGTGTCTTTGATACCAAAGTCTAGTCCTCTAGTATGAGCGATCGATCTTGTAGTTACATAACAGGCAAGTTGATTACCAATACCCTGACCTCTAAGAATTTCAGTTGCTAACATTTTTAATCAAATAGGAATAGTATTCTTTATTTTCTAAAATAAAATCAGGGTAACTGTCATCTACCTCAACAGTTTCATATCTACCTTGGCCACGACCTAGTGGATCCTGATTAGAATTTAGATGATTGATAATCATCTTCTTTACTGAATCATTATTATGTTCTTGATGTGCCGCGCTGGCGAGTTTAGTAGCAACTCTGTCCTCTACCGTTTCGCCATCACTACCTACATAAGTCCAATGCCATCCACCAGGATATAGTCTAAAGTTTTCTTCTCCTGGAAGCTCTCGTTTCATATCAGTTAGAGTATATTTTTTCAGGAAGGAGAAGTCAAAAATCTTAGTTCCAATCCACCTGGGATAGTCTTCATAATCAAAATCTGGAGTCTGTGCCCTGAATACACCACTCTTTTCAACATAATTCAAGTAACACATACAATACTCTTGAGCAAAATTGTAAACTTTCCCAGGAGAATAAAACTCATTTAGACCTTCAATAGCATCTGGATTTGGAATCTCATCGAGGTCGCTCCAAATAATAATATCCTCAGATTCACAAATAGAATTAAGATGATCTACAATACTATTCTTCTGGAAGGCATCATTCTGATGACACCTTACAGGTGTATTATAATATCTTCCTAGTTCATCTAATTGTTGATCTGTAGGAAGTGGTACGACATTGTGAATAATCTTATCCTGAAACTTCTCAAATCTATCTTTGTTCTCAAGATAGTAAAGTGGTTTGTCTAAACCTGAAAAAGTCTTAGTCGATTCATTGATAACAAAATAATCAACAAAAGGATAAAGTAAATTCAATCTAATCTCAAGAAGATCCAGTTCATTAAAGAACAAAAATACATCAAATATTTTCATAAGATCAGGTAGGGATAATAATCAGTCTATCATCATATCCACCAAAGTCACAGACATATGCATTGTCTTGAAGTTCCTCTGGAACAGATGGGAAGATAGAATCTGGATTGTATGAGATATCTTCAATGATAACATATCCACCCTTATTCATCTTGGGAAGATACAATTCCAGAAGTTTCTGGTGACTCTGGGGGGTGTGAGGACCATCGTCGATGAGGATATCAATCCCACCATCGATTTTATCTACAGTTTCCTGAGTATACCCATCAGCATCAATGAATTGTACACCATCAGACAACCACTCTTCATCATACGGTGTCTGATTATCATTAAAATCTTGGAAGTTATCGATACCGATAATCGTTGCTCTCTTAGAGAAGAACTCCTTCCACATCTTCAGAGAAGCCCCAGAACGGACACCAATCTCAACCAAAGTGAGTTTCTTATTTCTCAGTGGTTCAAACTTCTCTTGATAGAATCCATCAACAAATGTCTTTGGAGCTCCTTTATCTGTCCCGTATCTTGGGTTCGTCGTAATGTTCAGGTTGTATTCTTTTAGGATTTCTTGTAATGTTTTCATAATTCAATTCTCAATAACAGTCCATTCTTCGGGATAAAGGTCACGACAATCATTGACTGCCTCTAGGATAGGTCCATACCAGTGTTCAGGAACGATGACAGAGTTAGTCCGACCCTTCTGTAACCAAGCTCCCCACCATCCCAGAGAGGAAGAAGAGAGAATAGCTCCATTACATAAAGACATTAGACACAGGTCAGTATATGGAACCTTAGAACGTTTGTGAGATCCATCTCCCTCCAAACACAGGTGTTCATATTCAGGAACATCCGTATTTATTAAGAACCTATCATCATCAAAGAACTCCTGTTCTGCACACCACTCAGGATCATCAGAACAAACGAGAACATATGCATTCTCATCAAAGTGCTCAAGTGCCCTCTTATAGTAATCAAAGGTCATCATACGATAGTAATCCTCTCGTCCCACATTGTCACCACGACGAACATGAAGAAAGAGAATGTTCTCAAATGAAGAGATAAATTCATTACAAGGTTCAAGAACTTCATCCTTGAATGCAAAGTCTGATCTAATCTCTTGTTCAATATGTTTGAAATATTTCTCAGTTTGAAGATACCCATCAAGGTTTGTTCCATCCTCAAAATTATTGAATAGATTCTCATCAAAACAATAACAACTTTCAGTTACATTCTCAATACCAGGATTACTACCCACCAATGCACCAAAAGATCCCATGGATTGTGGGGATACATTCCTATTCACAAATCCAATGTTCTTGTCCTTTAGACCTGCTAATTTGAACGGGTGATGAATACCATAGTTAGCAAAGGTATCATGGTCATCAGGTGGAATGCACCAGTCATATCCATGATGTGCTGCAATTCCCCTCAATCCAGCATACTGAAAAAGTTGGTTTCCGAAACGACCATTCGTTCCGAGACGATCATATCCAATCATAGGTTTACAATGAAAATATCTTCAGTGATATTAAACTTGTTGTCCACAAATCTTACCCTATCACCATAGGTTTGGTCAAGGTATTCAGAGATTTGAGGTGTGACCCTTCTGTCGTTCTGAATATAAACCTTATGTCCTCTCTCTAGGAGGTCTAGAGCCAAACGATACTGTTGACTCTCTGTGAGAATATCTGTCCCCTTCTTGTATGTAATATACTCAAAGTAGTATGGGAGTTTGTGTGAGTTCATTGTATCCCAATAATCACATACGATCTTCGCATGTTCGTTATTGAAACCATCTGTAACATAACCTAGGTTATACTCTAGTCCCACACCCTTAGCGAAGTGTGCGAAGGCTCTGTTATCTCTGGGAAGACATGGGCCACCATAACCTAAACCCCAACCAAGATATTTCTTACCAATACGGCTATCACATCCAACAGCACTCAAGACTGCAACAATCTCATCACCACATCCTGCCATATGAAGAACATCACCTAACATATTGGCGTAACTGATCTTAGTTGTAAGAAAACAATTGACTGCAATCTTGGTGATCTCTGCAGACTTTGTACTCATAGTACAAACAATTGCTCTGTTGATTTGAATCTTCTTATAAAGATCCTTGATATCATTAACAGTCCCATCACTCTCCATAGTTTGATCAATACCAAGAAGAACCATATCAGCCTTCTTAAGATCACTCACAATACTGCCTTGTGCAATAAACTCAGGGTTGTACATTACCTTCACATTGTTAGGAAGTTGTGAAGCGAATTGATTACAATCACCAGGGTTGGTAGTACAACCAATCACAAGATACTTTCTCTTCTTTACATCACTAAACTCTGATACAACTTGCCACACAGCAGATACATCATATGATCCATCATCATTGGATGGAGTTTGAACAAGAGTATAGATGAGATCACACTCATCAATTACTTCTTTGTTGTTAGTTGTTGCTCTAAAATTCTTTGATACCCTGAGTAGATCTTCTACTTCAGGTTCATTAGTTGTGATCTTCTTCTGGTTCAGATCCTCTACATAATCCTCACGGATATCTGATACTAGAACATCATAACCAGCTTGTTCACAAAGAAGAGCAAAACAGATACCTAATCTGCCTGCTCCGATAACTCCAATTTTCATAGTGTGAATGTAGGAATAGGTTGCATCTTGTGTTGATTCATTTTATTGAACCTTTGTAGAACTTCCAAACCAGGGCCACTACCAGTCTCCATTGCTTCTTCTAGTTCAGCATAGGAGGCACCAAGTTGATCCTCATCTGTTCGTCCATCATCCCATAATCCGTCAGTTGGTTTAGCTTCAACAATCCTTGAGTCAACTCTCAAGAATTTACCAAGTTCCCATACTTCAGTCTTATAAAGATCAGCGATAGGTGCAACATCCACCCCGCCGTCACCATATTTAGTGTAGAATCCTACACCATAATCTTCGACTTTGTTACCAGTTCCTACCACAAGACCTTTATGTCTTCCAGCAATTTGATACAGAGTAACCATACGAAGTCGTGAACGTGTATTCGCTAAAGAATGACTGTCCACATTGACACTATCAACACCAATAGTATAACGAAAAGATTCAAATATATTGGTGAGATCATATTTCAATACAATCACATTCGGATAACTTCTATCCAACCAATCAAGATGAATCTCAGAAAGTTCTTTTTGTTGTTCGTTCTGATGAATAGGCATCCCTATAGCGTATACAGGGTATCCAGTTTCAGCTGCTAGAGTTGATGATACAGCAGAATCAATACCACCAGACACACCAACTACAAAACATTCAGACGAACTTGTATCTTTATAGTCACTCAACCAAGAAGAAATATCATCCTTGAGTTGATTGTAATCATTGATTCTGTTCATTTATTTTAACCTCAATCCATTGATAAGTCTTACGAATACCCTCTTCAAGGGTCTGAGAATAATCCCAACCAAGTTTCTCACGAATAAGATCATTGTTTGAGTTACGACCACGGACACCAAGGGGTCCGTCAATGTGCATCTTTCTGACTTCCTTTCCACTGACACGAGCGGCTGTATCAACTAGTTGATTGATAGTTACCATCTCCTCAGAACCAATATTCACAGGTCCCATAAAGTCACTATCCATCAATCGTCTAGTTGCTTCAATACATTCATCAATGAACAGGAAGGAACGAGTCTGTAAGCCATCTCCCCACACCTCGATTGCTCCACCTGACTCCGGGAGGTAAGCAACTTTACGGCAGATTGCAGCTGGTGCTTTCTCTCTTCCACCGTCCCAGGTCCCTTCTGGTCCGAAAATGTTGTGATAGCGAGCCACCCTAACAGGAATGCCATGGTTGCGATTGTAAGCGAAATATAGACGTTCAGAAAAGAGTTTCTCCCATCCATATTCCGAATCAGGGTTTGCTGGATATGCTGATTCTTCACGGCAGTCTGGATTATCGGGGTCTAGTTGATTGTGTTCTGGATACATACATGCTGATCCAGAATAGAAGATTTTAGTGGGTTGATCTAAAGCAGGACGATTACATTCAGTCCAGTCCTTAACTACACCATCAAAGGTCTCATTCAATTTACGAACTTCTTCAAGAACATTCAGATTGATAGTGACAGAATTATGCATGATGTCTGCATCATTCTCACCAGTGAATACAAATCCTGCACCACCCATATCAGCAGCAAACTGATAGATTTCATCAAAGGGTTGAACGTATTGATATGGAACATTTCCGTTATAGTTACCAGAATATCCTTTAAACTGAATAACTTCATTAACAACTCTCACATCGCGCAGATCTGCCTGAACAAATTCATTGGCTTCAGTTTCACCAAATTCTGGATACTTAACATCAACTCCACGCACCCAGTATCCCTCGGAACGCAGTCGCCTAACCATGTGACTACCAATAAATCCACCTGCACCAAGAACTAGTGCAGTTTTCGTATACTCACTCATTGTCATGTTTTGTCTATATGTATTGTATGACTGTTAGGTTCAGATGTCAATTCTTCTGACACCATCAACATCTTTGGGAAAATACTGAGTGAAGGCTTCACAACTATTGAGTTTTTCAATCAGAGCATCAACTCTTCCACCATCTCCACTAGACTTAGCGGCTGGGGCAGCGTGTCTGTGAGAATTGATTTCTTTCTTTAGTTCAGTGATAGCTGATTCAAGTGCCTGGAGTCTTTCTTCAACTTCAACATCATACTTTGACATCGACGCACCAGATGCAGACTTCGCTGCCGTTCCTTTCGTAGCCATTTGTTCACTAATAATTCTACGACCCTATTTATGAAAAAAGGACGGGGGTCACCCGTCCTCTAAAGGTCTTACATGCACGCCACTTGTTCTTTAGAGAAACAAGAAACTCATTGGGTTCTATCCCGACCAGTGCTGTTAGAGTCCATCCGTGACTTAATCAGATCAATCCTTGCTCTTAAATTTACTTCGGAATCTATTTGAAGATGTCCATAAAACATATTCATATGAGTCTGAACATTACTCCATCCATGATACTTTTTATGAGATCTTACTTTCATATAGTAATCATGGAGTAGAAGTTTAGCATCATGCACCGTCATCCACTCATGTATTAGAGTTAAGTTGATGGCATCCTGTTCCATTTAAGTTGTTGATATAGTGTCTTTCACATAACAAGGAACACCTTCAGGATCTAACCATTTGGTGTATTCAAAATCATCAATAGCAGTCAGAAGTTGCATCTGATTGTCAAGAAGATACATATCCTTATAACGTTTAGTCCAAGCATCTGCTTTCTGAATACGATAGTCTGGCATATCATTGATTTCCAACGTGCCACACTCAACATATCGATATGGAAAACGTTCTAGTAAAACCTTCACACAACCTCCACAGATGAAAGATCTTCAGCAATACAGTCAATCAGGATATCATAATCATCAAGTGGATCACCTGAAAATTCTACACCATCGTTCTCATAAAACTTGCGGATCTTCTTGTAAAGTTTCGGATTCTTTACATCGAGAAAAAAGTCACCTTCGACTGCGGATCGAAGAGTAGTGATGTCTTTCTTGAACTTGGAAGTAATAGTCATCTTCTGTCTTGATTACTCTGTAATTATAGAGTGTCTGACCAGGTAGGTCAAGGGGTCAGTCGCGAAACTGACCGATAGGGATTGTGAGGATCGAACTCACCTTAGGCAAATTATGAGTTTGCTGCATTCACCAGATTGCTAAACCCCCAAGGTAGGACTGCTGGGAATTGAACCCAGTTCACACCGTTATAAGCAGTGGGCATTAACCTATATGCGACAATCCCTCAGGAACCTTCGTTATGGTCTGTGTATATGCGTATGAGTTCATCATCCGCTGGTATCATTACTGCTCTATCTCCGTTCTCATTCTCTACACCTATTGTCTCCCCATTCTCCACTCTTTCCATCAGAGTTTCCCAATTGCTCTGCCAGTATTCCACGGAATAAAAATGCATCTTGCCATTATGTATAAGACATTTATTTAAACGGAGAGAGTGAGATTTGAACTCACGGAGGACTTGCACCCTCAGTAGTTTTCAAGACTACCACAATAAACCACTCTGTCATCTCTCCTAACGAACATCAAAGTCCAATTTACGGATTTTACGTTTTTTCCTCTCTTCCTGGAAGGACAGATCGGAAGAACTAAGGACACCTTTTTGTTTGATTTCCTTTGTTGATTTTACCATGACAACTTGATTCAAGTCAACGGCTGTAACTTTATCCATAGTTACAACCATCATGTTAGGACACCCACAAGACTGTGGGTGTTTACCTCCTGCAATTTCTTTGTTGCATCTTTTGCATCTTACGATGATCATTGTCCATAGACCTCCTGAGAGAATGGGCGAAGAGGGGATCGAACCCCCGACAACCTCCGTGTAAAGGAGACACTCTACCGCTGAGTTATTCGCCCAACTCCCCCGCCTGGACTCGAACCAGGGACAGGGTGATTAACAGTCACCTGCTCTACCAACTGAGCTACAGGGGATTATTACTCCTCGTCTGGTTGAGGAGATTTGACTTTATGAGTAACTTCTGCCCAATCTTTGTCAAAGATCTCAAGACCTTTGTCCGTCAAAATGTGGTTATACATCTTCTCAAAGATATCAGGTGGCATCGTTACCACTTGGGCTCCATTATAATAGGATCTAACAACCCTCTGAACATTACGAATTGAAGCTGACAGTACCTGAGTTTTCATACCGTGGATACGGTACAACTCAGATATAGACCTGACTACTTCTAGACCAGCAACAGATTGGTCATCAAGTCTTCCCACAAATGGTGAAACATAGGTAGCTCCAGACTTAGCTGCCAAGATTGCTTGAGCCGCCGAGAAGACTAGAGTGACATTCACTCTGATATTCTCTTTAGCCAAATAAGAACAGGCCATGAGTCCATCTTCAGTACAAGGTACTTTGATGGTAGCTACATTACCAAAACGATTATATAACCTCTGACCCTCTTTCACCATCTCATTGAAATCACCAACCACTTCCATACTGATATCCTTGATACCAACATCTTTGATTTCCTGATATACATCAGTAGGATGCCTCCCACTCTTCATAATCAGAGTGGGATTGGTGGTGACACCATCAATTAACCCAGTATTATAGTGCCTGCGGATAATATCGGTATCAGCAGTATCTAAAAAGATTTTCATTGAACCTTGAAACTGAATAGATGAGTAGTATTTATAGTAAGTGGCCGGGGGTGAAAACCCCCAGACCTCTTCACACGGAAGGGGATTGTTTCGGGGAAACCCCGAAGCCTCTGACAAGATTTGAACTTGCGACCTGAGCTTTACAAAAGCCCTGCTCTACCACTGAGCTACGGAGGCAAACACTACACTTATCCGTATGCTATATGGGCATCACACCCAGTATACTGACAGT
>UEXM01000135.1_pt1 | contig 18238 bp, 34 predicted proteins | sample 1796661 | NCBI WGS metagenome assembly UEXM01 (sample SAMEA4772469, study PRJEB27181) | metagenome | reverse complement strand
CATAATTATTTGTAACACTGTGGATTTATCATGGAACTAACTGAACAAACTTTTTTAATTTATGCGTCAAAGCACTATGATAACCCACAGTGTTCAAGCTATGAAGAGTTCGAGGATGATCTGAAACGTATACAGTATCTCAAGCGACTCTTCAATCGTTATGAAGGTTCAGGTGAATTAAAGGAACGGCTAATACTCAATCATATTATAGTTCTCTATAACTGTTTTGGTTTAGCAGCAACTAATATCTTATTTTTAAAGCTAGAAGAACATTCAAAAGTTCTAAAGCCGTTCCTCCTGAAACTCAACTTTATGCCAGATTTTGTGGTATATAATAAGAAGCGTGTGCTAAGTACAGATATTGGTATGGATTCAAATGTAATAGAGAAAATTAGGAACATCTAATGATTGTCGATTTATTCCTCGTATACAACATGGTTAAACGACTTGCCACTCCTTTCAATGAGTGGGAAGCGTACAAACGTGGAATAATTGATGAGCGTGGTAAAATACTTAAAAGTAGAAAAGACTTGCGTACAATTAAAGAACGAGATGCGTTTGGTCTATACGATTTAATGATTCTAAAACTAAAGAGACTAGTCGAGAAAATTCCTGGCGGTAAAACAAGATTGGGTTCATATGCTGCTGCTTTATATCTCGTCAAAGAGGGCAAACTCTATACTGAAGACACTTCTGATAAGGTTCTTGAAGAAGGATTCATGAGGCACTACACAACACTCTCAGAGAACAATGATATCAATCTTCGTTTTGAAGAGATTGCTAATGCTGCTGGCAGTGGTAATGTCGCTGGACTACCGCCTGATGATCCAGTAGTATCTAAGAAATCGCAGAAGAAGCTATTGAAGCGAAAAGAACTTCAAGGAGTTAAATAATGCCTATTTTCATTTTAATTTTTATTCTTATGGGTGTTCTAGGTGGTATTGGTTACGGTGGTTTCATGTACTATGAGGACACACAAGAGCGTCTGGCCATCTATGCTGAGAACCAAGCAAAGCTAGAACAGGCTGTTGAAACCTCTCAAGCGACAATCAAACAGATGAATTCTGATATTCAACAGCAACAAGCACTGAACAAAGAACTTCAAAGTAATCTCACAAAAGCAACTGAGCAGCAAGACAAGCTGCGAAAGGTTCTGTCAAAGCGTGACCTATCAAAAGATGCGCTAAGAGACCCACAGAATCTTGAAGAGAGGATGAAAAATGCAACTACAAAAGTTTGGGCTCGTATTGAGTCTCTTAGCGGTAACGATGCTCGCCAGCGGATGCTCGACAGGGAGAAAGCCGCTGCCAGCAAAAATAGTAACGCAGACGGAGTACCAGTCAAAGCAGATTCAGGAAGCGGCCCCGCCAAAACCGATTGAACTTTATGACGTTGATATTCGAGTTGTAAGCGAAAAGAACATTGATGAGTTCTTACAAGAGTTTAGAGACGAAAATGGTCAACTCGCTATTGTTGCATTTTCTATTCGTGGATATCAGAACTTAGCACTAAACGTATCTGAGTTGGAACGATACATTCGCCAACAAAGGGAAGTTATCCTCTATTACGAGAAAGCGATTAAACCAGCAGATGACGGATCAGAATCAGAACCAACTAAGCAAACTTCAAAATGAGGTGAGCAGTATCAAAACTACAGTTGAAACCAATAGACTTCTAGTCGATAGACTAGATAGAGCAATTGAAAAAATGGCTGAAGTATCTGGTCATATTTCAAAGCTGTTGGCTGTACATGAAACTCGTATTGAAAATCAAGATGAAAGTATCAGTATCACTCACAAGCGAATTTCTGAATTGCGTGATGACCTCAATCACACGATGGAGCGTAACTACGACTCTATCGTAGCAGAGTTTAAAGTTGTGAAAACAATGTTTGAAAAGCACGAGAAACGTATCATCATGCTTGAAAAGTGGAAGTATGGCGTAATCGCCTCTGCCGCTGCTATTGGATTTTTAATGTCCAAGGTTGATATTTCTGCCATGTTTTAGGTTGACATTCCCTACATATGCTGTATAATAGCTTTATCGCTGTTGATGTAAGGAATAAGTTATTGAATCCTATTGATATGAAGTTCGCTAATCTCTTGTCGAATAGGCTAGAGAGATTTAGCGTAAAGTCTATGAACCCATACAGGGTCAACTGTCGTTGCCCTATCTGTGGTGATTCCCAAAAATCGAAGACGAAGGCTCGTGGGTGGATACTCGAAAAGAGTCATGAACTAACTGTCTATTACTGTCATAACTGTGGTGCAAGCCACAATCTTAGGCACTTTCTAAAGTTGGTTGACCCTATGCTATACAATGATTATGTTTCTGAGCATGGTCTAGAGAAGCTATCAACTAAGAAGAAAGAGCCTACAGCACTAAACTTCAAGACACCGAAGTTTCGCAAGCGTGGTTCTCCTCTCCTCAAAATTAAAAAGATTTCTCAACTGATGCCTAATCACATGGCACGAGTATATGTTGAGTCTCGCAAAATCCCCACAAATAGACATTATAAATTATACTACGCTCCCAAGTTCGTTGAGTACGTCAACTCTCTAGTACCAGGCAAACTAGAGATGAAAGAACATTCTCGTCTGATACTACCATTTATAGATGCGAATGGACAGGTATTTGGATTTCAAGGTCGAGCGTTCGGGTCTACTGATCTTAGATATATAACTATAATGCTAGATGAAGACAAAGAAAAGGTATACGGGCTACAAGATTTAGACTATAATAGCAAATATACAGTCGTTGAGGGACCAATCGATAGTTTGTTCCTTGATAATTCTATTGCGATGGCTGGTGCGTCGTTCAAGAGTTTGATGCGTACTGAGAATGCTACTATTGTATTTGACAATGAACCGAGAAATAAGCAAATCGTTGAGAAGATGGAGAAGTGTGTTAAAGAGGGATATAAAGTATGCTTCTGGCCAGACACTCCAGGTAAAGATATAAATGATATGATAATCAGCGGAATGAAATCTGCCGACATTCAACTCATTATAGATAGTAATTCATATAGCGGTCTTGAAGCAGAGATGAAGTTAGTCACATGGAAAAAAATATAAGGGAATAGGAAAAAATGGAACATATGGGTATTACAGTTAGCCCAAATAAAGACCAACTATTTGATGAGTTGGGTATTCGTCGTCTTAAAGAGTCATACATGGCTGATGATGAATTAAGCCCACAAGAACGATTTGCTTTTGTTTCTAAAACATTTGGTTCGAACCCTGAACACGCTCAAAGGCTATATGAATATTCGTCAAATCATTGGTTAAGTTATTCTACACCTATTTTATCATACGGTAAATCATCGAAAGGATTACCTATATCATGCTACTTGAATTGGATTCCAGATACTGCGGAGGGATTAGTTGACACGCTTTCTGAAACTAATTGGCTTAGTATGCTTGGTGGTGGTGTTGGTGTTGGTTTTGGCATCCGTTCTGCTGGTGATAAGTCTACGGGTGTCCTCCCACATCTAAAGATGTATGACGCTTCTTCTCTTGCATATCGTCAAGGTAAGACTCGTCGTGGTTCTTATGCTGCTTATCTTGATATCGACCATCCAGATATTCTTCTATTCCTTGAGATGAGAAAGCCAACTGGTGACCAGAACTTCCGCTGTCTCAATCTTCATCACGGCATCAATATCTCTGACAAGTTTATGAATCTTGTAGAGAAGTCTATGCTTGATCCAAATGCAGATGATAGCTGGGAACTCAAAGAACCAGAGACTGACGAAGTTAGAGAAGTTGTGCCTGCTCGTGAGTTGTGGCAGCGTATTCTTGAAATGCGTATGCAAACTGGTGAGCCATACATTCACTATATTGATACGTCAAATCGCTATCTTCCATCTTGGCTCAAAGATAAGGGTTTGAAGGTTAGACAATCAAATCTCTGCTCTGAGATTACACTACCTACAGACAACGGCCGCACTGCTGTTTGTTGCTTGTCTTCGTTGAACCTAGAACACTTTGATGATTGGTCACAGAACGAACAGTTTCTTCAAGACGTTCTAGAGATGCTTGATAATGTACTGCAAAAGTTTATTGATGATGCGCCAGACTTTGTTTCAAGGGCTAAATACTCTGCTATGCGAGAACGGTCAGTTGGCGTTGGCGCTCTTGGATTCCACGCATATCTTCAGAAGAGAAGTACTGCATTCGAATCTGCTGTTGCTAAGTCTCTCAACATGCGTATTTTCAAGCATATCAGAGAGGGTCTAGATGTAGCAAATTTGAAGTTGGGTAAGAGTAGAGGAGAAGCACCTGATGCTAAGGGTACTGGTCGTCGTTGCAGCCATGTCATGGCTGTTGCTCCTAATGCATCTTCTTCCATCATTATGGGCAATACATCTCCTTCTGTCGAGCCTTGGAGAGCTAATGCATACAGGCAAGACACACTAAGTGGTGCATTTCTAAATAAAAATAAATTTCTTGACGCTTTAATCAAGAAAAAGATTGACGAAGACCCTTCTATCAACTATGATAGAGTTTGGTCATCAATCATTGCACACGAAGGTTCTGTACAGCATGTGCGATTTCTTTCTGATTACGAAAAAGATATATATAAGACAGCGATGGAAATTGACCAGCGATGGGTTATCGAACACGCTGCTGATAGACAGATGTTTATTGATCAAGCACAGTCTCTGAACGTATTCTTTCGACCAGATGCAAATGTGAAATATTTACATGCTGTTCATTTCTTAGCGTGGAAAAAGGGTCTGAAAACGATGTACTATTGTCGGTCTGAGAAGATTGGTAAAGCAGACAAGGTGTCACGTCGTATTGAAAGGCAAGTTATTCAAGAACTAGATATGTCTGCTATCGCTATGGGTGAAGATTGTATTGCCTGCGAAGGTTGATGATTAAAGGAGAGTTATAATGTTTATGACTGAAGATACGAAAACTTCATGGAACACATCAAAGGTTGGTTATGAACTAACTGAGAAGCTATCGTTTGAAGATAAAGCTATTAAAAAGTTTGTGCCAGTACTCAAAGAAATTGGTGTGCATCCGTATCGTTGGGTTCGTCTCACTGTTCCAGAGGGGTTCATCTACAAATCATACTATATGCCAATGGCTCCTGGTTTGAAGCAGTTGCTTGATATTGATTTTGCTGAGAAGTCGTATGTTACATATGACTATCTAGCGTGGAAACTTCGTTGTTTTAACAATGATATTATCTCTGGTGATGTTAAAGCAAAAATGTTACCATACTCAAAAACTGCACAGGAAGCAGAAGAAGCTATCAATGAGTTGTTTTTGATTATGATTGATTCTGAAACAGCGAAGTATCCTATTCCAAAATGGAAGAGATATTTGATTGAGAGGTTGATTAAAAATCTAAATCGACCAGACGGTCGGACCGTCCGGGCAATTGTCGGATGCCGCCATGGTGGTGCGCTAAAACTTCGTGATGGCGATAATGATAGAATGGCTTAATGATGCATATATTATCTGAATACACACAAGTAAAAATAATTACTTCAGATTGGTGTACTTTTTGCGAAGCTGCAAAAAAACTTCTGAAGACTAATGGAATTGATTATGTTGAGGTTGACTTACAAGATAATTTAGATATAATGATTGAGCATAATCTTCGGTTAGTTCCACAGATTTTTGTTGATGGTAAATTACTAAAAGGAGGATATACTGGACTTAAAAAAAGTATAGACACTTTTATAAAGGAGAAAACTAATGGGTAAAGCTGCTATTTTTGTACTGATTCTTATCGCACTCGGTATTGCCGCTTTCTTGATTTGCGGTGATGAGATTGGTGAACTAATTAATCCCACCCCAGCAGCACCAGTTGCTGTTGAGGCACCTGCTAATCCAGTTCCAACTAAGAAATAAGGAGAATACTAATGCAATGGTTTAAAGATAGGTTATCAGAGCGTACTACACTAGACGGCACAGTAATGGTTGTCGGTGGTCTTGTACTGCTTCTATTGCCAGTAACAGTTGTTAAGATTGTCGCTGGTTGCGCCCTTGCTTATGGCGCATATACACTAATCATGAAGGGCTAAAAAACATATGCTAACCGATGAGAGGCTTTATTTTAAGCCATTTAACTATCCTAAAATGTATGATCTATGGTTAAAGCACGAGCAATCTCATTGGTTGCATGGTGAAGTACCGATGATGGAAGATATTAAAGACTGGCGTAATCGTTTATCAAGCGCCGAAAAATATTTTCTTGTACAAATCTTTCGGTTCTTTACGCAATCTGATATCGACGTGGCAGGTGGTTACGTTAAAAACTACCTGCCACACTTTCCTCAACCAGAAGTCCGTATGATGCTTATGGGATTTGCTGCTCGTGAAGCAATCCATATCGCTGCGTATTCACATCTAATCGAAACTCTTGGTATGCCAGAAAGCACATACAATGAGTTTCTAGAGTATGATGCTATGCGTGAGAAGCATGAGTACTTCATGGCAAAGGTAGACAATGAAGCAGTGCTACCAGTCAAGATGGCTGCAATCTCTGCATTCACTGAAGGTCTCGCACTGTTCAGTTCGTTCATTATGCTACTGAACTTTCCTCGTCACGGTAAGATGAAGGGCATGGGTCAGATTGTTACTTGGTCTATCGTTGATGAAACGATGCATGCCGAAGGCATCATTGCTCTGTTTCGCTCGTACCTTGAAGAGAACCCAGAAGTTTGGAATGATGATACAAAGAGTCAAATCTACTCTATCGCTGAGAAGATGGTAGAACTTGAAGACGATTTCGTTGACCTAGCATTTCAGATGGGTGAGATGGAGAATCTCACAGCAGCAGAAGTCAAGCAGTACATTCGTTACATCGCTGACCGTCGTTTGATTTCTATGGGTATGAAAGGTATTTTCAAAGTCAAGAAGAACCCTCTTCCGTGGGTTGAAGAGATGATTAACGCTCCTACTCACACTAACTTCTTCGAGAATCGTTCTACTGATTATGCTACCGCAGCACTCAGTGGCTCTTGGGAAGAAATTTGGGGAGCAAGCAATGGATGAAGCGTATGAAAAAGACCATACCTGTGATATGTGTGGCGCTGTGTTTACAATAAAGCACGAACTATATGATGACGTTCTCTATTGCCCTTTCTGTGGTAATGATACGTTGATTGATGATGAGGAGACGGTAGAATAACATGGTTTTACAATGGTGAAGAATTCTTAGATATACCTGAAGATTATATTGGATTCGTTTATATTATTACACAATTAGATACTGATAAAAAGTATGTTGGTAAGAAGCTATTTTGGTCTAAGAAGACCTTACCTCCACTCAAAGGTAAGACTCGCAAGAGACGTAAGATAGTTGAGTCCGATTGGCAAGACTATTTCGGTAGTTCTGAGTTGGTGAAGCGTCTTCTACTAGAGAATGGTGGAGACGCTTTTCGCCGTGATATTCTTTACCTTTGTATGTCGAAGGGAGAGATGGGTTATCTAGAAGCTAAAGAGCAGTTTGATAGAAACGTTCTGCTAGATGATTCGTATCTAAATGGCATCATAAACTGCAAAATTCACCGCTCTCATGTAAAATCTCTAAAAAAGGGTTGACTTTTGTTTCTAAAATGATTATATTAAATATATCAGAAACGAAAAGGAATGACGATGAACAAATCTCAGATGACTTATGACCAACTGATGTGCGAATGTGAAGCCGCTATTGATGACTTCATCAAGTCCAAATTCAGTCTGTATCGTAGGCTGATTGTTCTCAAGCCAGCAAAGAAATATGCTGGTAAGATTGCAGAGTATTACACTCAACTGCAAGAAGAACTACAAGAGTTGCTTGAGGATAGAACTCCCGACCTCGTTGAAGCATACGACTATCTCAAACTCTCACATCAAAAGAAGTTTCTCGCATTTGTGACCACTCTTGTCGAAGATGCAAACTCGTATGCTGCGAGTCAGAAGAAGGTTCGTGTGAAGCGCAAGGTGTCTTCCGAGAAGATTGTTTCAAAACTCAAGTATAAGCAGTCTGATGGCGACTTCAAGCTAAATAGCATTGACCCTATCGTCATTCCTCAGAGCGAGATACTATTTGTTTTCAATACAAAGTATCGTGACTTGTTTATCTATCAAGCAAAAGAGGGTGAGAAGCTATCTGTAAAGGGTACAACCCTACAGAACTTCGATGAGGAGAAGTCGTTCAAGAAGAAAATCCGCAAACCTGAAATTCTTAGTAGTGTGCTAATATCTACTAAACTTCGTTCTATCAAAGCGTTTAGTGAAATCAAAACAAAGCCAGGTGTTGCAACAGGTCGTATCAACGGCGACTGTGTTCTACTGCGAGCAGTATAGGAGAGAATGATGAATCACATTGACGAAGTTAAAGAGTATAAAGGTGTAGCATATTTTAAAGACCGTAGAGATGCTGTGGCACACATGGAAAAATATGCACCGAAAGGAATGATTCGTAGCTATGGTAGGGGTTATGCTATTCAAACTGTAATATCTGGCCCATACCTTAATAAATCTGGATCGACTTGGTTGACAAAGATGCCAGATATTACTTAAATAAGTAAAACTTAATGTGAAGGAGAGAATAATGGATATTACATTTACGCCAGACGACCCAGAAATTGGTGAGGTTGAGTTTAAGTTGGATAAAGATAGTGTGACTTCAAATGTTATTTTATTTCCTAAGCGTAATGAAGAATTTGAGCCTCCTCAAAATAGAGCGGAATTGCATGAGCGAATTCGAGAGGAACAGATAGAAGTTGCGATTGACATTGCGACTGAAGTTCTCTGTCAGACGTTAGGCTCTCTACAAGACATGGGATTCAACATCAGGAAAACTGAAAAGCTGGGATATGATGCTGCTTTGATGCTAGAATGCACTAAGGCGCTTATTATGAGAATGCAAGGCAATGAGCATCCATTACACGATAATCTTGAAAATATTATTCCGATGACCGAATTTGGGTCTGATCCTATGAACTACTACAACCAGTTTCTGAATATCTTAGAGGGTGGCACTGACGGTAATAGTTAATTTTTTTAAAAAAACTTCACAAAAGTGGTTGACTTTTGTTTTGAAAACTGTTACAATATGTATATTGAATGATTGAAAAGGAAGAAAGAAAATGGCTCACGAACTTGAAATCGTAAACGGTGAAGCGCAGATGGCATATGTTGGGGATGTTCCTTGGCATGGTCTGGGTGTTGCAGTGCCTGAAGACACTTCTGCTATGGATATGATGTCCCTCGCTGGTCTCGACTGGCGTGTTGAAGAACTCGAATCTTTCGTCGAGTTCAATGGTGAGAAGATTCCAACTGGTTCAAAAGCGCTCGTGCGTGACATTGACAGTAAGGTGCTAACTCAGGTTGGTGCTAACTGGAACCCAGTGCAGAACTCTGAAGCGTTTGAGTTCTTCAACGAGTTTGTTGAAGCAGGCGATATGAAGATGCACACTGCTGGCTCTCTCAAAGATGGTCAGATTGTCTGGGCGCTCGCCAAGGTCGATGATGACTTTGAACTCTTCAATGGAGATAAGGTCGAATCGTTCCTGCTGTTCTCTAACCCTCATCAGTATGGTAAGTCGATTGATATTCGCTTCACTCCTATTCGTGTGGTGTGTAACAATACGCTGACCTACTCTCTCGGCAAGACTGCTGAGAATGCTGTAAAGTTGAACCATCGTAAAGCGTTTGATGCTGAAAGCGTCAAGGCTACTCTCGGTATCGCTCACAGCAAGATGGATCAGTATCGTGAGATGGCTCAGTATCTCGGTTCGAAGCGTTACAATGCTACGTCTCTTGATGAGTATCTCACTGAACTGTTCGGTACTAAGACTGGTACGAAGGGTGACCTCACTCGCACTGGTGAGACTGTTCGTGACCTGATGGAAACTCAGCCCGGTGCTGAGTATGCTGAAGGCTCCTGGTGGACTGCTTACAATGCAGTGACCTACTTCACTGACCACGTTGCTGGTCGCTCAAATGACACTCGGATGCAATCTGCTTGGTTTGGTGCGAACCAGAAGAAGAAGATGGATTCCCTACAGAAAGCACTGGAATATGCCGATGCGTAAAATACTTTTCACTGTTACCCTTGCCCTTGCAGTCTCTGGTTGTCTTACAAATCAAGATGGTGGAGCAGTTATCGGTGGTGTTGCTGGGGGTCTCCTCGGTAACACTATCGGCAAGGGTTCTGGTAGAGGCATTGCCACTGTGGGCGGTGCTGTTCTCGGTGCCGTTGTAGGCTCTAAGGTTGGAGAGAATATGGACCAGCCCAAGACTACTAACAACGTTGTCTATCATCATCTGCCTCATCCTCAAGAACACGAATGCAATGACTACATAACAAATCCTGGCGCATATGATGCTTGTCAGCGTGGTATCAAGCATCGTGAGCATTTAGAGCAGAAGCGCCTTGAGCGAGAAGCGTTTCGACGGGGTGCAAAAAAATAATCTTTTTTGAAAAAAACCCTTGACATTTGCTGTCAGAGTGCTTATATTATAGATATGAACACAGCAAAGAAAGATTCGAAGATGAAGTTTGACTACACCTCTCACGACCAAATCGACCTTGGTATGCAGCAGTATATCAAGAGCGTGGCGTGTGTAGATAACATCATCGAGGTGACCCTCGAACAGATAAACGTTTATCTTAACGAAATGGATTGGTGGTATGGTGATGAATAAAGCATACAAGGTATCCGTGATTGCTTTGGTGGCTGCGGTAACCTACGCTCTCGTTGCTGATAGAAGCACTGCTGGTATGGACCAAATCGTGCCTACGATTGTATACAAGGAAACTGATGCTGCTTTGTTAGACCAAGCACATTGTCTTGCTACCAACATTTACTTCGAAGCAAGGCATCAAGATGATTATGAGAAAGAAGCAATCGCTAACGTGGTGATCAATCGTGCCAGAGATAAATCGTTTCCTGATACGATTTGTGGAGTTGTTTATCAAGCAGTGAGAGATTCTAACGGTAATCCACTTCGTGACAAGTGCCAGTTCTCTTGGTATTGCGATGGCAAGTCAGATAAAATCAAAGATGCTGCTGCTTATGACGATAATTTCAATCTTGCTTTAACCACAATATTGAACCGTGAAGAAGAAGGACCAGATAATGTTTACACATACGATAACACTAATAATTCTCTTTGGTATCATGCTCATTACGTTGAGCCATATTGGGCAGCAGCATACACATTCCAAGAGCGTATTGGTGCCCACCTCTTCTACAGTCGCTAATGTCTGAAGAAACTAACATAATCATTCTTGATAAACTTATTGCATCTCGTCTAAAAAAAGAGAAGGAGTTGAAATACTATCAAGAAGAATTGATGGAACTACAAGAGAAGATGAAGATGCTTCAAATGGATATCGATGTAACGAATATCATCATTCGAATGATCAATGATGAAAACGTCATCGATTTGAAAACATATTTGATTGGAAAAAGTGATGAATAATAAAAATGATTGATATGCAACATGAGGGTATTAAATAATGAATTGTTTAGTGTTGGGGTTGGCTTTGTCTATGCATCTAGGATTAGCAAATGACTATAATCAAGTACACCCTTATGCTATGTGTGAAACAGATAATATTATTGTTGGTGTATACTATAATAGTTTAGATAGAACAAGTTTAGTAGGAGGATATAAGTTAAATATAAGTGAAGATTTAGTATTAGATTTTGGAATTGTTACTGGATATGATTATGATGTTCTACCAATGATAAGATTAAGATATGAAAACTTTTTTGTAATGCCAGCATTAGAAAATAATAGAGTTGGAGTTGTATTTGGATTACAATTTAATCTTAAAGAAAGAAAAAATAAATGAATAACGTTGTAGAAGCAAAGGCTTTCTGGACTGCTAAGGTCAATAAGATTATCCAAAATTTCGATTATGGTAAGATTACCATCGAAGAATTGGTTGACCAAATGTGCAATATGGGATATGATAGGAAGCAAGTCTGGGATTTGATTGAGAAGGGATAATAAAAATGGTTTATTCTGCGGCTGAAGAGGTCGCACACAAAGAAGAAAGATATCACCGCCTCTATATGGACATTGCATATCGTGTTGCAGAAATGTCTCACGCAAAGCGTCGTAAGGTAGGTTGTGTAATCGTCAAAGATGAACGTATCATCTCTATGGGATGGAACGGTATGCCAACTGGAATGCCTAATCTCTGTGAAGACTATGATACCCTTCGTGGTGTATCTACTACGAAAAAAGAGGTGCTACACGCAGAAGCAAATGCTTTGATGAAACTAGCAAAGTATGGTTCATCGTCAAATGGAGCAACTCTATATACTACGACTTCGCCTTGCTTTGAATGTGCGAAGCTGATTTATCAAAGTGGTATTAAAAAATTAGTGTATTCTGAATTCTATACAGATCAGCAACCACTCACTTTTCTATATACTACACCCGGTTTTAATATTATACATTTGGAGAAATAAATGGCAAAAGGCAAGAAGAGTTCTGGAGTTCATTATACGTCTAAGGGTTCTGTTGGCATAGACAAGAGCATTACAAAGGCGGTTAAACGTGAACGTAGTGAACTTGATAAGACGCTGAATGCTTGGAAGTCGTGGAAAAATGGTTCTCCCACACCTAAATCAATTCAGAAGGGTTTGGGCATTACTGCTGCCACAACGCATCGTGATTGGATTAGGCGTGGCTGGAACATTAAAGATAAGGCTCCAGCAAATGCAGGGTAAATATGTATTGCACTGTGATGTGGGCGACCCAGTTCGAGACCTATTTTTAGAGGTAATGAAAAAAAATAGACGACGATACGCCATCATATATAGTAAGCAAGATGATGGAAATGCCGTTGTGACTTATAATGAAATTATCTTCGAAGAATATGAAGAATTCTTAGACCATGTGGAAGGAACAAGTGGAGGATATGATGGACTATTTGGATATTCTAGAGAAGCTACACAGTGATCGCTGTTGGGTTACCTTTAAGAAGGTAAACGGCGATATGCGAACGATGTGGTGTACTCTTCAAAAAGAGTATTTACCAGAGCAACAGGACATTGAAGAAGTTCTAGTTAAGCCAGAAGATGAACCCAAAGCAATTGCTGTATGGGATTTAGAGAAAGAGGCTTGGCGGTCTTTTCGAATTGAGTCTATGGTTAGATTTGAGATCAACAGCTATTTACATCAAAGTGATTTTTCATGGTCGAAATCGTAGAAGGCAAACTCATTCGTAATGAGACTAATGCGAATGCGATGGGTGGAACTGAAATGATGGCAATTGGAATGCAAAAGCGTATTCCACAAGAGTTGCTAAAGAACTTTCAGATTATCCACTCTCGCACTCGTGAATTACGAAATGATTTGAAAAAGATTCTTGTATGTCACGATTTAGCAGGAGACCCTGAAGTCGCCCACTTGAAAGATGGCGGCTATAAGAAGTATGATAAGCTGGTGTTCGTCTCTCAGTGGCAGTTTCAGCAGTATCATGATTTTCTAGGTGTGCCATACAGTCATTCTCATATTCTCAAGAATGCTATTGAACCCATTGACAATCATGTTAAGAGTAAAGATGGTAAAATTCGTATCATCTATCATACTACGCCTCATCGTGGGCTGGGTCTACTGTATCCTATCTTTGATGCTCTATCTAAGCAGCATGATAATATCGAACTTGATGTGTATAGTTCCTTCAAGATATATGGCTGGGAGCAGAGAGATGAGCCATACAAGGCTCTATTCGACCAACTGAAGCAACATCCGAAGATTCGCTATCATGGGTCAGTATCTAACAAAGAGGTTAGAAAGGCTCTACAAAGCGCTCACATCTTCGCCTATCCGTCTATCTGGCAAGAGACTTCGTGTATTGCGTTGATTGAAGCCATGTCTGCTGGGTGTCTCTGTGTTCATCCAAACTACGCTGCTCTACCAGAGACTGCTGCTAATATGACTACTATGTATCAGTGGGATGAGGATGTACAGATTCACGCTAACAGAGCGCATAGGTATTTGGAGAGTGCTATAGAGCATATCAAAACGTATGGTGTGTTAGATATGACTTTACAAATACATAATACAAACAACGCTTTTAATTGGCTTCGCCGTCAAAAAGAATGGACGCAATTTTTATCATCTTTTTAGAAGAAAAGGGTTGACGTTTGTTTCAATATGATATATATTATTCATAGTGAACAATAAAGGATAAACAAGTGATTCTCGTAGATATGAACCAAGTGATGATTAGTAACGTCATGGTTCAAATTGGTAACCATCATAATGTCGAATTTGAGGAAAGTCTCATTCGACACATGGTTCTCAATTCAATTCGCTCGTATCGTCGAAAGTTCGTCAAAGATTATGGAGAACTCGTTCTCTGTTTCGATGATAAGAACTACTGGCGACGAGACGTATTCCCATATTACAAAGCAAATCGCAAGAAGTCTCGTGAGTCTTCTGAACTTAACTGGAACGAACTGTTTCGTATCCTAAATCTTGTGCGAGATGAAATCAAAGAAGTTTTCCCATACAAAACAGTTCAGGTTGACCGTGCTGAGGCAGACGATGCTATTGGCACAATCTGTCATAGGTTTGGTGTTGAATTGAACGCTGGCTCAACAGAAAAGATTTTGATTCTTTCTGCTGATAAAGACTTTATTCAACTGCACAAGTATGCTAATGTAACTCAATACGATCCTATTCGTAAGCGTTGGCTTCGTCATGCTAATCCTAATCAATACATAATGGAACACATTATGAAGGGTGATGCTGGTGATGGTGTACCTAACATGCTATCAGCAGATGATTGCTTTGTTATGGGGTCTCGGCAGAAGCCAATGACTCGAAAGCGTATTGAGCAGTTCATGGACGAAATTGAAAACGACTGCTTTTCGAATGAGTATGTTCTTCGAGGGTATCAGCGCAACAAGGCAATGATTGACTTGTCTATGGTGCCTGAGTATATTCAAGAGCAAGTAATGACTAAATACAATGAAGAGAGTGGTGATCGCTCTAAACTCTTTAACTACTTCATTGAAAAACGATTGAAAAATCTTATTGAAAACATAGGTGAATTTTAAATGCAACTATCTATTTCTGAAATCTTAGACAAAGCATCTAAGATGAAATCCAAAGCCGAGAAAGTAAAATGGCTCAAGCAGAATGAAGCAAGGCCATTGAAGACTGTACTGAAAGCAACGTACTGTCCTTCTCTGAAATGCCTCTTACCTGAAGGCATTCCTCCATATACACCATCAGAAGCAGTAGATGACCATGGTATGCTGTATACGAATTCAAAGCGTATACCATATTTCTATGAAGGCACTGGCACAAATGTTAAGCCAATGAAGAGAGAACAGTTGTTCATTCAACTTCTTGAAACTGTCAATAAGGAGGATGCGCTCCTTCTTCTTGATATGAAAGATGGCAAGCATGTTAAGGGATTAACTGTAAAGACAATCAACGAAGCATTTCCAAATTTAATTGCAGAGGATGTTAAGGCTAAAAATGGGTAAAACGTATCGTCGAGAGAAAAATGTTTGGGATGATAATCCAAATCGATTTGAGCGCAGAGCAACCGAGCGTAAGAACTCTCAAAAAATGAAAGAATATGCCTATCAAGAGAGGCGTAAACAGAAAAACAAAATTCGTGAAACGGAGCATTATGAAGAACTCTAAGTTAATATTGACAGATTGTGATGGCGTTCTACTTGATTGGTCATATCGATTCTTCGAGTTCATGGACGAAAAGGGATATACGCTATCTGATGGTTATCAACGTGTCTATGGCATCGATAAGATATTCAATGAAGTCGTTGACAAGGCTGATGGTCGTAGACTTGTAACAGAGTTTAATGAGAGTGCTTGGATCGGGTTTCTACCCGTACTCAGAGATGCAGTGAAGTATGTAAAAAAGCTGAACGAAGAGCATGGATATATCTTCGGCGTGATTACATCACTCTCTACTAACTCATATGCTATATCCCTTCGTGAAGAAAACTTAGTGAGAATATTTGGAGAAAATGTTTTTGACTTCATCACTTGTATTGAAACAGGTGCTGATAAAGACGCTGAGTTGATGAAGTTTCAAGATTCAGAATGCTGGTGGATTGAAGATAAAGTAGAGAATGCAGAATGTGGGTTGAAATTTAACCTCAATCCAATTCTCATGAGACACACGCACAACGAAAGCCATATTACTTCAAATATGCGTATTGCAAGAAATTGGAAACAAATATATAACATTGTCACTGGAGAAGAATGATGCCTACATATTCATTTGAGCATATTGAAACTGGTGACACCATGACAACCTTTTGTACATGGGAAGAATCGCAAGAAGTTATTAAAGATGGTAGTTATAGAATGTTAGTCTCTGCACCCGCTATTGTATCAGGTACTGGTAGTACTACTGGTAAAATCGATAACGGGTTCAATGACGTTTTGACAAGAGTGAAAAAAGCCAATCGGGGATCAAACATTCAAACAAAGTAGGACAATCCATGCTCGCAAGTCCAGACCGCCTCACAAAAAGACAAAAAAGAAATTTGCGCCAAGATAAAATCTTGGATAAATCTGGAAAACTGAACGTAGGAGAAAAGTTTAAACTCAACCCAATCAAACCAATGACTATAGCACAAGAAGACGCTTTTCATTCCTGGCATAACGATTATCATTTGATGCTTCATGGTATTGCTGGTACAGGTAAGACATTTATTGGTTTATATTTAGCACTCAAATCTGTGCTTGAGGAAAAAGATTTTAATAAAGTATTCATCATCAGATCAGTTGTACCGACAAGAGACATGGGGTTTTTGCCCGGCAATCAGAAAGAGAAGATGAAGGTGTATGAAGCACCTTATCAAGACATTGCTAGAAAGCTATTCAATCGTGGTGACGCTTACGAGATACTAAAGACAAAGAATGTTGTGGAGTTTATGTCAACTTCATTCGTTCGTGGCATCACGCTAGATGATTCGATTATCATTGTGGATGAAGTTCAAAACATGAGTGCAATGGAGTTGCATTCTGTGATGACAAGAGTTGGTGAAAACTGTAAGATTATATTTTGTGGAGACGTTCGTCAAGATGACTTGACAAGCGAACGAAAAAAAGAACTGAGCGGATTAAGAGATTTTTTACGCATTATAGATAATATGAAAGAGTTCGACTTTATCGAATTCACTGCTGAAGATATTGTTCGCTCAGACCTCGTAAAGTCCTATATTATAGCGAGGTCCAAACTGGGACTAGATTAATGAAACACTTTAATCATGTGAAGGCTCCAACACTAACGGAGCTAATTGCTGAAACGACGGGTAGCGGTAGGGTGTACAATACGCCTGACGGAAACCGCTATCCGTCAGTTACGACTATACTATCAGAACTAAGCAAAGCAGGCATTGTTGCTTGGCGAAAACGTGTTGGCGCAGAAGAAGCCAATCGTATTTCTACACAAGCTGGTTCTAGAGGTACGAAGGTTCACCAAATCTGTGAAGACTACCTCAACAATAAGCCTGACTATCTTGATGGTCAGATGCCAGCGAACGTCTTTACGTTCAAACAAATCCAACCTATCTTAGACACATATATTGATAATATTCAATATCTAGAAGCACCCCTGTATTCTGACTTTCTGAAAACAGCGGGCAGGGTAGATTGTATCGCAGAGTTCGACGGGAAACTCTCTATTATTGATTTTAAAACATCTCGTAAACCCAAAAAGAAAGAATGGATTTCTAACTACTTTATGCAAGCATCTTGCTATGCTGTAATGTATGAGGAACGGACTGAAATCCCAGTCAGTCGCACCGTAGTGATTATTGCGGTCGATGGCTCTGAACCACAAGTGTTTGTTGAAAACAGAGACAACTTCATTGAAGGGTTTGTGGATGCCAGAGTCTCATACAAGGAGAAGTATAATGTTTAAATTACTATCTGCAATTACTATCGCTGCTGTTATTATGATTTCAACTCCCGCAAATTCGGCTATATTTACTATGCCAGTCAGTTTGGTGTGTGACGATGCAAAAGATATTACAGATTGGGTCGATAAAGAAGGTTATGTCTTGGTTGCAAGTGGGCTGACGAAAACCGCTAAAGGTGATATATTCATAGGTGTGTATTCTCATAAAGAAGATTTGATTGTTATTGGTGTTGATCCTGAAGGTTATGCTTGCTTCGTCGTTGAAATTAATGAAGCACTAGAGTGGGAGTTTGATATGAAAAAGAATCTCCCTGAACCAGCAGATAAGAGCCCAAAAATTCCCTCATAAAAA
>UEXM01001606.1_pt1 | contig 18272 bp, 30 predicted proteins | sample 1796661 | NCBI WGS metagenome assembly UEXM01 (sample SAMEA4772469, study PRJEB27181) | metagenome | reverse complement strand
ATACAAAAGATATGTATCTCATGGGCTTTCATCCAGAAGATGAGAGCAATGAGTTATTAGATGAAAGTCTTGATATGGAAGAAGATTCAAGTCCTCCTTATGCTATGATTTTTTTCCAAAGATTAAGTAAGTTGCAAGAAGCTTCAGATTCCCTTAGAATAAAAGGGTATTACAATATATGCGAAGACTATTATGATGCTGGATCTTTATATGAACGTAGAAAATCTATTTATAGGAGATTAAAGAATGGTAATGAAAAAAGCTAAAAAGATGATGCGTGGCGGTGTTGCTAAGAAAAAAGCTAAAAAAATGATGCGTGGGGGTAATGTATCTCCTAGAAAAGCTATGGCTATGGGCATGATGGATGGCGGTAAAGTAAAGAAAGCCAAAAAAATGATGCGTGGCGGTAAAGTTAAAAAATAATGACTGTATCAGGTTCAACTAATTTTGAACTCGATGTATCCGATTACATCGAAGAAGCGTTTGAGCGTTGTGGTTTAGAGGTTCGTACTGGTTATGACTTAAAAACTGCTAAAAGGTCGTTGAATCTTTTATTTGCTGATTGGGCTAATAGAGGGCTTAATCAGTGGACTATTACTCAAAGAACACAAACTGTAACGCAAGGTGACGCAGATATTACTTTGGGTGCAGATGTTATTGATGTTTTGTCTATGGTTGTTCGTAGAGACAGCACAGATATTAGCATGGAGCGTGTTAGTAGAGATGAATATCTTTCTATACCTAACAAATCCACTCAAGCTAGACCCACTCAATTTTTTATAGACAGACAAATAACACCAGTTTTAAAAATATGGCCTGCTCCTGAGAATAGCACAGATGTTTTAGTTTATGATGCTTTAACAAGAATTGATGACGCTGATACATTTACAAATACTGTTGAAGTGCCTTTTAGATTTTATCCCTGTCTTGCTGCTGGTCTTGCATATTATTTAGCAATTAAAAAGTCTCCAGATAGAATACAACTTCTAAAAGCCATTTATGATGAAGAGTTTGAAAGAGCAATGACAGAAGACAGAGATAGAGCTTCATTTAATGTATCTCCTAATCTTAGGTACTACAGGGTTTCTTAATGAGTAATTTTGCATCTGGTAAATATGCTTATGGTATTTCAGATCGCTCTGGGTTTAGATATCGATTAAAAGATATGAGAAAAGAATGGAACGGTTCTTTAGTTGGATTTGATGAATTTGAACCAAAACATCCACAGCTTGAACCATTGAGATACAGAACAGACCCAGAAGCTTTAAAAAATCCTAGACCAGATACAAATGATGACAACGATTCTTTTGTTGTTTATACAAATACAGGTTTGGGAATAATAGGCACTGAGCTAGAAACTTTTAAATTAACTGGTTCTGTAGGAACAGTTACAGTGAGTACGACATGAGCTTTACATTTACAACTTTAAAACAGGCTATTCAAGATTGGACAGAAAATGACGAAACAACTTTCGTTAGTAATCTTAATATCTTTATTAAAAACACAGAAGAACGTATTTTAAAACTTGTTGATTTAGATTTTTTTAGAAAGAACGTGTCTGGTTCAACTTCAAGTAGTAATCGTTTTTTAGCTACACCTACTGATTATCTAGCATCTTTTTCATTATCTGTTACAAATGGCAGTAATAAAGAGTTTTTACTGCTGAAGGATGTTAATTTTATACAAGAGTTTAATCCTAACTCTTCAACTACTGGAACACCAAGATATTATGCGCCTTTTGATGTAAGTAATTTTATTTTGGCTCCAACTCCAGATGCAAACTATGTTTCTGAGCTACATTATTATTATCGGCCTCAATCAATTACTGCTACTAGCGATGGAACTTCTTGGCTTGGCACAAATGCGCCAGATACATTGCTTTACGGATGTTTGGTTGAAGCATATACTTTTATGAAAGGTGAGGCTGACTTATTACAACTTTATCAAGCTAGGTTTAACGAAGCTATATCTCGTTTAAAGAACTACTGTGAGGGCGTAGAAAACAGTGAAGCATACATGGAGGGTCTTGTTCGCGTTCAAAAAACATAAGAAGGGCAATATGAAAAAATTAAAAGGTAAAAACATAGCGATTGTTGCAGTAGGCGGATCGTTTTCAGAATACGTTTTATCAAGAATAAACTCTGTAAAATATGATGAAGTATGGGGCATTAATAGTATTGGTGCTATATTTCATGTAGACAAAACATTTATGATGGATCCTGCGAGTAGGTTCTTAGATGATGTAAAGGCTGGTTTGCAAACAGGTGTTGGTAGAGAATTTTTATTAAAAACACCTAACAAAGGGCCTATATATTCTTGTGCATTAGATGAACGTGTTCCTGAAATTATTGAATATCCTTTAGCAGAAGTTGTTAAAAAGGTAGAAGCTTGTTATTTTAATAATACTGTGGCGTATGCCGTTGCTTTTGCCATTGCAGCCGAAGTGGGCAAAATTAATTTATTTGGAATAGATTTTTCATACAAAAAGAACATACACCACGCAGAGGCGGGTAGAGCTTGCGTAGAGTTTTGGTGTGCTATTGCCACAAAAAATGGCATACCTGTTCAAGTCGCAAGATCTTCTTCACTGCTAGACACTAATGTTCCTGACAATGAAAAGCTTTATGGATATCACAGGTTAGAAAACCCTTTGGTTCAAACTTTTTCTGAAGGAAATTTAATGATAGCAAAGCAAAGTGAGATGACTGCTCCAGAACCAATTGATAGCCAAGAAAAAGACGCTGTATTAATTGGCAGGCACGACATTCCAAATGTAAGTTATATTGAAGAAAACAAGCCCAAAAGAGGCCGACCCAGAAAGGTTAGAAAATGATTAGTGTAGAGACAGGGGTAACTGTTCAATCTGTAAACGTAATGACCTCAGACGAAGGGGGTTTAAACACGGAGCAACTTACTCAATTAGCTATGGATAAGGTTATAAATGTTGCAGATAGCGCACCGCCTGCTATAAAGGATCAGGCGGAGGCTTTTCGCGATTCTATAGAGAATGTGCTACGTCATTATATAGAATTGGCAAGACGAGAAGAACGTGCTACAATCGCTTATAGGATGGCGAAAGCTGGACAAAAAGAAATGGCTGATCTTGTTAGGAGAATATAAATGGCTATAGCTCAAGCAATGTGTACTTCTTTTAAGAAGGAACTTTTAGAAGGTGTGCATAATTTTAAAAACTCTGGTGGAGGCACTTTTAAACTGGCTTTATACGCAGAGGGAAGTGGTGGTAAAAGCTCTACAACCGCAACATTAGGTGCAACATCAACTGTATTTGTTACAACAGGTGAAGTTGCTTCAAGTGGTACTTACACCACTGGGGGTGGTTCTTTAACTAGAGTAGACCCAACAACTTCTGGCACAACTGGATTTACTGATTTTGCAGATTTAAGTTTTACAACAGCAACAATCACAGCAATGGGTGCTTTAATATATAATTCATCTGCTTCTAATAAAGCTGTTGCAGTTTTAGACTTTACATCAAATAAAACGTCTACTTCTGGTACCTTTACAATTCAGTTTCCAACAGCAAACGCTTCTAACGCTATTATTCGCATTGCGTAGGTGGCGTTATGGCTCTTGTTTTAGGTGATCGTGTTAAAGAAACTACGACCACGACAGGAACAGGGACTTATAACCTTGGTGGTGCTGAAAATAACTTTCAGGCGTTTTCCGTTGTAGGTAACGGAAACACAACTTATTATTGTTGCCAGGATAGTTCTAACTTTGAAGTTGGGATAGGAACGTACACTGCTTCTGGCACTACATTAGCCCGAACTACTATATTGCAGTCTAGTAATTCAGATAATGCTGTAAGTTGGGGTTCTGGTACAAAAACTATTTTTTGTTGTTACCCTGCTGAAAAAGCCGTTTTCTTAAATGCCAGCAATGATTTAAACGCATTATCGTCTGGTGCTGTAATTATAACCACACTAAACTCAGACACTCCTTCTACAACTACTTCAAGCAGTGATGCTGATTTTATTTTAATAGATGACGGTGGCACAATGAAAAAGATCACCCCAGCTAATCTAGGCATTGGGGATGGTGCGTCTAAAGGTTTTGCTACTGCTATGGCAATAGCATTGTAGGAGTTAAACATGGCACAGGATTTTGAAAGAAATATAGCAAGAAATATAGGGACTTCTGCAAGCACCCTGAGAACAGCAAACTCAGATGACGCGGTGGTTGGAATTAATATTGCTAACGTGACAACATCTCAGATATTAGTTGATGTGTATGTAACATCAAGTTCTTCTGATTACTATATTGTTAAAGACGCTCCTATTCCAACAGGGTCTTCGCTGCAAGTTTTAGATGGTGGCGCAAAAATTGTGTTGCAGTCAGGAGATGCTTTGAAGGTTGTAAGTAACACGGCTACTAGTTGTGATGCTTGGGTTTCAGTGGTTGATGCAATCAGTACATAGGAGATGTTATGCCTTATATCGGTGGTCAGCCAACAGCAAACTTTGTAGATATACCAGCCGTAGAGCGATTTAACGGAAACAATTCTACCACCTCTTTTACATTATCTAGAGCAGTAGGAAATGACCAAGATATTGTTGTTTCTGTAGATGGTGTTATTCAAGACACAAACAAGTATAGCGTAAGTGGTACAACACTTAGCTTTAGCACTGCTCCCTCTACAGGCACAGGTAATATCTTTGTAAATTTTCTTGGTCTTAATATTGCCACAGTTACACCTCCGACAGCTAATAAGTCTGACTTTCTTGGTGGCGGTATGTTTCGTGTGAATGATAAGACTGTAGGTGTTAATGTCACGATAGGTGGCGCAGAGAATGCTAGTGCTACTGGTCCTATCACTGTAGGTTCGGGGATAACGCTTGATGTAGAATCAGGTGGTACGTTGGTGATAATATGAGTACATTAAAGGTTACAACGATACAAACATCTGCTGGTGGTCCAGTTACGCTGACTAAGGCAGATACAGTTAAGTTTTGGACTAACTATGATGCAGTTAATCAAGTTACAAGAGGTTCGCTTAATCAAAGTTCTTTAACAGATGAATCTGTGGGAAATTTTTATAGTACACTTACAAATGCAATGAGTGGTGCAGAAGATAAATGCGTTCAGTGTACTGCTTCAAATAGTGACACTACTGGTGGTGGTGGGTCTGTAGCTGGTAGTGGTAGAGGTATAGATTGTGCTTATGGAAGTCATGTAACTTCAGAAGGTCGTGCTTTTGCAGCTAATGAAGTGCAGTTCAGTTCTAGCTACGGAGCAACTGCTGGTTCTAATGGTGCATTTGATGATTTTGTAAGCACTAATGTAACTGTAATTGGAGACTTAGCATGAGTGAAATCATTACAGACAAACTCACTGGTAAGACCTCTGCTGGTGATGTGGACGTTACCTCTGAAGGCGGTGCGGTTACAATGCAACTGCAACAGGGGTTGGCGAAGGCTTGGATTAATTTTAATGGCACAGGTACGATAGCATCAAGAAATACCTTTAATACTACGTCACTTACTGATGTAGGCACAGGAAATTATTCTTTTGATTTTGTTAATGATATGAACAACAATGATTATGCTATAACTGGTGGTGCAAGAAGTCCAGGAGTAGCAAGTGGTTTATTAAATGCGCCTCCTGATGCCGAAAGCGAGGCAGCTACAGATTCTTTAGAGTTTTATGCACTTAGTTTGGCTGGCAATCCTACTGATTTTAATCATATTTATGTTGTTGTACACGGAGACTTAGCATGAGTACCTTAAAAGTAGACAATCTCCTGTTGCAGAACAATAATGCAGGCACTGGTAGAATACTTGAGGTAGTATCAGGTGTATGTGATGGAAGTTCAATGACTACTTTGAGTGGCACATATACTTTTGAAAACGTGACAGCGAAACAAACTCTAAGCACAAGTTATCAAGACCAAACAGGTAGCCTTATAAATTATAAGCCTCCTGAAGGAACAAAAAGAGTTATATACGAGTCTTATTTTCACATAATGGGTATTGATCCTGACCCTATTGGGCATCACAGGCTGTATGTAGACGGTGTAGAAGTTGAAGCTGCTAGAGTAACTTACAGGGCAGAAGACCTTCAAGGCAGAGTTTCTTTTAAGTGGATATTCACTGTTGGGGCTTCTGCGGATAATATTAATTATGGGAAGTTTATTAATTGGACAAGTTTAAAAGAAATTAAAATACAAGTTAGGCAGTATAATGCGTCTAACGAATACGACTTACACAGCACAAACCACTGGGATGGAAGTGGCACAGATATCTTTTCAGTTCCAATGTTATTTATAACAGCAATAGGATAAACAATGAATACACCACAATTTAAAAGCACACATTTATTTGACAGACTATGTTGGGCTAAAGAAAACTTAGATGGGGTGCAGTCAGACTACCGTGTAGTATATGAAGATAACATAGAAGAATGTGCAAAGATACTTGTGCCTGACCCAAATTGGATGGCTTGTGCTTTACAGGGTGGTATATTGCCTCCTGTTTGGGTATATTGGGAATTAAAGAAAGATGAAGCACAACCTGGCTTCAAGAAACATACTCGTGGTTACTTGTTACATAACACAGAACCAATGGAAGCTATGACTGAAGAACAGGCAATAGAATACCTAATTCAGAAGGATGTACCAGAACATGTTTGGAAGAATTGGGATGAAGGTAATCGTCCTAAGATGGTTATCTGTAGGAAGAATCAACTTCCTGCAACTAGAGAATGGCGTAACTCTTGGCGTATTAGCGAAGATGTTACCGTAGCAGCATAACTTATAGGAGTATTAAAAATGGCTGTAGCAACTTATATTGTTGATAAGGACGGTAATCAAGCAAATGCCGCTAGTGTAACCGTACCTTCAAATAGAGACTTTCGTGGTGCTTGGTCACTAAGCGGTAGTGTTATCTCAGAGGATTTAACTAAAGCAAAAGAAATCTTCAAAGATAAAATTCGTGAAGTAAGAGCCCCACTGCTTGAAGCAGAAGATGTTGTTTATATGAAAGCATTGGAAGCTGATGATGCAACTGCAAAAGCAGCTAGTGTAACAAAGAAAACCAATCTTCGTAATGCTCCAGCAGCTAGCGCAATAACAGATGCAACAACAATTGCAGAATTAAAAGCAGCATGGGATACTAGCCTGTTAGGTGCAAGCCCTTACGCATAGGAGTGGGCTATGGCACTAACACAAATTATCAATGCTGGTATTGGCTCTAGTAACACTGTGACAAGTGAAGGGGGTAATGTTACTACCTCTTTGCAACAGGGGTTGGCAAAATGTTGGTCTAATTTTAATGGAACAGCTTCATCTGTAAGAGACAGTTTTAACGTGGCTACCTTAACAGATAGAGGCAATGGTCAATGGACTTTAACAGTAACTAATAATTTTGGAAATGATGATTATTCAGGTTCAGGTTCTGCGTCTGATTCTTATCCTGATGCAGATGCTAGGAATAGAATGATTTTAAATATGCCTAATTCTGCATCTGAAATTTATATAAATGGTTTCACTACAGATGGAGCTGCTGACGCTACTCTGGTTTATATAAGCAGTTCTAATCACGGGGACTTAGCATAATGGCAAGCGAATTAAGAGTAGATACACTAAAAGATGCCAGTGGTAATAACTCCGTTGGCTTGTCGTATGTAGCAAATGGTAGTGCAAAGGCTTGGAACTCATTTAACGGCACTGGGACTATTGGCTTTATAAAAAGTTTGAATGGAAGTTCTTTAGTAGATTCTGGAACAGGTGAATATGATGTAAATATAACAAGTGCTATGGATAGCACAAGTTATTCTATTTTGTGTAGTAATGGACTACACGTTTCTAGCAATAATGCCAACACTCTGGCTTATCAAAATACAGCTAGTCAATATTCTACAGCACATTGGGAAAACAATAGTAAAGTTGACATATCATATATGAGTGGTCAGATACACGGAGACTTAGCGTAATGCCATACATAGGAAAAAGCCCAACTAACGGTGTACGCACACGCTTCTTATATACAGCTAGTGCAAATCAAACCGCTTTTTCTGGTAGCGATAGTGCGTCCAATGTTCTTACATACTCTGATGGTATGTATATGGATGTGTATCAGAATGGTGTGCTACTAAAACCTACCACAGACTATGCCGCAACTAATGGAACATCTGTAACATTAACAACAGGGGCATCAGCTAGTGATGTCATTGAGATGGTTGTGTATGATGTGTTTAACATTCAAGGTAATTACACCAAGACTGAATCAGATACACGGTATCCTTTCAAAGGTAACAACAGCATTATACGTCTTAATGGTCAGACAATAAGCAATGACCTTACAATAGACAGTGATGAAAATGGTGTATCAGCAGGTCCTATTACACAGAGTGCTACGGTTACTGTTAATGGATATTGGAGTATAGTATGACCAGTGTATTAAATGTAGATACGATTGCAGCAAAAGATGGCACTAGCCCTGTTGCGTTGACTAAACTACAAACACTTCATGTCAGAAATGGTTTTAATCTGAGCAGCACAACATACTTTGAAATGACGACTAATACGGCAAGCAGTGAAAATTTTAATGTTAGTTCCAATTCTGATAATGGAACTGGATTATCTACAGCTAATATTACAAGCACTTTGTCTACTACTCAATTTATTATAACTGGGATTACTATGGAAACTAACAACTGTATAACTCATAGACCCGATTCTACTACTGGGTCTGTTTTAACCAGAGGAAACGATGCAGATAGTAGTTCCGCTCAAGATAACTTACATTATTTTCTTCTTTCTGGGAGTCTTGCATAATGGCTAGTATTTTAAAAGTAGATAGTATAGGGAAAACATCAGGAGCTACTCAAGATACTATGTCTGGTATGGCAAAAGTATTTTCCTCTAATAAAACTTTATCTGGAGATACCCCAACATGGCTTCCAGATGTAGATAGTTTTAATGTAAGTTCTACTACAGATACACAAACAGGCTATGCAATTATAAATATGACAAATGGATTTAACAATACTGCTTATTCGTCCACTGGAAGTTCTGCTGGTTTCTCTGTAAACGATTTAGTAACAACTAGATATCAATCCACAACATCCACTGCTGATGATATAAGAATATATGATGGTTCATATAGGGATGCTTCTTTTAGTTATGTGGCATTTGGAGATTTAGCATGAGCAGAGCATCAGATTTAGCTAATGTAATAGCCAGTGGTTCTACTAATATTGTAGCAGAAGGTACTGCCACAACTAACTTGCAACAGGGGTTGGCGAAGGCGTGGGTTGATAAAGCGGCTAATGGTGCATCAATGAATGACAGCTTTAATATAGCTTCTTTAGATGATGATGGCACAGGAGATTTTGGGTTAAATTACACCAACAATTTTTCTACTGCAAACTATGCTGTTTTAGGTATGGCAGATGATGGTACTACGTCTACTAGTGCTATGGGTATTGATACTACTAATGGCACAAATGCCGCTGGTTCAGTAGATTTGGAAGTTTATTTTTCAAGCGGTTCATCTAATAGAACCAATTTTGACCTCAGAGCATATGTAGCAATCCACGGAGATTTAGCATAGGAGACTAAAGATGGCGTTGCCATTTTCAGCATTTTCAGAACGCCCTTACTCAGATGCTGATCAGGTAACAACCCCATCCGCAGGCACTTGGGGCGGTAGTACATGGGGTGATGCTGGCTGGGGTGGTTCGGTTCCAGTTACCGTAGCGGTTACGGGTGTTGCTGCTAGTTCTGCTCTGGGTAATGAAAGTGTCACAGGTACAGGTTCAACCACAACAACAGGAGTACAAGGCGTTGCCAATGCAGGGTCTTTAATTGTTTCTGGCGCAGCCGTAACTGGCGTATCAGGATTAGCTTCTGTAAGTGGGTTAGGTGAAGAATCTGTTGTTGGTACGGCAAATGTATCTGTAACAGGATTATCTGCCACAAGTGCTGTTGGCAACGAAACAGTATCTGCTTCAGTATCTATCGCAGTTTCAGGTCTATCTGCTACAGGATCAGTTGGCAACGAAACCGTTACTGCAAATGCTGGGGTGTCCGTAACAGGATTATCTGCTACAGGGGCAGTGGGATCTGTAACAGTATCTGTGGCATCAAATGTAACTGTTAGCGCAGTTGGCGTTTTAGCAAGGGGTAATGAAGATCTTGCTGGTGCGTTTAATGCAGAATATTTCGTTCCTGAAGATTCAAATAACCCAAACATTACCGTTGTTTCTTATGAAGCAAGTACAACTGTTTATGCCGATGGTTCTTCTTTAGGAACCATATCTTCTGCTGGAGGCACTTTATCTGTAAGTGCATCTAATTATGAAAATAAAATAATATCCGCGAATAAACCAATTACGTTACAGAACACTGAGAACGAATCCATTGGTGTTCCAACAAGTTGGGCGGGATACTCCTTTGGTATAAGAAACACAAGAACAGGTGTCAGGCTTCAAATGAGAGCCTTATTTGGCACCGCTAATGTTACCATATTTAAGGACGGAGATTTAACGACTACAACAACAGTTGCTAGTAATACCACAACTATTCAAACTTATTCCGATGACACAAGTGATCCAGAATATACAATATTCTCAGATATACCAATTATGGTATTTAAAAGTGGCAATGCTGATTTAAGCACTGACTCAAGAAGTGTCTTCCCTGCTACCACTGACTACTTATATGGCGTTTCAAGCGGATCTTCTGCTGCGGTTAGAGTAGATGGGTATGGAGGATCTAATGTTACTATATCAAGATTTGATAGTAATGGTGGAAGTGCTACGGGTAATTTAAGCACTACTACTAGCAGTGTTTTTGCTAATGGAACAGATTTTACAGGCCCAACTAATAGGGTTCAAGCTCCTAAAGACATTTCTGTTTTTTCTATTGCAGATAGTGACGGAGGAGAAAAGACTACCTATGTACCTGAAGGAACTTTTGCAAACGAATTTAGGCTTATTGAAGCGGCAGAATTTGTATGCTTTATGGGAGCCCCCGGAACAAATGCAAAAAATATCGAGGTCTATAACTCAAGTGGCAGTTTGATAGATACTGTTCAACTAGCCACCTCTAACACAGGCAGTGATTTTCCCACTAAGTTTCAACTTATATCAAACTCTACAACAGATAGTAATTTAACTCCAAATAAGAAAAGTTATGACCTTACCGCAGGAATGCGTTTTGTATCAGAAGTTCCTGTTGGAGCCATAGTAGAAGATGACGATAAAGACAATGAGAATAATTTATTAGGTCTTCGATATGCTTCTGGTGTTGAGTTTGCATTAGAACTTAACGCGATAGCAGTAGCAACAGGTGTATCTGCCACCTCTGCGTTAGGCTCAGTATCTGTGGCAGCTACTACAAATGTAGTAGTTTCTGTTACAGGAGAGTCAGCTGCCACCAGCTTGGGAAATGTAACAGTAGACCTTGTGACACCTGTAGATGTTACAGGAGAGTCAGCTACAGGAGCTATTAGTTCTGTAACAGTTGTTACTGCATTGAACATAATTGTAACACCAACAGGAGTATCCAGCACTACCGCTCTTGGTGATGAGACAATAAGCGCAGGCTCTTTAGTCATTGCTTCAGGTAATTCAGCTACCTTAGACGTAGGTAATGAAACTATTTCTGGAGGGTCTACTTTAACTCCGACAGGCGCAGAAGGAGTAGCTAATGCTGGTTCTTTAATTATCTCTGGAGCCGCAGTAACAGGGGTGTCTGGTCAAGCGTCTACCTTAAATATAGGGGATGAAACTGTTACTGGTTCAGCAAACATATTCCCAACAGGGGTGTCTGCTACAGGAAATACAGGTTCAGTAGTTATTGAATCTAAATACTCTGTAACAGGGGTGTCTTCAACTGGATTAGTTGGAGATGTTACTCTAATAGGCAATTCAAGTGTAACTGTAACAGGCGTTGAAGGAACATCATCCGTTGGTGAGGAAACCATTACAGGAGATGCAAATTTATCTGTTACAGGAATTTCTGCAAACACAACTTTAGGCACTGTTAGCGTCACAGGAACTTCAAACCATGTGCCAACAGGAGTGGAAGCGCAAGGAGAACTAGGTGATGAAACAGTAGCAATAAGTGTTACTGCTGTAGTTTCTAATGTTTCTGCGTTAACAAGTGAATTAGGTAACGAAACAGTAATTGCGGGAGCTACTGTAGATGTAACAGGGGAGGAAGCGACTTCTGCATTAGGAGACGAAACAGTTGTTGGTAATTGTATTGTTATTCCTACAGGTGTTGAAGCCACTGGCACATTAGGCAACGCAACTGTAAAAACTATAACTTTCGTTCCTGTAACAGGAGTGTTGGCTACCACGACAGTTGGTACAGTAACAGTAACAGTAACATGCGTTGTAATACCAACAGGATTGCAAAACACTGCAATTGTTGGTAATGTACTTGTGTGGGGAAGGATTGTTCCTGATCAGAATGCAAACTATTCGGAGATCAGTCCATCTCAAACACCAACTTGGAGTCAGGAGACTGCCTCTCAAACACCAAATTGGTTAGAAACAAGCGCAAGTCAATCTCCATCTTGGAGCGAAGAAAAGCCGTCACAAAACCCTAACTGGACAGAGGAAGCCGCATAATGGCAAGTTCATATACAGCAAACACAGGTATCGAAAAACCAGCTACAGGTGAACAGTCTGGTACATGGGGTGCCACAACAAACACTAATTTTGATATTATTGACCGTGCCTTGAATGGTGTAGGCACAATTACTTTATCTGGCACAACACATACTTTATCTACAAGTGATGGTGCTTTATCAGATGGGGGCTACAGAGTTCTGGTTTTAAGTGGCAGTCCTTCAGGTACAAATACTATTACGGTAAGCCCTAATGATGCTGCTAAATTTTTCGTTGTTCACAATAGTTCTGGTCAAAAAGCAATTTTTACTCAAGGCAGTGGAGCTAACGTAGAGGTTAATAATGGCGCAAAGAAAATAATATATTGTGATGGCGCAGGAAGTGGAGCCACCGTTGTAGATGTAACGGCTTCTATAGAATTAAACGCTCCTATATTAAACGCTCCTATTTTGCAAGGAACTTCCGCTTCTGCGGGTAAGATTCTATTTAAAGAAGATACTGACAACGGAACTAACTCGGCAACTTTAATTGGACCTGCAAGTACCGCAGATGTAACTCTAACCCTACCTTCAACAACAGGAACGGTTGCTTTAACAAGTCAGATTGAATCTTCTTTTCCTGCTGGAACTTCAATGTTGTTTCAGCAAACTGCTGCACCAACTGGTTGGACAAAACAGACAACGCATAATGATAAATCCCTAAGAATTGTAACAGGTTCAGTTGGCACTGGTGGTTCAGTTGCTTTTTCAACCGCGCTTGCAACACCTTCTGTAACGGGTTCATTAGCGGCTGGTAACTTGGCTGGTTCTTTGAGTGGTGACATAGGTTCAACTTCTTTATCAACAAGTCAAATGCCTTCACACACGCACAGATTTGGAAAATCAACAAATAACAGTCAAAGCCCACAGGTTGGCGCTGCTCAAAGGACGTCAGGTCAAGTAACTCAAAATGTTAACTCACTAGCAACAAGCTCTGTTGGCGGTGGCGGTTCTCACAACCACACTACAGGAAACTTGGCAGTTTCCATGTCAGGTACACCCACTATTTCTTCTGCTACAGCCACAATAAATGTGCAATACGTTGATTTTATTATAGCTAATAAAGATTAAGGTTAATCTTAATGAAAACACCAACTTTTATAGAAAATTTTGAAACAGAACAATATGAGTTTTGTGACAAAGTAGTTGATCGTTTAGAGGAGCTTTTGAGCCAAAAAGATAACCCCGAAACAAATGGTCACTTTATGGATGGTAGAGTTACTAATGGAGATGCAGCAAACAGAACTGATTTTTCTTTTGATTTTTTTGCTCTGCAAGACCCTTTAAATATTGATATGCACAATATTTTAAGAGAATTTATTCCTAAATATATTGATTTATATGCAGGATTTGGAATGCAAAGTTGTACTTCGCAAAATATGAAAGTTCAAAAAACTCCACCAAAAGGGGGTTTTCATACTTGGCATTGTGAACACGGATATGGGCAAGCATCTGAATTTAGAAATTTAACGTGGACTTTGTATTTGAATGACATACCTGAAGGAGAAGGTGAAACAGAGTTTTTAGAGTATGGTGTAAAAGTTCAACCTAAAAAAGGTCGTTTATCTTTATTCCCGGGAGCGTGGACACATACGCACAGAGGAAATCCTGTTTATAGTTGCAATAAATATATCGCAACTGGTTGGTATTACATGGTTAATTAGGAGATAAAAATGGCAAAATGGACAATAGTAGCAAATGATAATGCTATCGGTAAAGATGGCGTTTTCTATGACGGTTTAAATTTAAGTTGGCTTCCGACTAATATTTTAGCAGTGCAATCTTCAGATGGCACTACTTGTGAAATGGAAATAGGCGATAGGACTCTAGAGAAAGTTACTGCAAACCAAGAAAATGTAGCAACAAGTAGTCTTTCATGGTGGTCTAACGTGGATACAGCATGGCAAGCCGCTGATGACGCAAATGGTGAATAATGAAAATAGAGGTCAAACAAAATTGTCCTTTAAACAAATTTAAGCCTTGCAAACAATTTGATTGCGCTTGGTTTATTAATATAAAAGGAAATGATCCTAACACTGGAAAAGAGATAGAGGAATGGGGTTGTAGCATGGCATGGTTGCCAACATTATTAATTGAAAACGCACAACAATCTAGACAAACAGGGGCAGCCGTAGAGTCATTTAGAAATGAAATGGTTAAATCTAATAATGCACATTTAACATTGGTTGCAGCTGATAAGCTATTGAAAGAATAACAGATGCCCCTTACTAAGCTTCAATTTAGACCCGGAATAAATAGAGAAACCACTTCATATTCTAATGAAGGGGGGTGGGTTGATGGTGACAAGATTAGATTTAGGTTTGGCTTCCCAGAAAAAATAGGGGGTTGGAATAAATATACCTCCAGCACATATCTTGGAACACCAAGAACCTTACATGCTTGGATCACTTTAGCAAGTGATAGATATCTAGCTATTGGTACAAATGTAAAATACTACATTGAATCAGGGGGATCTTTTAACGATATAACACCTGTTAGGCTCACGGTCCGACAGCCGTTTAGTGTTACTGGAGTAGCCTCGACCACTGGAATAGGGACGGCAACAGTGTTTCTTCCAGTTAGCACAACTATCGAAACAACAGGTGTTTCAGCAACTACTTCTTTAGGACTCGTTTCAGTTTCATTTGGAGCAGGAGCCCCATTATTTGGTACTGGTTTAGTTGGAGATGTTAGTTTTGGAGGGGACGTCATCACACAAGAAAATCCAGTTGTTCCAGTGGGAGACTAAATAAATGTCCTTAATTACTTTTACCACAACTTCTGGAAGCTCTACTGTAACAGTTAATCATTCAAATCATGGCGCGGTAACGGGTAGTTTTGTTATTTTCTCAAATATAACTTTTGGGTCTGGTTCGACTTACGATAGTTTAATAGCTCTCTTAACAGGAGAGTTTGAGATAACTGTTGCAAGTGGAAGCACTTACACAGTTACACTTTCTTCAAACGCTGGGTTTGATTTAACAACCGCTGGAGCTTGCGATGCAGATTACTTACTTAATAAAGGAAGTGTTTCTCAATTATTAGGAACGGGTTGGGGGGCTGACTCTTGGGGCGCAGGAGGTTGGGGTCTAGCAGCTAGTGAGGCTATTACACTAGATGAAGCTTTACGCATGTGGAAACAAGATAATTTTGGAGAAGACTTGATAATACTTCCTCAAAACGGCTTATTATATTATTGGGATAAAACTCAAGGCTTTAGCTCTAGAGCTTTTCCTATAACTCAAAGAGATTCTAACGCGCCTACCATTAGCAGAAATGTTATAGTGTCTGATAGAGACAGACATGTAATAACTTTTGGGACAACACCCTTTGGAAGCACTAAGCTAGATCCTCTTCTAATTCGTTTTAGCAGTCAAGAAGACCCTTTTGATTGGACACCTACTGCAACAAACACTGCTGGAGATTTAAGGGTTGGGTCAGGCTCTGAAATTATTGCCGCTGTTGAAACAAGGCGAGAAATTATAGTTATAACAGACACAAGTGTGCATTCTTTGCAGTTTATTGGCCCACCTTTTACGTTTGGCATTTCTCAAGTGTCTGGAAACATTACAATAAGAAACACCAATGCTGCCATAGCAAACAATGATACAGTTTTTTGGATGGGTGTGGATCGTTTTTACTTATATGATGGGCGCGTTCAACCTATACCTTGCACAGTGAAAGACTATGTGTTTGAAGATTTTGATACTACCAACAGTGAAAAAGTAATAGCTGGTTTAAATACTGCTTACGGGGAGGTTGTTTGGTATTATCCTTCTGAGTCTGGAGGAACAGGAGAAAACGACAGGTATGTAATTTATAATTACGAGGAAAAAGTTTGGTATTATGGCAACTTAGCTAGATCTGCTTGGTTAGATAGAGGTATATATGAATATCCTTTTGGAGCGACAACTGCTACTGATTCTGTTGCAGCTAGTCAATTGTATACACACGAGTTTGGCAACAACGCAGACGACTTGGCTTTGACTGCGTTTATTGACTCCAGCCCTATAGACATAGCAGATGGAGAACAATTTGCTTTGATCCGTAGGTTTATTCCTGATATTGACTTTTCAAGTTCTACTACGGGTGCAACAAAAGAAGCTACTTATACGTTAAAAGGACAGAGATATCCCGGAACAGGGTTTACAACAAACGATGCTTTTACTGTTAGTAGCACCACTGAACAGAAAAACTCTCGTGTTAGAGGTCGATCTTTTGGTATTAAAGTTCAAAGTAGTGGTTCTGGTGTTGCTTGGAGACTAGGCTCGAATCGTGTAGATGTTAAAACAGATGGCAGAAGATGAGTAGAGAATTAGTACCACCACAGTTTTCTGTACCGCCCGAAGAGTACGATAGAACGTATTTTGATGATATGGTTCGCAGTTTGTCTCAACTTGTGATACAACTAAATAACCCAGGTGAGTTAAGGGGTACTAAAATAACTCTCACTGACTTACCTATATCTCCTTCTGGACTTGAAACAGGAGCATTGTATAATGATAACGGAACTATTAAGGTAGTGACATGAATTTAGGTGATTTAGTAAAAACAATAGCTCCAGTTGTTGCAGGAGCGTATTTAGGCCCTGTAGGTGGTGCTGTTGCTTCTGGTTTAGGGGCAGTTGCTACTGGCGGAAAACCAAAAGATGCTCTAAGATATGCATTGCTTTCTGGTCTTGGTGGAGTAGGGGCGCAAAAATTTTTTCCTGCGGCTGCCGTGGAAGAAGAGGCAACAAAAAACATTTTGAGTCAAGTAGCTGGTTCTGATAGAGGCGGTTTTTTAAACAGACCTATGGTACAACAAGCAGCAAAACAAGCTATAGCAGCCCCAGAAGCAAAAACAATTTCAGGGGAACTCCTTTCTTCATTAGGTTATGCAGGCACAGAAGACGACCCAAACTTACTCTTTAAAGTTTTGAATACAGATTTAGGACAAGGAATTGGTGCTGGATTATTAGCTCAGTTGCTATCTGGTTTGGGAGAAGAAGAAGACACAAGGTCAGAATTTGAAAAAAGACCTTTTGGCGCTGGTGGACCAGGTGGGCAAATCGGTGGCATAAATTACATGGCGGATGGTGGAGACACATATTTCCCTAGACGCAATGGCGGTATAAGCCCTAGCGAGGGCTCTGGTACGAAAGATGATGTTCCAGCTATGTTAATGGCTGGTGAGTTTGTTATGACCCGTGATGCTGTTGAGGGCGCAGGAAATGGGGATATTAACCAAGGCATCAATCGTATGTATAATATGATGGATAATTTTGAGAGGATGTCATAATGGCAGTCACTAATGAAACTCAAAGACTCGCCCCTTACTTAGAAGGTCTTGAAAGAAGAATATTGCAAACTGCCTTTGGTATGTTTGATGGTTCTGAACAAACATCACCTGGTTTATTAGATCAGCCACTTCAGCTTCCTGAGTATCAAATAGCAGGGCTTGACCCGTTACAAAATGCTGCTATGCAGCAAGCGCAAGCGCAGTTCGGTTCTTTCCAGCCATACTTGCAAGCTGGCGCTGAAGGAACACAATTAGGAATTGGCGCGGCACTTTCGGGATTAGGATTTTTAAGACCCGATGCCGCACAGCAATTTATGAACCCTTATCAGTCCAATGTTATTGACGAAATAAATA
>UEXM01001605.1_pt1 | contig 18278 bp, 25 predicted proteins | sample 1796661 | NCBI WGS metagenome assembly UEXM01 (sample SAMEA4772469, study PRJEB27181) | metagenome | reverse complement strand
ATTTTTTATCTTACTGGAATAAGCCTTAGACTTCCCAGATTGCGCAAAACATTTCTCGGGCCAGCAACCTCCGTAAGGCGATGTCCATATGAAACCTTTCTTGTTTGTAACAAAGGTATCTTTGGCAAACTCGTGCTTAAAGGCTTTTATGTGTAACTGACCGCGAACGTGTTTTATAGACTTAATTACGAATCCTGCAGATTCGAATAGACCTTTGTGGAATTCCTTAGATCCCTCTGGGGATCCTATAATGCAGAAAACTGTTCCCTCGTGTTTAAGTGCTTTGTACCATGACTTAAGTCGTAGTCTCTTATCCTCGTCGGCATCCTCCTCTAAGACACCTCTACAGTGGATGTCCTGTAGGTTCTCGAAAGACTCTAAGTTCTCCATGTCTGACTGTACCCATGTATGTGAGTGGTACGTAGATCCTTCGGGGCTTATAGTCACATGAGTCACTTCAGGATGTGTTTCCTTAGTCGGAGATTCCTGTTCCCTATGTCTACGCCCTCTTCCTGGCTTATCGGAGATATTCGGAATAACTCTATCCTCGACTGTGGCAGCCTCTTCATGGGCATCTGATATGGACTCATCCATAGACTCTTCATAGTAATCACTGTCCTCCCCGTAAGATATATTATCTAAAAGGATGTCCGTCATCTCCCGGAAGCATCCTGCACCTCCAGGGAGAGTAAGTATTTGGATCCCCTCTACCTGCTTAACCTCTTCACGGGCATCTGCAGGACAGAAAGCAAGTTTAGCTCTGCGTAGCACAGGTATGTCTGCCACATCGTCCCCTAGGTAAACAAGATCGTCCCAAGTAAGTTGGGATTTCTTTAATATCTTACGAACCGCGTCTTCCTTAGAGTATTCGTGTACTCCGGAAGATACGTGAGAGCATTTAAGTGTTTTTGCCCGGGCGTCTATAATGCCGGTAGCCTTGCTGCAGGTTACTATGCCTGTCTCTATGCCTTCATCCTGTAGCTGAAAGAATCCTACGCCGTCATGTGCATGGAAATTCTTGGCCTGGGACCCATCGGCAAGGTAAATCAGCTTACCGTCTGTAAGGCACCCATCACAGTCTGTTAAAACTATCTTAAACATATCTTACCCTACATATACATGAGACATGTTACGTCCTCCACAGGCTAATCTAACACCCGAGGCGGTAACACAAGTTATAATGTGTATCTTACCTTTCTCCAAGAACACTACATCCCCGGCAGAAGCTAATACAACCTCGTCCGGATCTTCGGATAGTGGACCTTCATTCTTATAATCCCATATGGAGTACTGGAACGTTCCCTCTAAAATATACCACCACTCAGACTTGGTAGGATGGAAGTGCTTGCGGCAACCTTCATCCTTAAGCTGCTGTATAAAGGATACCTGATCTATATCTGTGAAGATCACAGGATGACACCACGCACCCGGGCCATTGAGCTCTTTAGCCTTCTGGAGCGACACAACTCTTTGATTAGGCTTGCCTCCCTTTAAAGGAGATCCGTCCTTATCTATCAGTCCTCCTAGCTCCCACTCAATGCCAGTGACTACTGCAGGGTTATAGAACCATTTACCTATATTGTCTTTCTTCTCTCTGTGAGCTAGACAGGCTTCTACCATATAAATGTCTTCTGGGTTATCTATATCCAAAGCCTGTAGTTTAGGTATCTCCATAAATCCTGGATTTCCGTAGAAAGTAGGTCCCTCTTCATAGCCCTCCTTAAACTGGGATGTACTCCATCCAGAAATGGCCCAGCATATTGTATCTACAGGATCTAGAGATTGTGTGGGTTGTTTGCGGGATAGATCGAAGTTAAGAGGATCTCCCTTATAGAAAGATTCCATCTGCTCCGATCTTTTAGCGAATAAGCAATTGTGCGCGTCACTGCCGCATAGATAGTCCGCGAATTCCTTAATGTACTCCGGCTCTATAAGAGGAGATGTTGTGTGAACCTGGAATACATAGTCTGCAGGTACATCCTCCATAAATGCCATAAGGAAATGATCATGTACCTGACACCTGCCCCCTTCGCAATGGGAGGAGGCATTAGACATCTCACAAGAAACCCCACCTTTCTTAGGATCGCGGACATACACTTCACAGTCGTAATCCTTAAGAAGATCTATAAAGTCCTTGTTGTCTGTGTTCACATATACCTTATCGAACGCCCCTGAGTTGATACATGCCTCAACTGCATACATCACTAAAGGAAATCCGTTAATAAGCATAGTGTTCTTCCGGGGGACTCGGGAGGAATCTGATAAACAGGGTATGACGGCAACTCTATGCATGCTATTCGGTCCCTTTTCTAGCTTTCTCGCTACTGATCGTCGGGCAGCTACCGCCGCAAGCATCCACAAGCTCGTAGAACAGTATCAGAGACAGTATCTCACACACATGAAAATAATTAGTGCCCATAACAACATTATCGACATCCTCCGATACTTTTCCTGCATGTCCACTCCATAGAGCAGTGTGACAGAAATCAGATACGCTGTGCAGTCCGTTGACTATGTTTGGAGACCCTCCGGAACAACTAAGACCTATCACTAAGGAGTTTTCTGTCAGTACTCCGGAATCCTTATGACCTGAAAGCCATTTAACGTATAGTTGGTCATATCCGTAATCGTTAGCGATAGAGGTAAGCATACAAGTGCTGTCCAATGAGAACATAGGCTTGTGAATCAATCTGTGAACGTCGTCTCCTCCGTGCGTGCCTACTGCCCACATGCCCCCGTTGCCCATAACAAATACTCTATCGCATTCTTTAAATTTTTTAAGAAATACTTTCCAGGCTTCGCTGTTTATGACATTACTGTGTTTTTCTTCAATGTTATCTAGTGTTACCATACCTGTTTCACTCCGTGCGTTCGTGTTATTGATATTTCTGAGGAAGTATACATTGCCCCTAGAATGCCTGCAACAGCATCCGCGACTTCATCTGGATGTAGAAGAGTTTTCTTATCGTCTATATGATCGCACATGTCCGTATCCGTAGGTCCGGGATATATGTTATACATAGGAACTATCGATCCTTCCTCCGTCTCTCGGTAATGACTAAGAAACCCCCGCAATCCATACTTAGATGCCACATAGTCGGCACAAGCATAAGCGCTCTTACCTAATAAAGCCGATATGGAGCTTATGTTAATTATCTTAGGTAGAGGCTGCGAGCTTAGAACATTCCAAAGACCAGCTACTAATTGCATAGGAGCTGTCAGGTTTACCTGCATCAGATAGGCTATCTGCGATGGGCATCTATCATTAATTTCCCCTGCAGATACCTGGCCGGCATTATTTATTAGAATACTGATGTCCGGATGATCTGAGGAAAGCTTCTCTGCCGCTGATGTTACCTGGGATGCATCCGATAAATCGCACTCATAATCGCACAGAACATCTCTACCTATAGTCAGTACCGTGTGCCCGTTCTCTATAAGTCTATCGCGTATCTCTTTGCCAATGCCTCTGGATGCCCCCGTGAGTACGACCTTCATCGAGATACCTCTTTGGATAGGTATTCGTCCAGAACTACCCTTTCATCTTTAGCCGCAGTATCCTTAAAGTACTGAAACTGATTCTTAAAGCATGTGTGAGAATCCTTGGAGAATTTACTCTGAACTTGTCTAAGGCTATGATCTCCTTCCCTGTAACCTTTATAGTAAGCTGTTCTGAAGAACGTTATCCCCGTAATAAACAGCTCATCTATAGGACGACTAAGAAGATCGAAAATAGCTACGGTACCTGTGTTAGGTTTTCCTTTGCACCCTTGATGTGTTTGCTTATGTACTGCCGCATCCAGTAAAGTGAAAGGTGTTTGCTGTTTGTTTAGATTACGGAATTTATTTATATACCTTTGCATATTACCGGAGTAAGGGAAAGCTCCTATAATGTATTTATAGCTCTGCTTCTGTATGAAAGGCATGTCCATTATGGCCTTACCTCCTCCCTTAGCGTCAAAAGGATATAAGCAATGATACAGTACATCTGTGCGTGAGCCGTAATCCTTATATCTATCCGGGGATATCTCGAAAGACTTGTTTAGTCTTATGACTATATCAAACCCATCAATGTAATCTCCGTTAGAAGACCCGCTAACAACATTAGCAGGACCTACTAAGGCAACTCGTTTACCCCTGAGGTATTCGTTAAAGTTTTGGTTAACTTCTGCTTCTTCCTTCATACCTTTTTCCTAAAAACAATTACCTGAGATTTATATCCGGGCTCGGGGGACTGAAAATGTTCCAATACTTCGAATCTCTTTTCTATGTATCTTCTGAACTCGGCAAAACTCCACTCCCTGTAGTGAGACTTATTCTTAGGAGGTCCGTTCTTGCCTCCTCTCAGAGTATCTCTATCTGGAGTAGACACTACAGCCACTTCGAAGTCTATCTTATCAAAGAAATCCAACATATCGTCCGGGTCCAGGATGTGCTCTATACAATCTGCAGATATTAGTAGAGAGTAGGCATCCGTAGGAGGATTGTTAAAGTCGCTCTCTAACCAATTCCTGTCTGGATACTTCTCACGGATGGTCGAAAGTACAGGATCTATATCTAACCCTGTAGTTACATCTGCGTCGAAATGCTTAACAAGCTTTTTAGCAGTTCCGCAGCCTACATCGATAACATCACCCTCACGATATATTTCCTTAGCATATTCGTACACTTTAACCTGATAGCGGTCAGATGCCTTGTCGCTGTCTACATAATTATTCACGGTGGTTCTTCTATGGACATAATCCTCATGTATCTCCCAAGTCTTTAACTCAGGATCTTCCTCAATTATCTGAGTTGACGACGCATGGGAATACTTCTCGGCAAACTCATCCCAATACTTCTGAGATAATCCTTCTCCCCACTCCGTGACTTTATCCAAGTTGTCCCTGTAAGGATTAGCTCCGAAGTAGGTCCGAGGGTAGCTGAACCGGCGGGAAGGGTTTACAGATCTGTTACGGGATTTAGGATGCGCCATGTGCAGCATACAAGGGCGATACATCTTAATGTAGCTGTCAGTATATCTTAAATGACACTGATGTTGGAACTCTTTATCCTCTGGAGCGTAGCCGAACATTACCTCATTGAAGCCTTTCATAGCTTCCCAGTCGTTGCGATGCAGGCATACCCCACCAGCAAAGGCTCCCCTACGACATTTCCTAAGAGCGTACTTGTCTACATTACTGTTTCTCCGTACATTTGCCGTCATACCGATAATTGGCTTGCCTTCTACACATCGCATTCTCCAAGCATTGACCAGATACTCCGTAAGTATCATATCAATATCTACTTTAACGATTATCTCCCCCGAAGCTCTCTTAATGCCGTAATTACTTGTACGGGAAATTGAGAAAGCCTCGTCGGCTGTAGGATAGGCCAAACTTACCCATCCCTCAGGAAGTTCTTTGATGCACTCAGAGACAACAACTATCTCAATACCTAGATCTTCTACCAGATCCTTATTCACACGGACGAAATCTGACAAGGCGCCATCCATCTTAAAGGCAGGAACTACTACAGATAGGGAAGGAAGAACTTCATCTCTGTAGAAACTTTTACTTCCCTTTACAATACGAGGATCTGGAGTGGAACGGTCCAGTACTACAGGATCCACAGAAGCTTCTATATCGTACTCCCACAGAATACTTTCCCAATCCGCTTCCTGTAGTGCAGTCCATTGACGGGTAATCAGAGGACTACGAGCGTACCACTTACTCACATGTAGGGGAATGTTAACAAGATTGAGCGCGTAACCGGCAGCATTGATAGTAGATACGCACCTCTTGGCTAAGCCTCGGGGAGTTAGTATGCACATGTCAGGGTTTTTGTGTAAAGCATTCATAGTGGCTTCGTCATCGAAGTCTATAGGTGCTGTAAGCATTAGTATATCTACACGGCATTTCTGACCTACGGTTAGATCTATATCGCGACATGCCGTCACCACACCCTTACCAGAGCTCCTTGTACCTGACTTAAGAACTATTAAAGGCTTTCCGGAAAATAGGTGCTTAGGGAACTCCGGCAACACCTTAAGGGGCGCTAATTGGTGGGGAAGTATGGAATTGTCTATACTCATATATGTACACTACTTAGGGTTAAAGTTTTCGTGATATTTCTGCATAATACTAATGACCTCCGCAGAGGCTATCATATCCATACATTTAGGAATAACCTGCCCGGACTTAGATGTCACGGGAGATTTACATAAATTGTTGTCTTTAGAATCCCCGTCATTGAGCTTCTCAATTCGAGCTATCCAACAGCCGCCTTCCCCTGAACAAGGAAGCATTCCAGAGTTATGAATGTATTGCTGATTACTGTAAGCTTCCCACGCAGCGGGCTCCCTAGATCCTGCAATAACAATTGTAGGCCTATGCTTATACCCGTAACGACCATTCACAGGAACTCCCGCAGATAAATGCATAGGGAAACTCACCGGAGTAATAACCCCATACGAATGGTACATCAATCGAACAAATTGCCTTATAGAAGTCTTACCTACCTCATTGATCAGATTAGGTCCTTTCAAAGGGGGATGGTGATGATTCTTAGCTCCGACCTGCACAAAGGTAATATCTGGGAAAGCGTCTACCACTTCCTGGAACCTGGCAACTTCCCAATGCTTCGTAGTGAAATCACTCTTCCGGCCGGCATCTATAATCCAATAAGGTCTGTTATCCCCGAACAGCTCCCATATCCTACTACTCCAGTTTTTCTCATCATCCCCTATGTGAACATCTGGGATACCTTTAGTCATCTTCAGCCTGAGACCTGTCACTCTTTCGAAATGATCGTGGAAGGCATAGATGAAATGGATGTTAGCTTGATTGCTTTTGTTGATAAGCGGATAAGTAGCTTCCCATACAACTGTCCTCGGATCCCTTATAGAACATTTAGTCACATAAGGATTATGGTCGAACAATTCTTTAGTAGGAACTCTGATATCGGTGATAAACATATTAGGGTATTGCTTATGTATATCCCGCAGAGTAGCCGTAAGCATGAGTACATCTCCCGGGCTTTGATGCTGGGTGATGATTATACGTAACGGGCTTCTAGAAGATACATTAAATTCCTCAATCAAGTTAGGGGCATGATCTGGGCGAGTATCCAACACTGAGAAATCCCGTACTCCGTCCAGAGTTCTTTTACTCTTTATGGAGTACTTGGAGGATATCTCCTGTATCAGAGGTACCACTTCTTTGCCGGACATCCTCTGCTTGAGGATTTCTAATCCGCGAACTGACATATAGAATTAACCTTTTTTCTTTAGCTGCTTATCTTGCTCGGCTGTGATAATGTCTGTGAAGGTTAAAGTGCGTTTCTTTATGCTATCTAGGTTAGCTCCCCCTGGAATAAGACCTTGCTCCTGCAACTCGCTGTATACCTTTCGGCGAGTCTCGTCAGATAACTGGCTCATGATCGCATAGGTGTCTGTAAGCTCCGCAGTTTCTGTGTTAATCCCTTTAGGAATACCTAGACCCATAGACGCACTAGTGTAGATGTAGCAGTAGAATGACTGTAGGAAGGATGCGGTGTAGTATGCATATATTTCCCGGGCTCTCTGCGTACCCAGATAAGCGTACAGCTCAGTGAATCCCGAAAGGGCGTCTTTCCGGTCAGACACCGCCAGGGCATGATAAGCCAGGTAGAACTTTGTGATGTAGTCCAATACCTTCATATCGTTTGCCTGAGATACATCGTCGTCCCCGTTAAGGTTCGTGTAATATCTCTGGGTAAGCATCGTTGCCTCATTAGTGAGGAGAGGAGCTGCATGGGACATATTCAACTCCCATAGAGTAAAAGGATCGTTAGTTCCCTCTTTCCTAGCCGCCGTCATTCCTCCTTGGGCCGCAAGCTTTCTGAGGATGTTAGACATAGGAGTGTCTGAGGGTTTCATATCTAGTGTAGGTTTTTTGTTACTCATGTGCGTTATTCCTGTGTTCTTAATTTGTCGTACTCTTTCTGCCTGTCTTCGTGCCAAGGAGCAAATACATAATCTCTCTGGTAATGGTAACATGTCTTCTCGGATAGTTCCCTCTTCCAGAAGTCAAATACCTTAGCCTTATGTCGTCCATTAAGTGCTTGTAAAAATAATCTATAAGCGAATAGACCTAATCGATTACGGGCGCAGCTCTTACATCCCCCAGGAGCCGATATAGCCTTGTCGTAGTCCACTATATCAGTTAACACCTTAGGTTGGTCAAACACTTCAGGGATTTCCTGTACAAGTTTAGCCATGTGGGGAGTTATATCCTTCGCGGATAACTGCTCAGTCTTAGCTCGGGCCGCTAATGTACTTAGCTTCTCCCTATCCTTAGAGGACATATCTGGTCGAGATACCTGACGAACATTGGTCTGTATGGCGGATCTTCTATTGATAGCATAGATGAGCGCGTCTGAAGGCATATCTAGTACTTTGCTGAAAGGAGTTTGCGTGTCGGCGTAGAAACGCATTCCATAAGCTCCCATCATATACGGATGTAACCTCTCATCGAAATCCTTTATCAATTTGTCATATAGGACTCTCTTCTCCGATATAGAAGACTCGGATCTAGATACCTTACCGGAATACCACTCAGAAGAGTTTACAGGATTACTTCCCATATCCACTCCAGAGAACACAACTTCCGTGATACCTAGTTGGGCAGCCAAACGTAACCCTAAATATAAGGAATTCTCGGGAAGATCTCCATTAAGGGTTCTAGTACTCTTATCGGGAATATCTGGAACTGTGATAGTTCCTGGGTATTTTCCTACTTCCTCTCCCCTCATCATCATAGAACTCTGGTCGAAGAACTTGTCCCGTGAATATTTCTTAGGGACAAATCGGATAAGATTACCTTTAGCTAACACCTCGTGGGGGTAGTCTACTGGAGAGCAGCTACCCGTCCAATACTGAGCAAACTTATTATTATGTATGCCAGAACCTATGGCAATAATGACAGCACCTTCCATATAGGCTCTCTGTATGAAATTAGCGTCCGCCGACCATCCCGCACCGCATAAGACGCCGACACACCCGGCATGAATACCTGGGTAGGTCCCCTTGGTCTGGCGTATAGTGTTTATGTAGTTGTCCTGTATCTTCAGGAACTCATCATTATACCTTACCTGGTTGGAATCTTTAAGGGATAACAGCGCATCCTTATCTATTAACCTGTCGAATAGATCCGATCCCTCCTGCTTATTATAATGAAGTAAAGGTACTCTCAGGTCTCCTGAGTGTACGCAGGTAGAGTCGACGCCGTACTTCATTTGTCAGAGTCCTCTGTCTGGTCTTTCTTGGCCTTAGTCTTAGGAACCTTTTTAATAGGGATAGGAGCCACTTCGGCTACCACACTTTGAGGGGATGCCTCGGAAGGATCTATATTAGGGGTCTCCGTAGTCTGGAAGTGGTATCCGCAACTATTACATCTACGGGTTCGGTGTACTCGAGCTTCCCTGCCTGTAATCTTCTCAGACTTTTTTACACTCGTGTCAGAACTTTTACATTTAGGACAAAACATAATCACTCCTTCTCGTAGGCTACTTTATCTAGGGGATTGTCTACCGGAGCCGCCTGGCTCTTATCCCTAACGGTTACGGGCTTTGACTCAGAAGCTTCTTTGTTATGCTCCTTGTCGTGTAGTGTGATCATCTCGTCTTCGTCTTTACTGCTCATCTGTATTACCTCCAGATAGTTCGTCGAATGCCTTCTTACGCTGCGATTCTTTTTCTTGTTTTCGTTTCTTATCTGCTATGTGATCCCACAGCTTACTCTCTTCCCACCCCTTCTGATCTACAGGACGAGGTTTATCCCCCTTCCCGGCAGACATTAGGAATTTCCCTTGAGAGTCTTCTCCTCGAAAGAGTCTTTGAAGTCGTCGGAGCTAACTACAAAGATCTCACCAGTAGAGTTATCTCGGTAGGCTACAAAATCCCCTTCAGGAACTCCAGGATCAAAACCTATAGTGACTTTGGATAGAAGATGATGGCGGCCGCCTTCCTTCTTATTGACATAATAAGTCTCAGGACGAGTCTTCACTGCTAAAGGATTGAAATGCGTGAAGCCACCAGTGGGAACATGCTCTAGATGCTTCTCCTCGGCAACACTACCGTTCATATAGTTAAGGGCTAGAATCAACCCGTTAGCTAAACCCAGGGCAGTAGGATCTTTATGTGCATTCTCAGACTTAGATAACTCCTGGGCCATGGCATTCAACTGTCCAAATCGCTCTAGGATGGACATGCCGATACCCTTGAGGGTATTCACAGCGTTAGGGTCTTCAGTATCTCGGAGAGCTAATAGATAGGCTTCTATTTCACCAATAGTTAAAGAAGGCTGCCCAGGTAGGGGCTTGCCTAATAATTTCTTCGCGGACATGTGCGTTTCCTTGTGCGTTTATATAATTACGAACACGTATTCGCATTGACGGATACATGTAAAGTAGATATAGTGTACATATATACTCTGCGAATACAAGAGGCGCGCATAAAAAAAGTGCCCCCCTAATAAGATTAAAACGCACTAAAATCTTAGAGGGGGGCACCCGGAACTGACAGCTGAGGGTGTCTGTCAGGATTTCTTTCTTATGAGGATTCCGTAGCTCGAGCCATTCGGTTAAGGGCTCTTATCTCCCTTTCCTTACGTTTAGCTTCTTCTTCCGCTTCCTTCTCCGCTTTCTTACTCTTACGGTGCATAATAATTCCGACTATTGTGGCTAGGCCTCCCGCCCCTAGAGCATACTTACCCCAATTCTTTTGTAGGTGGGCTGCAACGGTTTTAACCCCTAAAGGGTCAAACCCTACATCGTCTTTATCTTTATCTTTAGTGAGGGCTTTCCTAAGAGCGCATTTATGTGCAGCTTCTTTGACCATCTCGGCCACAGATTCTCCGTCAGGTCTTACCGGGTGTTTTAAGGAATGTTTATTGATCTTATCCACGGGTCTCTCATACTTGGGGTTGAATTTAGACTGAGGTAAGTTCTCGTCCCGGGAAGTCCCAGACATGCCTGAACCGGTAGAGTCGTTAATAAACTCTTTAGTCTTAGCACCTACAGCCGCTCCAAAGGAACGGGCAGATCCTGTTGTTGCGGCCTTATCCATTATGCGAAGTTCTTTTTAAGAACTGCGAATATCTGGCCCGCTTTGAAAGAAGCGGCCTTATCTAATCTAGGGACAGCGTTGGAATTCATGTCGCCACCACCCTGGCTACTGGATAACTGAAGGGCTGGAGCCTTGTCAGACTCTTGCGCAGATTGCACTTCATTGCCATTACCGCCGCCTACTACTTCTTTCTGAGACTCTTCTTCGAGCTTCTCGTCTTTACCCGCTGTAGGTTGCTCTGCGGCAGCCTTCATAAGAAGATCTGCTAAAGAGGCTTCTTTATCTCTAGGAGTAGTGTCTTCGTTATCTGCCACATTGTTAGCAGGACCTGTAGAGGACATCTTCTTGTCGTGCTCTTGGGTGTCGAATGTTGCGGCATTACTCGCATTAGTGCTTTCTGTAGCTACAGCCGGCGATCCGCCTTCGTTAAGCTTTGTAGACTCTTCTTCTAGCTTAGTGTCGCAATTCTGTACGATAGCTCCTGAAGCTGCTGTCTTCTGTAGACAGGCTACTCTAGCTACAAGTAATGTGGCTTCTTTAGTCATTTAGATATTCCTCGATTAATCTTTGAATGTATACCTGACCAATATACTATGCGTAACGGGAATCCTCAAACTGAAAAACGAACACGTATTCGCAATACTATGTGCGGAGGTTATCCAGGTCGTCCGCGAACTGGCGCATTGCGGTAGAAAGTGCCTTGGCATTTATATGGGCTGTAGCCTTGTCAGGGCCTAGATTCCATACACGTTTGCTAAGATTCTCTCCGGGACCTACACCTACTTGGATAATTGCATACGGGTAGCCTTCCTCATCTAGGGTGTCTTTTGCGGAAAGTATGTAATCGAAGCTCAGAACCTGTCCTCATCGCCTTCATATAAATCGTAATTATTGTCTACCACTGCGGTGTCTCCGGACTCTACAGTAGCTGCGTTTACGAATTCTCCCACCACATCTAGTATTTCATTAGTCACTGCAGGTGTATAGGTAAGGTCGTAAGGTAATGTCTCAGGAAGTATCCCTTCCAGAGGTTCCGAAAGGTTGTCTGTCTGCTCCCTTAAACTATCCCACAACTTATCCCTAGCCTCTACTAGCGCTTGCTCTTCTTTATCCGGACCTTCTGCAGGGACTAATAGGTTACCTGACTTCATATATTCTACTGGGTCTGCCCTAAGGGCGCTGATCTTCTTACATGCTAATCGATAGCTCCCATGAGTCTTAAGTATGTTTAGAAGTCTTCTATTAAATTCTCTTTCCTGTCCCTGCAGTTCCATCTTGCCCTACCCTCTAGTTAGTTTGTATACATCCACGCTTGTAGTCTCTTTGTATTTGTGAGACCATTTCCTAGGTAACTCAATAGAGCTCTTGCAGTCGAAGCAATAGGCACTAAGTCCCCTGGTCTTATGTATTTTAGTATGTGCACACATTTATTAATCTTCCTCGTTTATTGTTAAGTCTTTATGCAGCTGGTTATATACGCCCTGACGGAACCAGAGATAACTGAACCCGTAGTTAACTGACATAGCAAAATCGTCCGACTTACCTGTCTTCCTTAGAATTCTCAAGGCACTCACTCCTGTAGAGGATGCTCTACTATCCCTGTACATAGCTAAGAAATCATTAGTGCAGGCCCTAGAAGACTTATACTCCGGGAGCCATGCCCTCTTACGTTGTATCATCAGAAATGTCAGTAACAAAGATCTTGTCTTATCTATATTAAGACCTCTACGTTGTTCATTCTTAGATTTAGTTATCACAAACTTATCCGTAGACTTACCTATGTACATCATCGCCACTACCTTATCGGCAGGTACCACACCTCCCTTAAGGAGTAAGGTCTCTTGCTGCACACCAGCTCCGCATCCGTCATGTACAAAGGCAAATGGTTTAAAGGCCCTCCACAGGTCTTCTATCATCTTTAACTGCTCTAATATGCCGGCAGCCTTAGGAAGTCTTTCCATATAGACAGCATGCGGTTGATTCGTGACCTTGTGTTCTCCTACGATAGTGATGGCTGTGTGGGATTGTGCCTTCTCATCCCCATAGCCCGACCAGTCAACAGACATTAGAACTCTGTTATACTCTGACTTAGATCTCTTAACCGCTGTAGCTAATTCGTTGACATTCTCCTGAATGGATACTCTTTCGATCTCCGAAGGCTTAATAAGCATTTCCTCGGAATCCATAGGCAATCCGAGAATCTCGTTTACAAATGTTACTCTAGGGAGAGCATCTTTGTTTAGAATAGGATTTCCTCTATAGAAGTCTAAAAGAACATTCCATTTGTTCTGGGATGCCCAGTGAGCATAGTGAATGACCTGAGGGACATGGTAACCCTCTGCAATACCTATACGATCTCTGTACCTATGTACATAAGTTCCTCTGAGAGGGGCATCGCCTAGGTCCTTATGGCACTTCAGACATCTAGGACCTCTTTCCCCGATCATTAACTCTACATGATACATTCCTGTAGCTTGATCTATCTCATCCGAAGCTATACTCCAGTGATTACAATGAGGACATTTAGTAGCCCAGAACCCCTGGGAGGTAGCGTTAAACTTAGTAGTTAATGTTCCTATGGTCTCTTTAGGAGTACCTGAATATAACTTATCGTAATAGATCTTAGAACCGGACATACACTGGTCAATAATATCCGCATAGGAAATAACTATGTCTTGCGTTTCATCGTAGCATATTCCCTGTACGGAGAAACCCCTGGCAGCATCTGGACCTGTGTAACAGTTAGTGTATTGAACTTTGTTGCCGTTAAGTAATTCCCTCTCCATGGCTCTTTGTACACATGTATTATCGTGTAAGGTGCCTGGCATGGCATTCTTCATTAGGGGAGCTGCCTTATCGACAGATAATCGTCGGGCCTGTTCGAATCGCGGACATACCATTAAGGTATTGTAATTGTTTCTTACTCTTCCTCGGATGTACCGGGAGGATGTGAGGTTCTCACTCTTGCCTACCTGTCTGGCGCATTGCCATGCCTGCACAGGAGCTGCCTTAAGGTCGAACATAGGTTTGAATTGGGGATATAACTTCAGAGAGTAAGGCTGCCCTGCTAGTTTACACCATGCAGTAAGAAGATGGTCGGTATGTCCTGTTTTCTTGAAATGCTCTATCAGAGACTTACGAGCATGTGCTACTAAGTCTTTATTACCTACGGTCACCCCTCCGGCACTACTTTTGCCCTTAGGGGGACGAGAGTAGACCACGGGAGATACTTTAGGGATATCAAATGTATGTATGTCTGATGTTAACATAATACTAGCGTAGTGTGCGTTTTCATAAATATTCCCTCAAATATGTATTATGAAGATTTGTTGCGAAGTATTTGTAGGAGCTTGTCCTGCATGTCGGACACGGCTTTATAATGTTCCGTCATTAGCTGACATTCCTCTGAGAATGTGCGTAAGTACACTCTTTTAGGATCGTCCTCAGGAGTTTCCTCATACTCCTTGTGGGTATCCTCTAAGGTCCTAGACCATCGGAGGAATTCCGAGTGGGAGGTTCTTTTCTGATATTCTATTACTGCTATGTTCGGAGTATCCATGTACTTCCTTATTATTGTTTCAAATATCTGCTAACTTACCCTCATCATACAGATGCTTCAATGTTAAATGAATTCTCAATCGCTTACTGAACAGGGTATGATGCACAGGCTTAGTAACTATATCGGAAGCTCCTGCGGCCAGACACTCCGTTACATTAGGCTCACTACAGTCCACAGTGATAAATATCACAGGAACTGTCTTAGTGGAAGCATTGGCACGTATATGCCTACATAGTTCAGGACCAGTCATATTGGGCATGTAAGCATCCAGGAGGATGATGTCGGGGACATTATCCTCTAGAATCTCTAGAGCAGCTTCCCCGGAACTGGCTGTAGTCACAGACATGCCTAGCGACATCAGAGTTCTACGCATCAATTCCCGCGCAAACTCCTGATCATCCACCACAAGGACTTCTTTGTCTTTTAAATCTCTTTCAGAAATCAGTACCATCACACATAACCTAAGGGTAAAAAATATAAATACATACGGAGGCGATAAGCCTAACCTAATAGTTTACCAGATAAACCGTCCTCCGTTACAATAAAAATGGAAAATGGGTAGAGGCCGCTACAAGAGCCCACACTCTGGATAAATGTGGGACAGCCTCTGGCAAAATTATGTGAACTTTTTCCTTCGTACCGCATCCTCCATCAAAATCATAGTCTCCTCTGCGGTAAATCTACGTAGATATACCCCAGTAGCTATTATAGATCCTTCAGGTGTCTTCTCTAACCTAACGCTGTCTAACTCCATCCCACTAGGTACAGGATCTATCGTAACCTCCGTAGACCTCGTCACCGATACAGACTTGGATGCCTGAACAGGGGTAGGTTCCTTCTCTTTACATATCTCCGGCAAAGGAGACGGAGGTAACTTAGTCTTAGGACGCTCCGCAGGCTCAGGAGCCTTGTCCGCGTATAATATCTTTCCCGCTGCTATATCAAAACCTACGGGCTCTCCTTGAGGAGACTCTTCTACGGTTTGTCTTACTGTTTCTTCTAACGCTTTCATGTTCTCTTTCTGGCTATGCTCGTCTCTAACCTTTTCAGGAATAGAGTAAGGGTTGTCTTCTTTAGGTTCCGCCTTCTGGATAACCTTGTGGGTATACTTAGGAACTTCACCTGGAGCCAGATCAAAATAGCTTTTAAGATGTCTGGACTCTACGCACAAGGGCGTGGACAGCTCTATTACTGAACCTAGGTCCTCCACTACTTTATAAGTTTTGTCTGGCTTCAACCCTTGTACCTTTACTGAGGTCTTCAGCTGTACCTTACATCCCTTCCATGGAGGCTCATTAATATTTTCTGTATTCATTATTATCCTTCTGTAATTGGTTTAGGGGAGCGTGTACGTCTCACGATACTAATTCCGCATTCCCCCTCGGTTGCATCCTGCATAAAGTTATCTAAATATTTCACCATAGAGTTAACTGCCTCCGCATCCATGTCATTAGGATGCTTAACTAGTGTGTTGGAAATCTCTAGGAATTCCCTCTTCTGTATCTGAGTAGGTTCAGGCATTTGTCTTATATCCTCTTACGAAGAAGCCAGACGCATTTCTATGGCCGCCTCCTCCCTTACCTTTAGCTATGGCTCCTACATCCTTCTTGCAGTCTGTGGACCGTAAACTCCATAACCATCCTTCCCCATTCCAACTCTTATTGGCGGAGAAATCTACATAAGGGTATTTATCTAGAAGGGCATGACAGGCCTCGGATACATAATCCTTAGGGCAGTTTGTAATGGAGGCCACTACATAACCTTCCCACTCAATGATCTCGGACTGATCCATAAGATCTTGTATGTCTCTCTTTTCCTTGCTCCGGATGCTTGTACCCTTAGATACTATCTCCCGCAGGTTTTCCCTCTCTATGGCGGATATCCACCGCTTAAAGTTTCCTTGTAGGGATGTCATATAGCAGCATACTTCGCGAGTGTAAGGAAGAGAGAACTTCCATAGGTCTCTATCTTCTATGTGCCATAATACCCGGGGCATAGGCTGCTTAGGATGAAATACATCCCACACAATGCCTACTCCAGATCTTTCTGAGTCGTAGTGAAAGACTATCTTACCTTCGTCCTCCGTACCTTGTAGCTCCTCTATGGCAGCTTCTATCTCGGGGATTGCTGTCTTGTGATGATCGAGAACCTGGAGAGAGTTACATATGCGGGCTATCTGCACTAAGGCACTTCTCTTATAGGAAAAGTCCACACAGACAATATCCCTGTCGGCAAACTTCTCTAGGGTAATGTCCTCTTCATACTTCCCGGGAATATACATCGCCTTATTACCGAAATGGCGCCAGGCAGCATACCTAGAGGCCATTCCATCTAAACAGGGATCGTGATACACTACTACAGTTCTCTTGACTTTATCCATGGGTTAAAAACTTTCCTTTAACGTCTATCTGGGTTCTTATGGTTCTTAGCGACATCATTCGCATATGTATTGGACTTAGTTTGCCTTACTAATCCAGTCCGCATAGACAGTTTATACTCATTCTCTTGAGTAAATCCTGGGACAAGTACTACTGGACCGCACGTTGCAGGTAACGTTATTATCTCAAGTATTCTATATTTCCTCAGATCCGTAGTAGTGGTATCCAAAGATCTATATACCTCGATTATTCCCCCAGAGAGTCTATGCCTATTGAGCTCCTCTAGGATAGTGTTACACAACAGTCTCTGACTTAATTTATTGGAATGATACTTAATGACCTCCGCCTCTATTCTATGATAGAGAGGTAATGGCACTATACAGTTGACTATGCCGGCATCCCCCGGGAGCTGCTGTAGGATTAGTCCCATGTGTTTAGGTCTGCCTCCTTTAGACTTTGCAGGCGTAAGCTTTCCCTCAGCTTTCGTCAGTTCCGTGCCCATTTACTTAGGAACCTTATTCGCGGCTCCTGCTGCTTCAAACACCTTACTGCGCAGCCATTGGGATATATTAAGTCCCGTAGTTTCCTGTATGTGTTTGGAGGCTATGTCCTTTACCTCTTTAGGTAAGGTGACCTTTATGTATGATGCTTCCTCACTCATGTAGTAAGCTCCTTCTTGTTATCGTCCTTTAGATAGAATATTACCTCAGATCCCGGCCTGATCTCCCAAGTAAGGTCGTCTAAAGTTATGTCCGTGCGTTCCATCAGTTCTAATGCCTTGCAAAGCCAACTTATAGCAGTATTTAACTGATCCTCTTCGGAGACAGTCTCCTGAGCAGTCTCCTGGACTACCTCTCCTCCCTGGCTAGGCACGTCAGATTTACTGGAGACACTACAGCTATAGAATCTCGTCATTATGCTTTGCCTGCAGAGATGTGCACGAGGGTTCCGGTGTTTATAGCAAATTGCACCTGGCGCATAACACCCTTACAAGATTCTTCATTAGGGAATTTAGGAGAGAATGTCTGACCACTGGCTAAAGTTATCTTCAGGCTGTCTCCATAACGATTACAAGCGGCTATATGAGAACCTCCAAAGTTCAAATCATCAGCAGATACAGGTTTGGCGTCGGCGGGTCCCGAGGCAATATCTATAGGGTCGGAAGTTGACATAAATTACATTTCCTTATTAGTTAGTTGATTAGATGACGTTGAAGCGCAATCCAGTAAGGCAGCGCAATCCAGTAAGGCAATAGC
>UEXM01001604.1_pt1 | contig 18286 bp, 8 predicted proteins | sample 1796661 | NCBI WGS metagenome assembly UEXM01 (sample SAMEA4772469, study PRJEB27181) | metagenome | reverse complement strand
AAAATAATATGGTTGCCCTTCGGGGTGACCATTTATTAAAATTTAATTTTATGACAAAGAAATCAAAGGGTTTAGGAGACTCAATAGAAAAAATTACAAAAGCAACGGGAATAAAAAAGGTTGTAGACACGGTTAGCAAGATAACTAAAAAACCCTGTAATTGCGGTCAAAGAAAAGATACTTTAAATAGATTATTTCCTTACAATAATAAATAAAAAATATGATATTCGTAGATACAGTATACCAAAGGGTTTTAGCATTAGCTAACAAAGAGCAAAGAGGTTACATAACACCTCAAGAGTTTAATTTATTTGCTTGTCAAGCTCAGTTAGAAATAATAGAGCAGTATTTTTACGATATAAATAGATTTGGTAGGTTTCATGGTAATGACACGGAATACTCTGACATGCTTAATTTGATTAACGAAAAAGTTTTAGAAATAACTACATCTACAACATTGAGTGTAACAGCAAATACTGGTGTAGCGTCTTTGCCAGATGATTTATACAAATTAGGTACAGTAATAATGGGTGGTGTTGAAGCTGACTTTATGAGTGCTAGTGAAGTTGTTAAGTTAAATAATTCAAAACTAACTAAACCTTATTTTACCCAAGGTATTAAAGGCGTTAGATCGCCTGTGTATACAAAACAAGCGGATAATATAACTCTATTTCCACTTCCAACATCTACTTATTTGCAAGGTCTAACTACATCTATAACGTATATTGAACAACCTAAGTGTCCTTATTGGGGTTATGTTGTTGTTGATGAAAAAGCTATGTACAACGAGGGTGCTTCGGTTAATTTTATATTACACGCTTCTGAAGAATCAGAGTTGGTTAATAGAATACTAGGTTTATCCGGTATTACAATACAAAAACCAGAATTAACATCAGCTGCATTACAACTTGAAGGAACAAAACAGCAAATTGAAAAACAATAAATAAATGGGATTACTATTAAACAATGGGGCGAGCGAAAACAGTTATTATTCAAAACCAAATGAATATGGAGATTATCAATTTGTTTCTTTACAAGATATAATAAACCAATTTATGGTGGCATACGTTGGTGAAGATAAAATTATATCTAAAATAAAGAAAACAGATGTTGCTTTTCACGCTCAAAGAGCAATGCAAGAATTATCTTTTGACACTTTTAAATCTTGCAAAGCGCAAGAGATTACGGTACCTGCTTCACTTCAAATGATTTTACCATACGACTATGTTAACTACACTAAAGTTAGTTGGGTGGATTCTGCTGGTATAAAACATTTATTATACCCTACAAGTAAAACTTCAAATCCAAAACACCCGCAGGTTGATTCAAATGGAGACTTTTTAGGTCATAATAATAGATTAATAAGCTCTGGTGAGTTGATAAAAAATGGAAATTTTAACGGAGGTAGTACTCACTGGAATCTAAACCAGCAATGGACAGCTACAGCTGCGCCGCCTATTACAGTAGTGCTTCCAGTGGTTGAAGCAGTTGATCCATTAACTCTCAACGATCCTGTAACTGGTTGGTTTTTCAGGTCTGGTAGTATTGGTAACGTTATTCGTGGTTACGACATACCACAATGGAATGGTATAAGGCAGGTAGATCTTCCAATTATAGATGGTGAAGAATACAGGGTATCAGTTGATGTTAGTAATTATACTTCTGGGACGTTTAGTGTGGTTTTAATTGACGGGCAAGGTGATTTTACTGACTTTGGAAACATCACTGCAGACGGAACGTTTACAGCTACAAAAGCCGCTGGAGCAACAAATGACGAGTACGGCAATAGGCAGCTTTTTATTAGAAATAAATCTGCAACACTTGGTAACATTACTATTGATAATGTATCTGTGACTAGAGTTGGAAGTGAAGAAACATCTACTACGTGGTCTAACTACAAATCAACATCGCCATCTGAAAATCAAGACGATTATCAAGACGATACTTATTGGCCAGCGGAAGGATCAAGATATGGATTAGACCCTCAACACGCTCAAACAAATGGTTCTTTTTATATAGATTGTAATTCAGGAAAAATTCATTTTAGCTCTAATATTAGTGGAAAAACTGTGATCTTAGATTATATAAGCGATAGTCTTGGTACAGACGGAGAAATGCAAGTTCATAAGTTTGCAGAAGAAGCTATGTACAAGTGGATTGCTCACGCGGTTTTAGCGACTAGAGCAAATACTCCAGAGTATCTTGTAGCAAGATTTAAAAAAGAAAGGTTTGCAGCCACAAGAACAGCTAAGTTAAGATTATCAAATATTAAGCTAGAAGAGATAACTCAAATTTTAAGAGGTAAATCGAAACAAATAAAACATTAATTAAATGCCAGAGTTAAAACACAATTTTGTACAAGGTCGAATGAACAAAGATCTTGATGAAAGGATTGTTCCTAACGGTGAGTATAGAGACGCTACAAATATACAAGTATCGTCTTCTGAAGACTCAGACGTTGGAACTATACAAAATATACTAGGTAACGTTTTAGTAGATAGCCAAAATCTTTTCCCTGAGGACGCGGCGTGTATTGCCACTATTGCAGATGAAAAAAATAATAAAATATATTTTTTTGTACAAGGAAGATATAGACAAGATCCTTCTGATTACTTTATAGACGGGGATTATAATAACTTTTCTTCCTTTAGAGATTTAATAATTGAATATAATCAACCTTCAGATCTAACATCTATAGGTTATTTGGAACCTGTTTTTGTAGATATTCATGGTGCTATTTGTCACTTAAATGTAGAGCTTGTATACCAATCGCTATGGACGTCAAACAAATATACTTTAAACATACCAACAGGAGGAGCTGCGCAAGAACAACCAGCGGTTATAAAAAAAGGTATGGAAGTTTCTATCTATGATCCGATTGGTGGTGTTTATAGCACACACAAAGTTATTAACTCTCAATTATCATCAGAGTTTATAGCTGGTACCCCGGGTAGTGATGCTTTAGTTGAAGTTGAACTTGACAAAGCTATAGTTGGTATAAATGCTCAAATGCAACTTTCGTTTTCTAGTCCTAAAGTACTGTTTCCTTGGGATTTTAATGAGGCTAGCATTAGCTATATAACTGGAATAAATATAATTGATGATTTATTATTTTGGACAGATAATTATGGTGAGCCTAAAAAAATAAACATAAAACACGGTAAAAAAGGAACAATATTTTTTGCCGGATTACCGCCGTTTCCAACCTCAATAGTTCACGAAGAACAATTTAACTATGACAACGTTGCATCGAATTTTTTGCCAAACAATTATATCGCTGAATACAGGACTCAACCAGTCGAAGAACAGCATATAACTGTTATAAAAAAATCTCCTAAAACTGCCCCTACCCTAGAAATGCACACCAACAGGGAAGATGGTATTAATTACTCAGGCTTACTAACAATAACTACACCCGCGTTTATTAACGATAGTGACATACTAAATAGCTCAGGTAGTAGTCATGTTGTTAATTACGATTTTTCACCATATTCTATTGGTGACACTATATATTTAAGAATAAAATCTGACTTAGACGGTACCACTACTTTCAATCTTACAGAGTGGGAAACGTCTATATCGCTAGGTATAAACCCAGCCGTTGTGTTGAAAGAATATACAGATAGTGGCACGCAACCTTCTGTACCGGTTACGGATTATAGAATAAAAGGTAACGTTACAGCTTGGGCTAACGCTAATTATGATTCAGTAAATGGTGATGTAAAAGTAGCAATTGTAATAACTTCAATAGATGGCTTTCCACCTACAGCTAATATAAGTACTGGAAACCGTGATTATGCTATAGACACTTTTTTAGATGAAGAAAAACTGTTTGAGTTTAAGTTTCCTAGGTTTGCTTATAGATGGAGATATAAAGACGGTGAGTACTCTTGTTTTTCTCCATTTTCAGAAATAGCTTTTTTACCTGGAACGTTTGATTACCACCCTAAAAAAGGTTATAATCTAGGTATGGTTAATAGGTTAAAGTATGTTGACATATATAACTTTTTTAACAGAGATCATACGCCAGACGACGTTGTTGAAATAGATATACTCTATAAAGACGAAAACTCAACAAACATACATGTTGTAAAAACTATAAAGTCTTCAGATTTTATATACATTCCATTAATGAACAGCAATGTTAACCACTGGGAGTGGAACTCTTTTAGACTATCTTCAGAAACAGTAGAATCTACCGTTGCTTCAAATCAACTATTAAGACCGTTTGACAATGTTCCTAAAAAGGCATTGTCACAAGAAGTTGTTGGTAATAGAATTGTCTACGGTAATTATTTACAAAACTTCAACTTATTAGAAAGCTTAGATCCAGAAGAACCGTATAATTTATCTAGCTTTAACTTTTTACTAGAATCAAACGATATACCATATTCTTTTTCAGGTGTTAAATCTATAAAGTCGCTACGAGAGTATCAGCTTGGCGTTGTGTTTACAGACGAGTATGACAGACAAACACCAGTTATATCTAATGCGGCAGCAACGGTTAAGCTAGATAAATCATATTCTTGGAGGTCAAATAACTTTTCTGTATCATTTAATCAATCATATCCAGTTAACATGGATAGGTTTAAGTTTTTTATAAAAGAAACAGCAGAAGAATATTACAACATGGCTATGGATCGTTTTTATGACGCTGAAGATGGTAATATTTGGTTGGCATTTGCGTCTTCTGATAGAAACAAAATAGATATAGACACATTTTTAATTCTTAAAAAAGGTTTAGATGAAGGAGTGCAGGTTACTGAAACCGCAAGATACAAAGTTTTAGCTATTGAAAACGAAGCACCAGACTTTATTAAAACATCTAAAATATTAATATCAGAAGAATCACACTCACTAACGTTAAATGATATTTTTGGAACATCAATGTCTAGTGCTCCTGGTTTAAATGATAGCTCTTTTAGTGTTAACTACGATGTTTTTCATGGTACTAGTGGTGCAGATATGCACGAAATAAGCGATACGCTGTACGTTGAGTTTGCTCAACTATCAAGTGACCAGGTTTCTAATAGGTACGAAGTTACTGAATTAACCTGTGATTGGGACGGGGATGGTTCTACTATGCCTGGTAGTAAGTATCATTTTAGAATAAAAGATAGTTTTAAAAGCGATGTTTCTTTTATAACAGATGATGCTACAGGTCTTAATTCTACGAGTATAACTCCAGGTACAATAATGCGAGTATACAGGTATAAAGTAGAAAACAAACCACAGTTTGATGGTAGATTTTTTGTTAAAATATTAATTGATGATGTTTTTTCTAAATATATAAAAAAAGTATATGAAGAAACTGGTCTTGATTATAAAGTTGTTGCCTCTACAATGTTGTATAAATTACCAGAAGATTTTTCTGATGACGTTTGGGGAAATACTCCTGGTGTAGGTTTTGACTCTGGAAACCTTGCTTACAACGTATTAGCACACTACAAAACTCAGTTTAAGTCTTGGTTTCAAGATTATAAATTTAAAAATGTCGCAACATCACAACTTGGAAACAGCTTTATATATGAGGGCTCTGAACAGCATGATGATGATTATTGGAGTTGGGCAAATAGTCATTGTGAAACTACGTACGGTTGGACTATGTATTATCATTGTAGCACTGATCTAACTACTGGTAATTTTTATCAACATTCTAACGTAACTAATTTTAACACTACACCACCACCGGCATATTGGTTTGTAGATGAGGGTATTTTTAGGGGTCACAGGTGGGATGATGACATGTACGTAAAGTTTGGCCATGTAAGTCCTAGTTCAAGTGTTTATCAATTTAGTGATGACACTTCTTTTGACAGAAATGGTAACGGTCTTGTTCCTGATCCTGTTAACGAAAACTGGACTTTAGATCTTGGTTTTGGTGGAATATGGAGCCAAGAGTGGAGTTGGTACCAGCCAGGTACTTCTGGTGATAAACATATAGAAAGTGAGAGTAGCGCTGTTATAACTAGTAATGGTTCGTTTATCGCTAATGATGATTGGCACCATACTTACGATAATATTGTTGATTTTTACAAAATAGGTGTTACAGGTGGTAATCCAAAACACGTTAATCAATCAGACGTTGTTTCTAGATTAACTCCTGGTCAAAGATTTAGATTTGCTGAAGATCCTTTAAAAACAATATATACTTTAAAAGCTGGTGTTGACCAAAACAATAGAATTAGATACAGAAGGAACGACGAAAAAATGCCTGAGCACCCAGGTAATCCTGGAGATTACATGGTGGAGAACATTGTTGGAGATTGGGGGGATAGCACGAGTGGAGGTGGTCCTGGTTATTTTTCCGGTGATTTTATTCACCCAGCAGCTCAACTCGATAGTAGATTTGGAACGAGTGAAAGAATAAATACGGCATTTACAAACCCCGCAAACTTTACAAAAAATTACGGTTTAACCGTTGAACCAGAAATAACTTGGGATCCTACAACTGGTACTGGAGGTTTAATAACTGGTGGTTTTGATTTAACATTAACCACGCCAACTAGTGGTTTAACTTGCTTAAGCTGTGGGAACGCTAGTATACCAAACGACTTTCAGTTAGTTCTTGATTCTATACTAGGATTAGACGCTACAACTGGAAACAACATACAACTAACGGTTGGTATGGCTTTATATTCTTACGTACTTACTGGTACGTCTACAACGGTGTCACTTCCGGCTACTGGAACTACTCAGCAAATAATGTTAGTGAAAAGCATCGTGTATGATAATGCAACCGACAAGTACCACGTAGGATTAACTGGTAGTAGGTATCTACACACTAATTTTCAAAATTTTATACCAAAAGTAAACACTAGTCTAAAGTTTGGACAACCAATAATGAATGGTTTTAGTCCTATATTTATAGAAAACTATCATCACAATATAGCCAGCGTAGCGGATAGTGACGTACTTCTTAATTCTGTTGGTTATACTTTAGAGTTTATCGAACCTATTGATGATATTGAAATAATGCCAGATGACCCGGCTGTTTGGGAAACTGAGCCAAAAGAAAACACACCTTTAGATATATATTACGAAGCAACTGGATCCTTACCAACCGAGTTAAATTCTAGCAATTTTAGTAGCTTGCTAAGCGTAGGTACTTATATGGGCTCAGGATTTAGCTCACTTAATGTGTTTCACACAGGTACTGGTGTTATTGAAGAAAACATTGCTTTTGTTACCGCGGCAGACGGTTTTTCAGGTCCTGGTTTAGGATTAACACTTTCCCAAGCGGGAGGCGCTTCATCTAGACCATGTGTTGAACCTGGTGGTTGTGCTGGTGGTACTGTACCTGAGTTTGTTATTGGCGACGAGCTTATTATACCTAGCCACAATGTTAACGTACACATACCAATTATTGGTTTTGATGGTGTTGTAAATGTTGGGGGTGATGATTACGCTGAGTATGTTATTGTAGATGTTAATTTGTTTAGAAATGGTACTTTTAAACCAAACTGGTTTAACTGCTATTCTTTTGGTAATGGGGTTGAGTCTAATAGAATTAGAGATAACTTCAACCTACCATATATAAAAAATGGCGTTAAGGTTTCTACTACGTTAGCTACACAATACAAAGAAGAGCGTAGAAAATATGGATTAATATACTCTGGTATATACAACTCTATATCTGGTATAAACAACTTAAATCAATTTATACAAGCTGAAAAAATAACTAAAGACGTAAACCCGTCTTATGGTAGTATTCAAAAGTTATTTACTAGAGACTCGGATTTAGTTACTCTTTGTGAAGATAAAGTTTTAAGAATACTAGCAAATAAAGATGCTGTTTTTAATGCTGACGGCAACCCACAGTTAACAGCTACAAACAATGTTTTAGGACAAACCATACCTTTTGTTGGTGATTACGGTATATCAACAAACCCAGAATCTTTTGCATCACAATCGTATAGAGTGTATTTTACAGATAGAGTTAGGGGCGCGGTTTTAAGATTGTCACGTGATGGCTTAACACCTATATCCGATCATGGTATGAGAGATTGGTTTAGAGATAGAATGAAAATATCAAGTGCGGCTAACAACGAGTTTATCAGTGAAGCTAAAATACTTGGTAGTTATGATGACAGGCAAGAAGAGTACAATGTAACGTTTTCACCAACGTGGAACGCTGCTGATTTTATTCCTAGAACTAACCTTAATAATAGTCACGAAGGGTTAAACACCGAACAAAACAATAGTTATCATTCTGAAGCTATTACAGTTTCCTTTAAAGAATCTTCTAAAGGTTGGGTTAGTTTTAAATCTTTTGTTCCAGAGCATGCTGTTAGTGGTAATAATGATTATTTTACTTTTAAAAACAGTAGAATGTGGAAGCACCACACTCCTAAAACAGAACTTGGTAAAGTTGTTAATTACAATACTTTTTACGGAGAGGATAACTTTTTTATATCTACATTTAACGTGCTTTTAAATGGATCGCCAGATATTGTTAAATCATTTAAAACATTAAACTACGAGGGTTCTAAATCTAAATCAATTAAAAATATAGAAGACGATCAATATCACAATCTAAAAAACAAAAAAGGTTGGTATGTTGACGCAATGTTTACAAACAAAGAAAAAGGTAGTTTAAAAGAGTTTATAGAAAAAGAAGGTAAGTGGTTTAATTATATTACTGGAAAACCAATATCAACTAGTGACACTGGTCATTTAGTAGATGGTTTTGATGCTGGTGCTTTTGCTGTTCAAGGACAAGGGTTTTTAACTGTAAGCCCTGTAGTACTAGGTATTTTAGGTTGTACTGATGCCGACGCGTTTAACTATAATCCACTCGCAACAATTGATGATAGTAGTTGTATTGATGTGGTCGAGGGCTGTACAAATCCCAATGCCGCTAACTATGACGCTAATGCAAATACAGATAATGGAACTTGTATTATATATGGTTGTATGGATCCAACTGCAAATAACTATGATCCTGACGCAACCGATTCAGATGGTTCATGTAGTTACATAGTTTACGGATGTACTGATCCTACTATGTTTAATTATGATCCGAATGCTGGGGTTGATGATGGTTCTTGTATTGCAGTTGCACTAGGATGTATGAATCCCACGGCTACAAATTATGATCCATTAGCTAACACTGATGATGGTTCTTGTTGTTTAATTTCAGGTTGTACAGATTTAACCGCATGTAACTATAACCCTCAAGCTTGTTATGATGATGGAAGCTGTAATTTTTGCAATGAGGATCCTAGCTTATCCGCATCTCCTGCGGCTATTAACTTTGATGGTTACGAAGCTGATGGGGTAACGCCTTTAGCGTCATGTAATACTGGGTGCGTTTATTGCGTACACGATTTAAACTCTCTTATTATTACTCCTAGTGGTACTAGTATATCATTGCAGTGGACAAACCCACCAACTAACACGATGCCTTTGTACTCACCTATTACAAGCATTATTGTAGAATACGAGAACTTAACAACTTCGGGACCAACTACAACTATCAATGTAACACCAACAGCTGCTGGTGTGCAAAACAGTTATAACATAACAGGTTTGGATCCAATGTCAGATTATGAAATTTCTGTTGTATCTACGTGTAATAATACGACTAATAATACGACGTTTGAGGATGGGGTTACTTCTACCGTTACTACTACGGGTTCTGGAGGTTGTACGGATGGAGCAGGAACTTATAACAACGTTATAACACCTAGTGGCGCTCCTGGAACATGGGGCGCTTGTAACTATGATCCTACGGCTACTGTTGATGATAATAGTTGTGAATACACATCTTGTGCTGGCTGTACAAATAGCTCGTATCTTGAATATAATATTTCAGGTACTGGTTTTAACGCGGCAATAAATCAACCTTTATCTTCGGTTGCACCTAGTTTGGGATATTGTAACACCCTTATACAGCTTGGATGTACAGATGCTAATGCGTTTAATTATGATGTTAACGCTACTGTAGATGATGGTTCTTGTTGTTATGTTGCTGGGTGTATGGATGTGTGCGCTAACAATTACAATCCAAACGCTTGTTATGATAATAATTCATGTACTTACGGTTTGTTGTGTGATGGTATTTTTGCTACTATTAACAATGCTAATGACCAAGCTGTTCCTATTGATGAAAATACTGGTGATTCTAATGGTAATAGTATTCCTAATGTTGCTTTTAATTTTGCCGAACTTCCAAACTTCTCTGAATTAGATGTATGGAGAGAAGGTGTGCTACCAACAAGTATATCAAATTTACCACAAACTTGTGGTGATTGGTATAAGTTTTATCAACCAGTAAGCAATAAGTCTGATACAACCGATGGGACTGGTATACTTGGGGGACTTGGTAATAACGAAACGTGGAGATTAAGAGGACCCGTGAACCCTGGATTTAATAAAATTTTGTTTGAAAGTGGTTGTTGGGGAGAGAGTGCTAATGGCTCTGTTGTTGAGTACGAAGACGCATCGTCTGCTAACGGCGTGTATCAAGCTTTCAACGCACCTACAACTGATAATTTTGAGTTAACTTTAGTTGTTGATAACTGGATACCGAGTGGTGGTGGACTAGCGTTTCCAAGACCCGATGGTCACTTTCAGTTTTTAGTTTGTAATGGTGATTACCCCTCAGGCGTGCAAGGCGGTACTCAAGGTTCAGCATACGACGGTTGTATATACATTGAAAACCCAATGGGTGGACCAGAATTTCCAGTACAAACGATGGTTGATACTGGTTTAGTAGGGGTGTCAAAATTTGCGCCTGATGGAGTTGAATGGAGTTGGAGCCCTAGTGCAAACTGCTCTGGTAGTGCTCCTTGTACAGGTCCAGCTCAAGCTGGAGTAGATTTAAACACTTATAGCCGTCAAAAAAGTGTTAAAGTAGGTTTTCAAGGTATGGGGCCAAATACTATAATTTATATAGCTTATTACGCTCAGCAACGATTCTATGATGAAAACGGCGATAGAGCTTACACTACTGATCAAACTTTTTTCGGCGCTACTACAACAACAGGTCAGTCTAGCCGTGCTTGTGAGGTATCAACTATCGAGATTGTGAACGCGGATACCGGTCCATGTAACCCTGGTTCTGGAAATGGTGGTCCAATTATTACTGGTCCTGTTTTAGGAATTGCTAATCCTCAACAACAAGACTCGAATGTATCTAGCTTACAAGCTAAAGCACTTTCAAATAACAACTATCAAAACAAATAAAAATTATTAAATATGCCAGCGCACGTACAACTACAGTTTAACAATTTAAACGTATCTTTACAACCTTCAGACTTCATTTATTATGTTCCAACAACTACAGTGGGAACTAATACTAGCGTGCAAAACTTTGATACTGGCGGTTATTCTAACATAATAAGGTTTGGTCAAGTCGTGTCAATAGATAGGGATAATGGTACGATTTTAGTTTTATGGGATGATTCTGATAATGATCTTGATGGTTCTCCAGATATACCCTTACCCAACACTGGAGATTTTATTTTGTTTTCAAAAAGTACACCAAACAACACCACGGCTTTAGTAGGTTATTACGCTTCGGCTAATTTTGTAAATGATTCTAATGAAAAAGTTGAATTATTTTCTGTTGGATCAGAAATATCATTAAGTAGTAAATAAATAATATAAATAAATTATGGCAAACGGATACGGTAGTTCATCAGGTTCATCTAGCTCACCACGTGTTTCTACAACAAGCGCTACAGGTATTAGGCAACCTGCTCCAGTTGGTTTTCATTATATGCCAGATGGTACTTTAATGTCTGATGCTGAGCACGCTGAGCTTTATGGTAAAAAAGCTGGTATAAAAGTGATACGTAAGTTTAACTTTGATACTAAAAATATATCTCAAAACGGTGAGGTTAGAAAATTTAACATTGTGTCTGATAAGTTTGCTGTTTTTTCTTTAGAAATACTAAATGAAGATTCGCATTATTATAATTTTGAAACAAAAACATTTGCAGCTGAAAAATATATAATAGATAATCATGTCATGGTAAATGGTCTATACAAGGGCGAGGTTGTCTTTCCTGCCGTAACAGACGATGATCACTATGACATTAGATTGTGGGCTCCTGATATACATGAAACAAAGCATACTGATTACATTGAGGTTAGAAACGAAGACGATTCTATAAACTTAAACGCTTCTTCTGGTTCTAACTCAAACTTATTAGCTAAAAAAATATTTCAATACATTGATGTTAATGTTACTATTTCTGTGGGTACTGGTATTGCGGGTAATAGTTGGGGAACTTTGACAGGGGGAACACAAGTTATTAGTGGTAGTTTACTTGGTACTAGCAGGACAAAACACTCTTTCTCAATAACAGCAACCGCTCCAGCTGACGGAGGTATAGCAATTTTACGCCAACCAATAGCTACCGATGTACACGCTCTTTCTACCCGACAATACGGCACGGCTGTTGAAATACCAGGAGAAAACCTATACAATGATCTTAGAGGTAAAACAAAAACTACAGGCGCAGGAACAAGTACAGATGTGCCAATACGAGCAGCATATACGGAATTAGGGTTAATTGTGGGTGATGCTGTCGCGGTTGGCGAATTCACCACGGAAAGCTCTCCTTTATTAACAATAGAGGCTACAAATGTAGGTGGTGATCCAAATGTTATCAGGCTTAACGAAGCAATTACATTTGCTGATGACGCGGATATATCTTTTTATTACAACGGGTACTATAGGTGGAACATACATGCTGACAGCTCTTTACACGGTTTAACTAGTGGTATGTCAATAGTAGGTGCTAATGGTATAACGCCATCTGTTAACCTAGGTGATTATAACGAAGAATTAACAAAGGTTGATGTTAAAATTAAATACAAAGAGAGTAGTGCTAAAGCGCTAACGCCGGCACTTTCGAGAATTAAAGAAGAATTTACAAAGGGATTATACTATCCAGCTATCGAAAAATCTACTATAACACCAACATATACGAAAGGTGTAATATCAAAGCAACTAGGGGTAATAACACACGCTAAACAGCAAACAGTTGCTAGTGCTAACCAAACTTTTAAGGCTTACGCTTATGGCAGGGAGCAAATTGCCAGCCTTACTTACTGCGATGCTATTTTTACTAACTTAAAGGTAGAGTTAACGGAGTTAACAACCTTGGTTGATGGTGCTGTATCTGCAAGCACGACCGTGGGCGTTGACGATAGAAGTGGTTTTATTAACAACGTAACAAGGGTAAAAGCCGTGGGTATAGACGGCACGAGTGGCTATCCTTTGGTAACAGCTGGCGGAGGAAATAATGGTAGTGGAAACCTAACTATATCAAGCTCTCAAACTATCGAAGACAATCAACCCTTGACCTTACTAGGTACTGGTAGCGTAGTCACAATAACAGGTGATGTTGCGTTTAAACGTTTTCCAACGGCAGATACTGCTTTGCTTTTTGACGCTAGTAAGTTTTTGTTAACTAATTAAAAAATAAGCAAAAAGTGTAATTATATATACAATTAAATATAATTATATGGAAAGCATTACAATAAGACCTATAAAAGAGGAGGATTATAAACTTATAGACAATTGGTGGAAAATGATAGATAAATCCCCACCACCAAGAAACCTACTACCAGAAAACGGCTTACATGGACTTATGGCTTGTAAAGATGATAGGCCTATAGTTTGCACCTACTTGTATTTAACAAACTCTAAGTTTGGTTATTGTGATTACATGATAAGCGATACTAGTTACAAAGGTAGAGATAGATTCAACATAGTGTTAAAATTAATGGACATGTCAATTGGAACAGCTTGGAAGTTAGGTTGTGAAGATTTTTGGTTTATAACAAAAAGTAAAGGTATGTTAAAGAGATGTAAGGCTCTTGGAGTAAAAGTTTCAGAGGATCCATATTATTTAATATGCTCTTCAAATTCAAAAAAAGAAATATAAATATGGCAAATAAAAATAAAAATACAGCACCTAGTCCTTTTCATAAGAAAGGAAAGAGTGAGGGTGATCGTAAAAAAACTAATTGGTTTGGAGGTGACACTTTTGGCAAAGGTCGTTATGATGAAGATGAATGGGGTATCAAAAGTACTACAACTGATATGGATGCATCTTTTGATGAATTTCAAGGTTTAAAAGACGTTGCTGGTGAAAATCTTTGGTCTGGCGCTAGAAACATGATGAACATCAAAAATAACTTTGGTGGTGTTCAAACTGATTTTGACAATCAATATGCGAATGTAACAAATACATTCGAGGGCATGAAGAATAGATACGCTGGAATGGAGAATACTATGGAAGACCTTACCGTTAACCAACAACAAGCTCAATTTCAAAAAGAAATGGCCGCGCAACAACAAGCGGATACATTGTCTCAATTAGGTGGTGCTACTGGTGGGTCTGGTATCGCTGCTCTCGCTCAAGCAATGGCTGGAGCACAATCTCAACAAAGACAAGCAGCAAGCGCTTCTATCGGTCAACAAGAATCAGCTAATCAAATGGCAGCAGCACAAGCGGGTATGAGTATACAACAAATGGAAGCTTCTGGCGCTTCAGCTGTAGATATGGCCAAAGCAGAGGGCGGTATGAAGACTCAGTTAGCACAAGCTGGTGGAGCACAAGCAGCTATGCAGTTGGGTTCACAAGCTGAATTAGCGCAAGCTCAAGGATTACAAGCAGCACAAATAGCAAAAGGTCAAGGAGCGATGGACGCGCAAAAAATACGATTACAAGGTGCTGCAGATGCTAGAGATTTACAAATAGGCATGCAGCAAGCGGAACTATCTTATTTAGCTGGACTTAAAGAAGCCGCTGAGGCAAATAAAGACGCTGATACAGCTGGTAAATCTGATCGTAGGTTAAAGAAAAACATAAACAAAATAGGTGAATCACCTAGTGGTTTAAACATATATTCTTTTGAATATAAGAACCCATTAGATGGTGAAGGATTATTCCAAGGTGTAATGTCTGACGAAGTACCACAAGAAGCTGTTATTAACAACGGGGAATACGATATGGTAAACTATGGTATGTTAGACGTAGAATTTAAACAAATATAAATATGGCTATAGATCCAAATGCAATGTACAGAGCTGGTTTTGCTAGAGGTACAACAGGTAGAAATCCACAGGTTGAAAGACAAGTTGCTAGGCAAGAAAAGTTAATTAACCTTGCTTACGAAACTATTGGTAAAGTAGCTACAACAGCTGTTAGCGATGGCTACAGGAGTTTTCAGAAGTTTAGGGATCAACTTGATAGTCCTATGGCAGCTAGTCTCACTCAGATAGACAAACTACCTAAAGAAAATGCTGGACTTAGTAAAACCATACAAGATATTAGTGATAACTATAGAAAAGCAAATCGTAAAGTATATTTATCGTTTGGTAAAAAAAGAAGGGCAGCTAAGGCAGAAAGGCAAAAATGGATGACGCAGATGACTGATCTAAACGCTGCTCTTGAAACGATTGCCGCTGATACAAAAACACAACAAGGATTTGCTAGAGTTGCAGTTGGAAAAGCTGGGGTGGATAATAAAGCTGGAAATGTAAACTTAAGCCCTGGTAATCATGATCACGAAAACCGAAACACAGCAGATTTAGCGGCTGGATTAATGCATCAGAACTTAAGGTGGAACATGGATGGCGGTTACATGGAGGTTGCTACAAATGGTGATTGGATAACTGTTGACGGTAAAGACATGTATGTAGATAAAAACATAAACAACAATAAGGAGCTTAAGAAAAATTATAAAGCATACGCAACAACTGAGGGTGGAAACGCTGTAAGTTATGAAGAGTGGGCATCGAATCAAGATCAAACTAGTATTACGTATAAAAAGTATTCAGACTTAAGGTTTGGACTAGGTGAAGATCAAGAATTTGAGGGCATGCTTAAAAGAGTTGGAGGAGAATTTATAAAAGGTGCAAAAGGAGAAAACGCTTTGGATTGGAGTGAAATGGAGGGGGTTTATAAAGATGAGTTTTTCTCAACAATAAACGGTTATAAAGATTCAACATTTAGAGACTTTTATTTTGGTGGATATTCATTTGATTACTCATCAGGTAGAATGGATGAGACAGCTCCAGCATATCAACTGTTATTAAGTAGAAACTCCGATACTGATTTTAGTAAAGGACCCGGAGAAGATGATAATAAGGATGGTAATAACTTTATACCACCAGGCTCTATAAATTCTACACCAGAATCTGACAGGATATGGAAAGGTGCTTTAACTACGTTAAAAGCCCAATCAATGGTTAAAGGGTCTGTGTATAGACAAGATGTTGCTGAAAGCCAATGGGGTTTAATGAAAGAAAAATATACTAATTCTAGACAAAACTGGTTAGATAAACAAGCTGAAAAGCAACAAAAAATCGACGATAAATATTACGCACAAAACAAAGATAAGTATTACAACATGTCCACAACTGATACTGGAGGCGCTCAAAATATCCTCAAAACACAAGTTGATCCTATTGTAAACGTGTTTAACACCACTAAAGATGATGGTATCGTACCTTTACAATCAGTACCTTATTTAGCTAACACGCAGTTTGGTAAAGATGAAAAAGGTTGGTATGCTGTTGTTAACGAAATGGGATATTCAGATCCAAATAATAGAAATACTTACGGGGTAATTGGTACGCGTAGGATTGACGGTTCTAAAGATGAAATAGCTGCTGTAGTAAAAGTTAATTCACCACAACTTGGTTACCAATTTTCTACTCAAACTAAAACAACTTCAACGGTTGCAACTTACGCCCCTGGAAATGATGATTTAAAGGTTAAAAAGAAAAAAGCAGATATCATTAGTCAACTTGACATATTTGATAAAAGAGGTTTAAATGAAAAGACGGTAGAAGAACTGCAGGCAATGTTAACTGACCAAAATAATAAAATAAAAGAAGATATAAAACCGAGAATAAAAATCCCTAAAAGACCTGGGTTAAACGATTAAATATGGAGAAATACAAATTATCAGATGGAAGTGTAATGGAGGTAGCTCCAGAGCACAGAGCAATGTTTTTAATTGATCACCCAGGAGCGGTGTTAGACACAGCATCTACTCCGCCGGGAAAGACAACAAGCCTTGCAGGTGTGACTCCGACTGGAGGGCTAGTAGATATGGGGTCCAGCTCGGTAGGTGGTTTTTCGGCGCAACAAGTAGATCCAAAAATAAATCCTGACACGGGGGTAGAATATACTTTTTTAGAAAAACTAGATAATACAACTAACACCGCCATTCCAGCTATTAAAAATATATTAGAACAAACCGTTCAAAGTAGTGTTATTGCTTTAGATAATTTATTTACCAATGCACTACCAAAAGGCGGGGTTTTATCTGACTTTATTGAATCTGCTGGTAAAAAATTTATGATTGATCCTGAAAACGCAGATGAATTTGATGCCGGAACATTGGTAGATCAACTTTTATATGTGACGGGTGATTACGATGATGATGTTAAGTTTAAAATGACTCCAGAGGAAAAAAAGACAATGTCAGGTATAGCTAAGGGGGAGATAGATATAGTTGGTAGTGTTGTTGCTGACCAACAGGATATAATAGACGAAAGACTTAAAGATAAAGGTGGTTATACTGGGGAGGGATTTTTTAACAGTAGTGCTCAAGATAAGTTTATAGCGGGTGTTGGCGCTATGGTGGGCGTGGTTTCCACGGTTGTTCCCGCTATATTGACAAGAGGAAGATCGTTAGGACCACAAATAATTGCTCCAATGATATCGGATTATAACAATGAAAAAGCAAGGTATCATTTTGGAGATGATCCAGACGCTTTAGAAAAACTATCAGAAGCTGGTGAATTTGAGATTGGAACTCCAGCTGTCTTGGGTTACGCCGCTTATCAACTTGAAAAACTAGGCTTTAAAAGTATAACAAACTATATTTTTAAGCAATCTTTTAAGCCTAATAGATTTGTAAAGTTACTACAAACAGGAAATGTAAATGGTGTTCAAGAGTTATTTCAGGGATTGGTTGGGGACTTAAACTTTAGAATAGCAAGAGGTGAGAGTAAGAGTGAGGCTATGGCCAATGTGCTTACTGATGATTTGCTTTCCGAAAAGGTTTTAGAAAACTATACAATGGGGTTGGTTGGTGGTATTGGAATGGGTGCTACGGGTTCAACAATAAAAAGAGCTTTAAAGTCAGACGAAACAACATCTTCAAAGGTAACTAAATACATAGATGATTTAGCTAAACTAAGAGGCTTAAGGGCTGTTACAAAAGATCAAGACACTTTAAATTCTATAGATAGAAAAATAAAAGAAACTGAAACAGAGTTTGCTGACTACGTGCAGTACAATAATAG